>Ga0182738_1000304_pt1 | contig 73845 bp, 57 predicted proteins | sample eDN5th30CBELigMG_FD_128876 | JGI IMG/M metagenome (GOLD analysis project Ga0182738, IMG submission 128876) | Enriched Miracle-Growth compost microbial communities from Emeryville, California, USA - eDNA 5th pass 30_C BE-Lig MG (version 2)... ... | reverse complement strand
TTTTTTTTTTTTTTTTCTCTCTCTCTCTCTCTCTCTCTCTCTCTCTCTCTCTCTCTGAGTTTATGATCGAAAGGAGAGGGTATTTAGGGCTTTAAGTTCTTGAGTAACAAAACTGAAGACTGAGTTTTTCCTTAGGAATTTTAGTTCCAAAGTGCTCTAATAATCTGCGCTAAGGCAATTTAACTAGGGAAAACTTAGTCCTGATCTTGATGAATCTCTCAAGCATTTGATGCTTTATTACTCGAAATGTGGTTCAAACCATAGAAACGAAGCATAAAGGAGGCGAACCTCCATGTTTAGTCTCATTTCGGATATTTCAAAAGTTCGGAATTACTTTGAATTTTAAATTCCAAATTTGACAACTGTTACATCCTACTATTATTAGATGGCAAAACTATTTTTAATCAATTAAAAATTATTTTGCTTGCCCGAAATTTTTTCTGAGCAAGAATTTGTTGACTTTCATGAAATTAATTATATTTTGCTCTGTTGCCGTGATTCATTGTTTGCTACTTTAACATCAAATCACAAATTCATAATTCGTCTGAATACAGCATTTTTCCAAATTGAATTAGGTTCTTCCCTTTAGATATCTCCAGAAAGTCTGATTTTAAGATCTGTAAGCATATCTTACTCCTTTTCTTTACCAGATAACAAAATAAAAAAATCTTAGAAATTTAGAGAACACTTCAGATAACACATTGAGTACTTTGTGATTTTAGCCTACAATTTAAAAATTATTGTTCAATGTTTGATCATTAAAACTTCTGATAAATAAATCTCTTAATGCTTCAAACTGATGAGAAAAATCATTTCTGAAAAGCATTATTCTCTCCTCAAATAGTCATGCTATTTAAAAATTCTAGCATTTTAGAACAAAGATATCCGCCAGAATAAACCAAAATTAGATTGAAAATCTCTGGTGTTTCCAGAAATAATTAAAATTTATTTAATCTTATTTAAAGGAAAAAAGCAATTCAGGAATAATAACTCCCAGATGGAAGAAAGAGAGCTTTCTTTTTTCTGGCTTTAAACTACTTATTTTTTGATTAAATCTCAAGAAGGTGTCTCATAGCTCAGACCTCAGGCATACTAAATTTTTTAGACCGTCCTTTCTCAAATCTTAACGTCCTTCAGATTCGATAAATACCCTTCATGTGGCCATAAAGTCTTGAAAAACCTATGATTCGAGAATAAAAGCTTATCATATGTATCTTCTATCACCTTGAGAACTGAAAACAATATTTTCCTTTCAAACTCTTTCTTTCAAGAGAGATTTGAAACCACAGTAGATTAGTTTTCTCGTCTCATACTCAAATGGAGAAATTCCCATTCTCCTATTTCTGAGTTTCTCTGTGGAGTGATATGAATCATCTCTCAACCTTTTAAAAACTGAAAAGAGGGGCAGAAATTCAATTGAATGTTTTTGCGATTTCAGATATTCTTTATTTTGTTTTATGGTTATTTCTGACTTCTTAATTTACGAATTTAGTTTCTGATTCAGAACTTAGTCTTTTAATTAATGATGGCCTGAGAGTCTTCTTATGGCTCAGATTGAATGGGTTTAGAATCAGGTTTAAACACAACTTCATATTTATAGCTGGAAATTTGATTTTATAATTACCTCAATTATTTACCAGTTTCATATGATTTTAACATCGAGAGAAAACACTCCTCTTCGGCCTAATTTGAAAGCCAGTAAAGAAGACCTGAAAAGTCTCGTTTCAAAGTGCCAACAAAGAAACTTCTCGGAAGACGTCGACTTCCTTGAAGAGCTTGGAGGCGAGACCGGTGACCACGTCTTCACAGATTTGCTCAATGTTGATTACTCCAAAGGTATCCATGCGCATGAGGTTGAAGATAGAAGAGCCCAATATGGTACTGGTAAAATCGAAGAATCTCCACCTGAAAGTTTCTTTAAACTTTTATGGAGAGCTCTTGAGGATCTTACTCTGAGAATCTTGTTGATTGCTGCTATTGTTTCGATTATTGCAAATATGATTGTCGAAGATGACCAAAGAAATATTGGTATGTACTTATCAAAAATCTGGCTCTAAAAATATTTTTAGCTTGGATTGAAGGATTCAGTATCTTGGTTGCTGTTTTTATTTGCAGTTTTGTTGCCGCTGGTAACGATTACCAAAAGCAACAACAATTCGAAAAACTCAAGGAAATCTCAAAAGCCAAAAAACTTGTAACAAATAGAAAAATTTTCCAAATCTTATTCAATGTAGGTTAATGTTTGGAGAGATGGAACTTTGCTCGCTCTTCATGAATCAGAGCTTGTGACAGGTGATATTGTCAAACTCAGTGAGGGTATGGATATCCCAGCTGATATGCTCCTTTTGGGAGCTCATGATGTGACTACTGATGAAGCAGCATTGACAGGAGAACCCGATGCCATTAAAAAAAGAATATTCCGCGAATGTGTCGCCAAAAGAGATGAGATCGTTGCCAATGGACAAAAAAATAGCGCAAAATCTCATGATGTTTATTCACCAATCTTAATGTCTGGAACTAGTGTAATATATTTTCTGCCAATATTGATTTTGCTCACAATTTCTTGTAGGTTTTAACTGGAGAAGGTAAAGCTCTTGTTCTTGTTGTTGGTGAAGCATCAGTCCTTGGACAAATCAAAAAGTTCTTGGTCCAAGAAACAGAAATTACCCCACTCCAACAGAAATTGGAAACTGTCGCTACAAGTATCTCCAAGTTTGGTCTCATTTCAGCTGTTCTTGTTTTGCTTGTCTTGATTATCAGATTCCTTGTTGATAGAGGAGTCACACATACTTGGGATGATGGCCAAAAATATACCCAATTGATTAGATTCGTCATTATTGCTATCAGTGTCCTTGCTGTCGCTATCCCTGAAGGTCTCCCACTCGCAGTCACCCTTACTTTGGCTTTCTCCGTCAAGAAGATGATGAGGGATAACAATCTTGTCAGAAGATTGCATGCCACTGAAACTATGGGTGGAGCTGACAATATTTGTTCTGATAAAACTGGAACCTTGACTCAAAACAAAATGAACCTCACCAACTTCTGGAATGAAAAGCTCTATGAGGTTGACCCTTATATTAAAGGAACCCTTGGAGACTCTTTCCCTCAGAAATATCACGAAATATTGAAGCAAGCTCTCGCATGTAATGGATCTGCTACTTTGGAACCTTTATTTGGCTCCAAAACTGAAGTTGCTTTGCTCGAATTCTTGCAAAACAGAGGTGAAGATTATAACACCATCAGAGACCAATATTTAAATGCTACCTCTATTAAATTCCCCTTCTCATCTCAAAGAAAGAGAATGAGTTCAGTCTTAGAAAATGTTGAAAATGGACTCCCTTCCAAGAAAAGAATGCATATTAAAGGTGCTTCTGAAATTGTCTTGGAGTCTTGCACCCAATTCCATTCATTTGAAGAGGATAGAGTCATCCCAATGACAGGAACCATGAAGCAACAAATTGAAAATGAGATTGAAAATATGGCCAAGAAAGCCTTGAGAACCATTTGCATCGCTTACAAGGAAGTTTCTGGAGATGAAGGTCTTTTATTTTTACTCTTCAGTTTTAATAATAGCAACTTTAGATTTCACCACCAAAGATAACAAGAATGTCTATGAAATTGAAAAAGATGGCTTCATTCTTCTTGGTGTTCTTGGTATTAGGGATATCCTCAGAAAGGAAGTCAAGGGTGCTGTTCAAAGATGTAGATCAGCTGGAATCAAAGTTAGAATGGTCACAGGAGACAATAAAATCACTGCCAAGGCCATTGCCCTTGAATGTGGAATTACTAATCCTCAAGATGGAGAAAGCTTGATTTTAACTGGCCCAGAATTCATTGAACAGACTGGAGGAGTTGTTTGCAAAAAATGCAGAACTCAAGAGTGCGACTGCCCAAGAGATAAGGAAACTGCCAAAAAGAAGGGCAAAGAAGTCAGAGTCGACACCATTGCAAACGCTGAAGCTTTCGACAAAATCTACAAAAAATTGGATGTTCTCGCCAGATCAAGACCCGAAGATAAATATGCTTTGGTCACAGGTCTTATCGAGAGAGGATGCGTCGTTGCTGTTACAGGAGACGGCACAAATGATGCTCCTGCTTTAAAGAAGGCCGACATTGGTTTTGCCATGAATGCTGGTACTGACGTTGCCAAAGAGGCTGCTGATATCGTTTTGCTTGATGATAACTTTGCCTCGATTGTCAAAGCTGCTATGTGGGGAAGAAATATTTACGATAATATCAAAAAGTTCTTGCAATTCCAACTCACTGTCAACATTGTTGCTGTCGCAATGACTCTTATTTCTTCTGCTATCTTACAAGAAGAAATCCTCACTGCTGTCCAACTTCTTTGGGTATTTTTTTTTGATTGACTTGCAATTAATTTCGTCCTAGGTCAACCTTATTATGGATTCTTTAGCTTCTCTGGCCCTTGCTACCGAGCCTCCCACCGAAAGTTTGTTGGATAGAAAACCTCACAATAGAAAAGAATACATTGTTTCAAGGGTCATGATGAAACATATTCTTGGTCAAGCCCTTTATCAATTCGCAATCGTGATGATGCTGACCTTCTCAGCTGACTCCTGGGTTCCAGAGTTCTTGCCCAAAGAAGAAATGCCAGGATATCCAGGACTTTTGAAGTATTACCAAGGTAGGTCTTATTTTTATGACTCGCCATTCATTTTCCTTTAGAGGATGGCGTCCACATGAGATCAGGTCGACCATACTTCATCACCAGTGAAGGAGAAGATTACGAGAGATTCATTGATGTAAATATTATTCAAGATATCAAAACTGAAAAAATTTTCCAGGACATTGGACCTTCTCGTCACTATAGTCTCATCTTCAATACCTTTGTCTTCTGTCAAGTATTCAACTTCATCAACGCCAGAAAAATTCATGATGAGAAAAACATTTTTGCTGGAATTACCAAAAATTGGTTCTTTGCCTTCATTGTCCTCGCAATCGCAGGCATCCAACTCATTATTGGTAACTTGGGAGGCAGAGTCTTCAACGTCTCCCGCCATGGAATGGCTATTGGTCACTGGGCCATCTGTATGGGCTTCGCTGCCTTCACACTAGTGTGGGGATTCGTTCTCAAATTGATCCCAGTCGATAAATTCTGCCCCAAAGTTGGACAAAAATTGACTGATCCACTCCATGAATCTTCTAAAATTATGAACATCAAAAGATCTTTTAATGAAGAGACTGTTCAAAAAAAATTTTCTGGTTTGGGATCCAAAGCTGGATCCATGAACCAAATTCAACACCATGCTGTTCCAAATTAAAAAGTCTTCAGAACTATTTAAAGACAAGTTTATTTTAAACTCGTCTCACTACTCTTGGATTTTTTTTTTTTGAAACAAAATAAATTTAGGTAAGTTGCGCCTCGTGCGTGAAAAGGTGGAACTTGTACGTAAAGTTCCTGCCAGTCTTAATAATAATAATCTTCTTCATAATAATAATATTACTGCCTGATGTATGCAATGATTGCTTATTGAAATTTATCTGATCCATTTTCCAAAAGTTTAGCTCTTTCAGCTAAAACTTTGAAAATATATTTTTATGGATGATATTTTGAAATTTGAAAAAGCCAAAAATGGCTTTGGTCTTTGTAGACCTCCTCCAAAATGCTCTCTCTCTCTCTCTTTTCTTGAATTGATGTGAAGAAACGATATATTGGAATGAAAACTTTTCAGAATTCATAATGTATGGAATTTTGAGATTTCCTTTATATATCATATGAAAGACAATCTATAAAATATTTTCAAGACTTGGAAAGATCATAATGCTTTGACCAGCTCTCGTTGCTGCAGTAATTAATAAAGGGTATTGTCTCATTGCCAACATGATAATTCTTTTGTCATCACAATAGTCTAAAGTAAAATACATAATTCTTGCAATATATTCTTGAACTAATTGTTGAATCTCTTCTTTTATGATAATGACAAAAGAATCTTTCCATTCCAACACCTTCTTTGATGATGTTAGAACAATGATCTTCGAAAATCTGCCCTGACACATTTCAAAGACTTCTTCATTGTCAAAGCAGCTAAAATCCAATGTTGTCAAGTCAATCAAAAGAATAGGCCTTTGATCATCTGGACTGCCATCAATGATATAGTTTTTTAAGCTTCTTCTGAAATTCTCATACTCTGCAACTTGAACTTTAAAAGAAATTTTCTGACTTTGCTTCTCGACAACTTTCAAGGGAATTTCCTTTTGAATTGGCTCATTTCCGAGACAGGATGCCCAGATATAGCTTCTTACCTTCTTTTCTGCTTCTTTTTTTGTCGTTGCGTTTGCTTTGTAAACTCGATTGTTGAATTTGGTTTCACAAATAAAAACAGGCTGATGATCAGGGCCACTCTTTCCAAATTCCATTTCAAGATTTGGAAGTTTTTGCTTTTGAAAATGCTCGTTCAATTTAGTGACATTTTCAGTCGAAGCTTTGTGAACAGAGCATTCAATCACCAGAAGGCCTCCTGAAAAGTTTTTCTCGATCATGCTCGCGTGTAAAAGGAAAAGTTCAAAATATTAGATAGATATAAAAATAAGATTTTAATTTATAGAAAATTGCTCAGGTTATCAAGCTTTATGTCTGCGCATGTTATCAAAGTTTCGAAAAATATCTCTTAAGGAAAGAAACCTGAAAGATTGAGACTGGGTTTTAGGAGGGGAAAAAAAAATCAAGATGGCAATTTCTGATGAGTTTAAAAACTTTCCTACCAATTCATTTATCTTTTTCCTCTTAGATTTTGGATTTTCAAGTTTTGGAAGATTTTATTGACATTTTGAATTAAATGAGAAATAATAAATAAATTAATTAATTTGAGAATGCAATGAAAAAGAAGTTTTCTTGCCTCTCAGAACAGGTTTTGGAGTTTCATCGGGTCTGACAATTGTAAAAGCGAGAAATCTTGGTATAACCATATCTTGGTAACAACTTTCAATCCGTTACATTCAAAAAAATGGAAAAAAAGGAGGAATTTTATTAAAATCCTTTTCTTTATCGGAAAAAAAATCAAAGAGAGTTTTGTTTTTTTAATTTAATTAATTTTTATTGAAAAAAAAAAAAAATCAACAAAAATTTTCAAATAAATCAATTCAAAATTCTTAAATTAATTTTGAGAAAATAAAAAAATTTGATGTCAAATGAAAAAATAAATTGAAAAAAAAAAACAAGAGAAAATTTTTTCAAGATTTTTTTTATCCAATTGGTTTTTAAATTTGTTTGGCTCAAAAATTTCAGTGAACATTTTCTCTTGAAATTTTTTCAACCGAAAAGAAATTTTCACTCAGCAAAAGTATTTTCAATGAATTTTTCCCAGTCTCTTAGCCTCTCCTCATCTTAAACTCTCTCTATCCAGGGAATGGAAATATCCTGAGGGATTAAAAATATATGCTCCTGAAAAAAATTTTCTGAATTTTCTTTGTTTATTAACAAATTGTCTAAATAAAAACTTACAACAACAACAACAACTCAAGAATAATCGTACATGGCAAGATGAACTTGAGATTTGTAAACAAACTTATTATTGACCACCTGAGATGGTCTGGATATCTCCTTGAAGCTCGAATACTTGAGCGTGAGTTCAAAGCAAAGAAACCAAACCCTCAATCCGGAGCATCCAAGCTTATGAGTAAATTTTTTGTGATCTCGGAGAATTTAACAAATTCCTTTCCCAGATATCATTGAAAATGGTTTGCAGAACACTGGTGAATCAAGTGTCTCAATAATCCATAAACTCATGGATGAGAATGATGACTTTGATAGCAGACATTCACATCAAGCTTCAATAGTTACAAAAAATGATACCAATCGGTAAGTGCATTATTTCAAATCAATAAGAAGCCGATAATCAAAAGAAGAACGAGCGAGCAGTTTGAACCTCAATTTAAAAGCAGAGGCAGATCATTGGGAACAAAATATATTGATCCAAAAGATACTTACGCAATAAGAGATAGTGTCTATCAGAGGAGCGAGAGTGACCACCACCATCATCAAACAACAGCACATTCTTCAAACATCACAAATATTGCTAAAATTCTAAGAGAACAAAAAAGGAACTCTTCTTTGATGTCCATTGGTCAAGATCAATATCAGGAAAGTTTCAGTACCCCAGACAGGTCTATTGAAAAACAAAGACTTCCACCAAAACCAACTCCAAATGGATATGCTGAAATATTACCAAAGAACTATATTGGTCCTCAAGAAGAAGAGAGAGGGGATAGCTATCACAACACTTTTTTACAAGAAGATCAAACTCCTCATTCTCTACAAAATTATAATACCTGGGATGGACACTCAAACACTTCAACTATGCTCCCAACTCGACAAAATAGCCAAGCCTTTAATCCCTCGAATACTTCATTTTTGCAAAAGAATAACTCTAAAAGTATTATTTTTCTCTTTTTATTCTAAATATTTTACTACAGATTCTTATTACCTAGACAGTCATTTCCTAAAGAAAAGTGCGAATAATAAAAGGCAGAGCTTTGCTTCAGCTTCAGCTCAATCAGATCACAAAGTCCACCCAGAAAAACAAAAAGCTTTCATGCTCCACCAAGAGTCAGAGGTGTGGAATCATGAAAATAATAATCATTCTTTAAGCTATGGCCACCACAGCCATAATTCTTCATTTATAAGCCAAAAACCTCCAAAATCTTCTCTAAACCAAAACTACAATGCTTTCTTAGCAGATCCACAAAGGCGAGTTGAGTCCGTGCCTCCTCCTGCTCACTTTAAGCCTCCTTCTCACAAATCTCTTATTGACGGATTTATCTCAAGTGAAAAGAAAGACACTCTCCCTCTTTTGAAGGAAAAGAGAAATGTCGTCAATATTTCTCCTTTTGAAGCTGAACCTGAGAATAAGAATAACTCTAAAAATGAACCTTTCATTTCTTTGCAACCAAAGGAATTGGGAAATTTTAAAAGAGTTTATCAGCCAATTGCATACGCGCCTCGGACAAAAATTGACAATTCGCAATCTTTCACCACACCTCAAAATGATCAATCCTTCTCTAAAAATGTTCAAAGACAGTTTTCAAACTCAAATCCAAATCTAAATCCACAACCAATAAAGCTTGGCTTCACTAAAGAGCATTCTCCTTTCGGAAGGTCTGTTGAACCTTCAGGCGGTTTCCAGGAACCATTAAAAAACACAGCTCAAACTCAAGGATATGAAGATTATGCGGCTCCTGCTGATGCATATTCTCATGATTCGAAAATAGACGCAAAACTTCTTGAATATCTTGTCTCATCGACTACATGTAAGATTTGATTTTTGCCTTCATTCACCTAATTTCTTCAAGTTAATGACACTGAAATCAAAGCATATTTCAAGGTGTATGCTTCACTTGTTCCTAATAAAAAAAATCCAATGGATAAGTTTGTTCATTTTTAAGACCACATCTCCTAACGAAAATTTTTAGGAATAAATTTAGAGACTTTGCAAACAGAATCAGAAACGTCAATGGCGATCATTTTCTTGAATGCCTCTTTGATAATGGCCAAGAGTTAGGATTGGTTCGAGACGCCAGGTACATCGAGTTTAAAGACGCTGTTGTTGTCCTTGATCGCCTGAATCAAGACAATCCTTTTTCCATCATGAATTTCATATTCAAAATTGCTGGCCAGGAAAACCCAAGCATATCTTTGATTGAAACTATCCTGAGAGATGTGAGACCTGCTAATACTAAAGGCAGAATTTCAATTTTGCTCGACAGCTTAGAGTTTATCTATGCACAAACAAAACTTCAAAGAGCTGTAAGCCATCTGGCAATTCATATTTCATTAATTTCTTTTACTAGGATTCTCTGCAATTCGAGCAGTATCTCCAGGTTATAAAAAATTTTGAACCAATTCGAAAGTATTGCTAAAATATTATTTTCAAGAAATTTTGCTTCAATAAAGTAAAATGTATCTTTTTTTTGGAGTTTCATGTACATCTTTTCTTCATCGTCTTTGTCTTTTTGTATGAAATTTTTTATTCTGAGTAACGACTTTTTCTTTCACATAAAAATAACCGAAACTGATGGATAAGGCAGGTATACATTAAGGAGGGTGAAATACAAAGTACAATACCATGAGTATACAACACACAGTAAAGATATTTTGCTTATACTCATCATCATATTCAATATTGTATATTGCATTTGCATCATTGCATCAAAGACTTGTATTAATTCCCACTACCACTACCATTGGCATTCACATTGATATTCGGATTCACTTTATCATTTAGAGGTTGCTGAAGTTCATTTGCATTTGCTTTTTGAGGGATTAGTATGCCTTCCTCAAGACTGCCGCTTCCAGCGGTATCTGGGAAGTCTTCCTTGTCTAATTCCTTTATATCAGAGATATAGTCTGGCAACTTGAGCTCACCCTTGCCAAATTTCTTCAGTTCTGGGCTTGATTTAATGTTTGGAGTCCCTGATAACGAGAGACTTTAAGATTTCAAATCTGCTACGGATCTATTTCGCCCAGTTCGAGAGAGAGGCGAACACACTTGCGAATTTACTGTTGACTTTGAAGGCTTTTCTTGGCCAAGATGATAAAATTCAGACTCCTACGGAACGTTCTAAGCGCCCATCAAATTTATAAATTACCTTAAAATGAGCCCGGAATGAAACTGATCCAGACACAGAAGGTCTAGATGACTGACTCTTTGACAAAGAGCCTCGATACGCCACTGGAGGAAATACACGAGAAAGCGTTGTAGAACTCAATGGAGGTAAATAAGGATCCTGGCTTTTCACTCTCAAATTCTTTGATAACTCAATTCCAGAGTGCCTGGGAGCAGAGTTTAGTGATATCTATCATTTCAAGCAAAAAATACCCAATTTTTGATGTATGATCTTGATTGACTCGGATTTTACGAATTCGATCTCCATACTCCTTATTTTTCTTATACTGTTTTTCGAGTTTTTCTTTAGAAAGGCTTGAACCTCTATTACTTTGAGTTAAACTTTATCTTTATGGAGGAAAAAAATACTGAGAGACAATCTTTTCAGTCAATTTTGCATTTTCATTTAGGATTCTCAAAATGTCTTGCTTCCTGCTCACATAATTTAGACTTTTACTTGGGCTTTCTCTATTCCCATCAACACGAAAGGTATCAGCAACTTGCGAACCACCATTTACCTATTCATTATTACTTCAAAATCCAATCATTCTCTCATTACTGGATTCTTCTGAGCATTTCTCTTGAAACTTATTTTGACAAGATTACCGAGAATCTTTTCGTTATCCTTCTGAATCTCCAAAAGCTTTTTATTTTTCTCTCTTCTCTTTGTTTCTTGGTTTCTCAAAAACCTCTGGTCATGCTCGCTTATATTTCTTTGTTTCTCAGCATAAAGCTTTTTATCTTCAGCGATTGCGACCATCCTCTTTACATGGTTTCGATATTCTCTGACATCATTAGCCGAGCCTAAAAATTCAAACCTTACTTTTCTTTTTGGACAAGAGAGAATGGGTCGACTTGGATTGATCTGCTACTCTTTTGCATCGGTGAAAGTTAAAAGAACTCTGAAAGAAAAAGGACTGGTCAAAAACAGATTCTAAGATAAAGAACCCAAACAAAAATAAATAACTTGTAAAATTTAATTCACGGAAAATACCCAATAGAATATTAGCATCTAACTCTGGCATCAAAATTTTGCTATTTTCACTCCCCCAGGTATGTCAAGAGATTCAAACTAACCAACTATTGAAACATATACTCAGGCTTCATCTTCTTTGGAAGTTTGTTAAATCCATGACTATACAGTTTTTTGTTCCTTTCTCGATTCTATAACAATTCGGCTCTATTATTAATTAGTTTTCGAATTAAACTTCATGATTGCCTTATCAAGTTGAGAATGATCTCTCTGAGGAAATTGATCATTGAATTCGAAATTTGAAGAGTTATTTTTTCCTTCAAAGATCAAAATTCTGATTCTCATATTTTTGACTTCAGACTTCTTCAAAGTTCTTGATTAATTTATAAAATAGAGCAATTTATCTATCTGAAAGGTTTCCATTTTTTCTTTTCAAAAATTTAACCCTGTGCACATAATCTCATCTTGCCTCTCTTCTATTATGTTTTTGAGATTTGAGAAAATTTTTCCATGCAGATTTCGAAGTTGGTGACTGTTATAAATTTATGGTCATTTTTGGTGAAATTTTACAGTTGTGACTTTATTGAGTAAGGAAGAACCAGAGGTTTTTTGTAGCTTCACTCAAAAAAGTATTTCCCAAACGCAGGAAAGGAGAAGAGATCTGAAAAATCTGATTTACTCGTTTTCTTTCAGTCAGGAAGAATGGAAGGAAAAAAAATCCTTTGAAAATGAGAGAAATTAAAGGAACTACAATGATTATTGGTTTCTTATATAAAGAGTTGACCTCTTTGAAAGACTTTATTCTCGATCAGACAGTCCAATCAAGAAAGTTGTATCTGTTCAATATTCTAAAAACATGAAATGAAGCAACAGTGAAGGAAGAGTCAGATGGTAATTTTTTATCTTCTTCACATCCTCCAATTATCATACGATCGGCATCTGCTGTTTTACAAAGATCCGGAGGACAGCCCAGACAACTTATTATTCTGCTAATCTGTAAATGTTTCCTTCTTGTTGGTGTAAATTTATCCCAAGTCAAACCCACTCAATTTACAGAAAGATAAAATAATTGTTTTACACTTTTTTTCTCTTATTTCTTTTTAAAAAGATCCTCCTCAAACTTTTCTTCTTCTTTTTTTGGCTCAGTTGGAACCTTTAACCGTTTGAAGGCAGATCTGAACTCAGTTTTATACAATTTTTTGAGGTAGTGTTCAAACTACTTTCCTACTGAATAAATAATGAATGCTGCAAGAGACCTATAAAAATTTGAAGTTCTGACCTCCAAAAAAAGTGAGATAGATAGAGACTTTGAATGATTTGTTTGTATGAAAGGTTTACCTCGAAGAAAGGGAAGGCATCACAGTTTTTCGGCGAGCTGACTTTTCTTTGAAATGATTCGTGTAGAGAAATTTATCGATTTGAGGAAGGTATTGAATATCAAAACTGTTTTTTAACCTTTTATTCTCAATCGATATTTTCAAAATTCCTTTCATTCTTTGCGGCAAATTGGCGAAAATCTTGCCTGCTTTCTTGATCTCATCATTTAGTTGCCTTCTCAGATATAAAAACAGATATTTTAGGAATTGCAGATTTGCGAGGAGACTGGGTAAGCGATTAGGCAAGTGAGTTTATAAATAACATAGTTACGCCAATCTAGGCTCTTTTTCTCTAGTTTACTATTTTTACAATTGGAATTTCACAAATATTTTTGTCAGAATTCCAACTACACCATTAAATCTGAGTTTGTCATTCACAAGTTGCAAATTCATCAGGACACACCAGCAATGATTTTGAAACCTTGACATTTCATGAAAAATTATGGACGGACAGCTCCACTTGTAAGTCTTCGGCTCCAGCTTAAAATTCCCCTCTTGAATCAACAATTTAATTCTTGAATTTGAAAAGAATTGAAACTCGTTAGAATTTGAATTAATATTATGAAAAAAAATTTTAAACTTGAAAAATACGTTAAATAACATATAAAGTAATCAAATTTTTTCAAAACAAGAAAAATCTTCAATGTCAAGAACCTATTCCAAGTCTTTTGTGAAAAACCCAAACATGGCAGATAATGGCCCCAAGCCCAAAACATCTAGTTTTATCGGCATTATTCCGAATAGTTCCAATCCTAAAGGTGAAAAAACAACTGGTGGTGAGTTATCAAATGGTCATAAGCATACTCTTTCTTCCAATTTCGGAAGTTCTAACCATCATTCCAGACCTTCAATTAAGGAAAAACAAGCTTTATCAAAATCACCTCTGCCCTCAAAATCAAAGAGCAAAGGGAAAACCACCGCCCAACCAAATAAGCAAGTCAAGGAACAAAATTCCAAAAAGATCTTCTTATTAACCACAAAAACCAAGAGCAAATCCAAAGAACAAGAGGCTTTTCTCGCAATGGGAATCAGAAAAAGTCCTATTGCAGAAAATAGGACTCCAAAGGGCTCTTCTGAAAATCAATATAAAATCCAATTCAACCGTGGAAAAGTTGCTGATAATATGACCCCTGATCGATGCTCCAGAAGCGACTTGACACTTGAGGAATGCAGAAGCACCTTTTCTGTCATGGAAACTCAAGATACCCTCGAAAATGAACTTTTATTTGATGCTCAAAAGAAAATGCAAAGAGATAGAATCTCTTTGAAACCTTTCCAAACAACTCCCAATGAGTTTGTCGAAGAGGAAGCTCATAGAAGACATACAATTAGCAGAGATGTTGTTAGAGTAACTTTTATCCTTTATGAAAATTATCATCTAATCATATTCTTAGCCTTCTGAATATGACATTGTTGCAAGAAGAACTTCATTAGAAAATCTTGCTAAGCAAAAAAATAAACAGATAACTCAAAACGGTTTTTGCTGCACAAAGCATCCCAATAAAAAAGTAAATCAATTATTTCAAACTTTTCATAACTGATCCCTTTTCACCAGGCTAAATATATGCAAGCAAAGCCAGTTTCAGAAGTCGGTGTCTTTCAATATTTCTGTTCAGAGTGTGCAGTTGATGCTGTCCAAAAAAATATTCCTGTCCAAAGACTTGAAATTCCAACTCCTCAAATCAAAATACAAGACAACTTAGAGACTCAACCCTCTGTGTCATCTGATGAAATGAACAAAGGAACACAAAAAATATGGAATAGTCGAGAAGACGAAATCAAAAATTTCCTGAAAAGAATTGAGGATATCTCTCAAAAAATCCCAAGCTACGAAAAACAATGTCTCAACAGCAAAGAACAACTCAAGGAGCACCTCAATGCAATCATTGCAAGAATCCATGTCTTCACTGCCAAAATGGTAGATGCTCTCCATGAACAAGCTGAAATCTTCGCTCTCAATTTCAAGGATGAGTTTGAAGATGAAACCCTCCGCCTCAACAACTCTTGTGATGCTCTTCAAATCATGTTCCAGGGGTTATTGGAAATTGAAAGAGATATAAAAAATAACTATGAAAATATCTTGCACAATATTGAAGAACAACCCTACACTAATATCATGAAAACTTACAATCAAAAGCTTGAAAGTTTTGATCAACTTGTTAACGGTATTAAAAATCTGCCTTCCCATTCAACCAAATACCTGCCTACCGAAAGATTCTCAAGTTTCAAGAGAAAGCTCAAAACTCTCTCAAATGATTTATTTGCAGAGGCCTACGATCAAACTGCCACAGAAACTTGCGTCGTCAAAAACTCTCCTCCAAGTAGCCCACCAAATTATGGGACCAAAACAATTGGAGATTTTGAAGATTTCTTGAAAACTGAAGAAAGTGAAGATGAAACTTTCAAAATCAACTCCTCTCGCAATCACACAAATATCAATATCAGCTTTAAGGACAAAAATGTCTTTCAAAATGCCTTGCAAAATTCGATTGAAACAGCTTCCAACGGACCTTATCATGCTTTCCAAAATCAAACTGAAGCTTCTTCGCCCATTTTCGTGGAAGCGCAACAAGCAATCAGTTCCCATTTCCCACTTGATCAAAATTTAATCGAAGAAGCCTCTCCATTCTCTGAAGACACTTTTATTGAATATGGCCAAAACAATGAAATCCCTTCTGGAGCTTCTTCATTGAACAAATATGTCCATCTCCTTGATAAAGTTAGCCAAAAAAGAGACACCCGAAATAACTACTTGAAAAAAGGCAGCCTTTACGAACTTGGAAGAAAAGCTTCTTTACTCTATGATCACGCCAGCTTTATTAATTTTATTGAAAATAAACTCAAAGATGAAAGTATTCGAGAAACTTGCCAAAAATCGCTCTTCCAGTCTCCCACTTTTGAAGACCCTACCAGTCGTTCAATTATATACTAAGCCCTCTTTTTTCTTTAGACTCAATTTATTGGACTAACATCATATTTATCATATTTGTATGATTTTCATACTAACAATTAAAAACACTTTTCTTGTATTCCAAGAATTATATTTTATTGTCCTCTTTCTCGAGGACTCTTTTATCATCTATCATTGAAAACAATTTATTTTTTGTTCATTTCATGCTCCATAGCTTTACATCATCAGCTTACAAAATTATACTCATACATCGCATTATACAATGATTCCAAATTGTGCAAGCTATAGAAATAGAGTATCATAGACATTCTGGAAATTTTTTAGAAATAAAAATGAAAGAAATTTCCATCAACAGTCTCCCAGTCCGTCAGTTTATCTTGGATCGTCTCTCAAACTTCTTTCCCAGTAGACTTGTGATCTCCTGCATAAATGATAATCATATCTCAAGGCTTTGCATTCTTTATCTATTCCATCTTGAATGCAATATCGAAAGTTTTCATGTTCTTTAAAGCATTTTGATTCCAATACACATTCCAAAAGCATTTCTCTACCGTCATAACAAGCAGGTTTATGATCCTTGGTATTGGGACCAAGCTTAGAGTCAACATAATTAAAAAGTTTGTCCATCTACTGTTAAGAAGCTCAGACTTTTTATCGGATATCTATAATTTTAAATTCAAGGTATGCAAGGAATTTATTGAAAATAAAACCTCACATTTTATCAAAATATCTTTCAAAATGAGAATTTTTTATGTTGAATTCTTTGAATGAAATTTTACATGTTCATCATATCTATATTTATTGGGTACAACAAAAAAATTTATTCAAAGAACATAGTCATTTTACAAGAATTTCTCATAGTGAGAATTGGTGTTTTCAATTCTGTCAAGCATGAATTCGAGAGATTTGGCATTCAAGATGGTTCTTATATCCTTGTATTCTTTCTTAACTGTCATGTATTTCAAACCCTTCATAAACTTCATCAAACCATGGAGCAAAATATCGCTTTGGAACTTTGCTCCGATCACATTGGGATCATATTGAGGGACCAAAAGATCATTCATTTGCTTTTTTTTAATATGAGACATTTGATAAAAACAAAAACTCCTTACGAATGTTTCCAACATGTTGGGGAAGTTTGAAACCACAACTGTGTTATTTCTATCATAATTTGGAAATTTTTCAAACAATTGTCCCAAATCCTATTCCAATTATTCAAGAACTCGTTGTCAATAATTATTACTTTTTGGATTCTTAATGGCTCATATGAGTAGCTGTCTTTAATACCTTCATATTCTTCTCTTCTGGTTGCAGAAATAAACAAAAGACTAGGGTTTGTGAGACTTTAATACTTCCCTCTCATTTACTTTCTGTAATATCTTTCAAAGAATCCTTTAGCCAAAAATGAAGTCTTGTCAGCATCCAAAGATGACCAAACTCCCACATCAAAGTTGTCACGATTCTAAAAAGTCTCAAAGTTTTATATCACTCAGTCAAATACCTTCATAAAGATGTAATCCAAAAACTCATTTCTTCCATCTCTGAAATAAACTGCTTCTTCTTTAAGTTTAATATCTGGTTTTCTTTCCTCTAAAATGCTTGCTGGACCAAATGTCTTGTACTTTCCAGACTTGGACACAAGCATCAAGGTTTTGTTCAAGTCGAAAATAAACAAAAGCTATCACATTATTCTCTTTCCAATCAAAAGTTGAGCATTCCTTACTTTTTTATTATTTGACATCTTTCTTGATTTACACAAATATCTTTTTCAAAGAAATTAGATTAAAAGTCTTTAAATTTATAAAAAATATATCCACTAAATTTTCCTTCTCTGTCAATATTCACTCATAAATTTTTCAAAAAGGAAAATGCAGAGTTGTGAAAAAGGCTCAAAAAACCGTCCAGCGACGAAAATTTCCAAAGGGGACGGTTTGACACCGTCCGACCGTCCGAAGAAAAAGACCTCAGTCCTCAAAAATCTCTTTCCCTTGAGAAAACAAATCAGATAAATTAAAAAAAATTTATTCTCAAATTTTTTTTCCTCAAGACATCCCAAAATTATTTCAAACCAAATTTTCTTCAAAAAAAATTCTTTGAGAATTTTCTTGATGACATCCTAGCACTTCACGGAGACAATTGACCTTTTCATCTGAAACTGATGTAATTTTATCTCAAAGATTCAAAATTTTAAAAATGATGTCTTTTTCGACAAATCTTATTCATGCCCCTCGACTAATGAATAAACCGTCTGCAACTTTCTTGCAAAGGATCCAAGCTCCTGAAAATAATTCAACTCACAAAACGAAAATATCTTCATTCAAATTGAAAGTCACAACGGGAAGGGAGATGAAGATATAAAATCAGGATCTTTTTGAACTAGTTGAAGGATATTAGAAATTGAAAATTTTATATCAAAGAGGAATCGAGAAATGAATGTTAAATTCCTGATAGATGACTTGAGACTTAAACTCTAAAATCAAAAGAAAATAAGTTGAATTGGGAAAATGAGAATATTAATTTGATTTTGAACATAATTTGGAGAGAATTTCCTTCTATATTTTTTTCAGGGTGACGGTTTCGAAACCGTCCAGGCGGACGGCGACCCTCGCATTTTGGTGACGGTATTTAACAATACTGGGAAAACGATAGGGAAAAAATATCACTGTTTGACGCCTCGATGAGAGAAGTAGAGACTAACTCAAATTTTTAGAAAAAACAAAATTGTTCAAATAATTTTCTCAAAATGATGAAAAATGTATTTTGGATCATTTCTCAGAAGAAAAAAATTCATTCAAATTTTCTCGATTTAAGCAAACAAAGTAAAAAAATTCTCAACTTGCTTTTAGATCACCTCAAAATACAGGGCCCTCTTTTTGAAAGCTTGAAAAACTGCAATTTCATCAGAGATCAGAGAACATCTCGAATTTTTTTCTCTCAAGATTTCTCATCTCAATGTATTTTCAACAGAAAATTTGATTTTCTCTTTTTTTTCTCTAAAAATATCAATCAAACATATAACACATAAAAGATCTTTTGGTTTGACAAACAAAATTAATTATTAATTTCGAACTAAAGATTCAAATAGTCACCTGTTCTTTATCTTCAACACTTCAGACATCAACAACCAAGATCTAAATGGGGATATTATCAGTGGAGCTTTTGAGTTTTACTTTTTCGGCTTGGGCATTAATGACCCTCAAGAAAAAGAAATTCCCAGATTTGTTTTTTCCACCTTCAGGAGTTGTCGTGTTCAGACCTCCAGAAGAGGAAGATATCAAAGGTGTAAGAGATGCAGATAAGCTAAAGAATAAAAACCTCAGCAAACCGAAAAAACAGTTTTCTCAAACAGTAACTTTTTACCCTTGCTTCTTATCCTAATCTGTTCAAGAAAAAACCTACTTTGCCTGTCAGAATACAACATGCTACCTCAAAGGCTTTTGAAAACATCAAGTATATGGCAGACTTGGAGCTTGCTGTTATGATGACTTATGCAATTACTATTGCAACCATTGTTTCACATGTTTTCCAGTTCACCAATATTTTACCTCAATCTTTCAACACACCTGTTCTCTCATTTTATCTCAACCTGAGCTTCCTCGCAATTTTCATCTATCATATCGTCAGAATGGCAATGTTTGGTGGCTTGGCAATCTACGAAAATAAACTATCTGTCATAATCAGCTTCTTGACCGGAGTTCTTTTATTTGTCTTGCTCTTTGTTGGAAGAAAACTCATTAGTATCAATTTCCAAAAGGCCTTCTCCCTCCAACTCTACCACATGCGCTCTGTTTTAAATAGTAGCGAACAAGACTTTGGATTCTTCAAAATGGAATCCGCGACCATTGTTTTTATCATTTTATTCTGCGTCGTCATTTATGGCCTCGTTCCTGTCATCATCAAGTACGGAAATAGCTATATTGGAATGACCAAAGAGGCTTACAGATTGGAAGCTCAACTCCAAAAGGAAGAAAACCAAAGAGCTATGGCTGCAGCTGGCTTAAGTGCTGATATCCCAGAAGAATTAAGAAATGAAGCAGCACAAGAAACCAGTGAAACACTATCTCAACTCAAGGAAACCAAAAAAACCCTTAGATGGTTCAATCTTGGCCTCGTTTTCCACCTTCTCGAAATCTTTTGCTGGATTAAGCCAATTACTGATGCCTGGAACACTTACCTCCAAGATAATGGAATTGGCTTGGAATTCCTTAGAGTCGTCTTTGCTTTACTTCATATCTTTACATTGTTATTCACATTCAAATCAGAAATCAGCAGATATATGTTGAGAGTTTATGACAGTATCGCAACTCTCTTGGGTGACGCCAGTGATGAAAACCTTAGAGCCGTCAGAAGGAGAGCAGATGCTCATATCGGATACATGGGAGTTATGTCCTATCAGGTAATCATGAAAATTATTATTCCATTCCTCCTTGTCCTCCTCTTTGTTGACAAAAGACTCTCTTTGCTCACTCAAAGTCAAACTCAGATCCAGGCCTATTCCAACACCAACGATTTCTCCTACTTAGATTGGAACTGCTATACCATTACTGACCCCCTCGAAATCATGCAACAAACTGAAATGTGCCCAACTGACAAGAGTCTCCAAATCACCTCAGTTGAAAATGGCATGGGAAGACTGAGCCCCTTGGGCCAATTCCAAGACGAAGGAGAGTTTGCAGCTGGTAAAGACATCCTGAAAAAACTTCAAAAGTATGGACTTATTCATAATGAGTTTTGGAATATGTTCTTCTCTTTATGGATGTTTTTATACTATCTTGTGACCTATGTACTCTCTATCGTTTATATCTTCTACAGAAAGGCAGTAGAACAGATATAAAAATTATGTTATATTTGATAAAGGATCTTCATATGTAGGACCTCTGTAAAAAAAAAAGAACTAGCAAGCAAAATTTAAATTTCAATCTTTGATTAATTCATGTCAAAAGATTTTCAAGAAATTTTAACCTCAATCTTTTAAAGAATTTATTGCTGCCTGACATAAAAATGAACAAGGCTAAAGTTTTGAAGTCCATGATCCTGAGATTGCCTAAGCACAATCCCGAAAAGGCCCTTCCCAAAATTAGAAGAATTCAAAACCAAACCACTCAAGCTCTCGAACCCTTAGCTTATAAATTACAAGAAATGCCTGCCAACATCATTAATCCTGCAAATGTCATTAATCCCTTGGGCGGAACCGAAAACCTGCCTTTCCATGTATCTTATAGTCATAAATCAACTCTCTGTTAATTCCTTCAAAAGGTTGCCAGAACGCACGTTGGAAACTTGCCCATATATAGAAAATATTCTCATGGTGGAAGCATGAAAAGAACTATCATTAGATTGGTTACAGGTGACGTTGGAGTAATATTTTGCATCATCCACTCTTAGTAAATCTCTTTAGGCTTTCAAAAATGAACTCTCTAAAGTCGTCAGTAATGCTGATATCATTGAAAAAGTTGGTCGTGTTGAGGTTAAAGGCCATCATAAAGAATCTGTTAGTCACTGGCTCACCAGACTTGGCTTCTAAGCCTTCATATTCTTAAAAGTTGCTATGTGATTTATACTTATTCAATTATCCCAACTTTTAATGAATTTTCCTCCCTTGCATAATTGAAACAAATAATCCCTCAAATCATCTCTCAAACCTTTTGCGCATCGCGCATTGCACATTGAATAAAAGAATTTCCAACGAAAGGGATTTTTCAATTCATTTTTTCTTTTTTAATCTAAAACTAGAACTATAAGGGATCTTAATTTCCTAAATCCTTGTGAAATGAATTCAAATATTTTTTTTTTTCATCGAATTATAAAAATCTTGTATACCAGTATTATGGATAAACATCTTTGAATTCGTAAATTTACCAACTTAGTAGAATTTATATATTCATATTTATGCTAATTCGAGCACATTGACTACTTCTTTTTAGTTGTGGAACCAGCTTTAGATGATTTTGGCTAAACAAATGATTTAGAAAAATTTCTCATCAAGAATTACTTGATTGCCTCCATCAGTTTTTCTTTGAGGCTGACTTCTATCTCTTTCTTTATCGTCATTATCTCCGCCACGAGCCTTTTCTCGTTCTCTATCTTTTTCTCTTTCTCGTTCCCTCTCTCGGTCTTTTTCCCGATGATCCCTTTCTTTGTCTCGGTTGTCTGGAGACTTGTCGCGAGCTCGATCATTTTTATCTGCTTTCTCTCCTCTGTCCCCTCTGTCACCTCTGTCATTTCTTTCGTTTCTGTCAGCTCTCTCATTTCGGTCATTTCGATCGTTTCTATCGTTCCTGTCATTTCTATCATTTCTGTCTTCACGATTCTTCTCCTTCTCGCCTTCTTCTCGTTTCAACTTCTTTTCTTTTTTATCGAAAGCCTCAGTGTCCAAGTCATTGCTGCGATCTCTGTCTTTGTTGTCTCGATCTCCCTTGGTGTCCTTAGAAGTCTTTTTAATTGTCTCAAATTTCTGTCCAAAGCCTTACCTTTCTGGAAGTTAAATGCCTTTGGTCATGTCGATCACCTCGTTCTCTGTCTTTGTCTTTGTCGCCTGGATTAAGCTGATCTCTTGATCTCTTTGCTTTATGGTCTTTAAAATCATTAGTGATAAATTCAACAATAGTCACGTACGATCATCTTGATCTCCTTTCTTTCTATCATCAGCTTCTGCTCTGTTGCGATTTGATTTATGTTCTTCAGTATCTCTTCTATCTCGCGAAGAGGATTTCGCTGTTTCAGCAGTTTTTTTATCTTTGCCTTGCACCTTCTTTTTGATAGCATTTCTATCGACATCTGGTAACGTATCTTGCTTCTTCTTTAAAGCAACCAAATAACTTTCGCCCAATTTTCTAATATCTTCATAATTGGCGAAGTTTTGCTGAAGCTTTTCAATCGCCTCACGAATCACTTTGGCATCTTCTTCGATTGGTGGGAAGATGTCAATCACCTTATTCAAGAAGAGGATAGAGTTTTTAGCCTTAATGTAATCCTTTGTCAACAAACAGCTCTTCAACATTCCTCTCATTCTTGCAAATGTTGTCAAAATAATGTGTTGAAGCTTATAAAATTCAAATGGTTCATTTGCACTGAATCCCCTAACCACTTGCTTTAAACTGCTTTCATCATGCCAATTTGATATCAGTTGGAACAGTTCAGTAAAGAAGATACCAATATGACCAGTTTCTCTTTCTGTACTTGCTTGAAGGCATGAAAGCACAATCGTTAAAATCTATTTAAAGAGTTGAGATGAATTCTTTATAATGAACCCCTTACTGTATAACTGCTGTAGAGGAAATCTATGTAAGAAAGTCTTCTGACTTTATGCCACTTTTCAACGAATTTAGCTGCGTAAACGGCATCGCCTGGAGAGAAAATGAGTCTTGGGAAGAGACAAACCTGCACAAAAACGTGGTTAATTCTTCTGGAGGTGATCCCTTCGAACAAAGCATCCTTTCTCTCTTCAATAAATTTGTCAATCTTGTCTTTGTTCTGGAGCAGCTTCTGCTTCTCATTCTCAAAGTTTTCTTTAGAATTTTGAATTCTCTCAATATTCTTGTCTTTCTTGGCCTTTGTTGTTTTCTGTGCATCAGCTCCTTTATCCAAATTGCTGATTTCTTCATTCAACCTTTGAACTTCCGCATCATATCTCTCAACGGGAACATAGATATTATCTAAACTTAAAGCCCAGAAGAGAGTGTAAAGTTCTGGAGTCACATTTTTCCAAACTTGTAATTTGATGTCCTTCCAGACAAATTCTGGTGTATGGACAGCATAGAAACTTGGATTCTTTTGCTTGCACATTGTCTCAGGATCAAAGTTATCAAAGGATTTCTTGAATAATTCAATCAAATCTGTTCTTTCTTCTGGAGTCATTGAGTGCATTGGCTTTATACTTGGTCTCATTATATGAAATACCAACTCTGGAACAATCCTGAAAAAGAAATTAATATCGAGTTTTTTTTTCAAAAAATACTTGTAGTCGAGGATTAATCTCAAGAGGGCTTCCTTTGGGAGGAGAGAGGAATAGAGAGTTGAACTTTCTTTTGTGTGATATCTCAAGAATTGAGTCAATTGTACAATGGAGTCGGAAATCTTATCGTATAAATTTCCGATCAACTTGAGTCCAATTTCAAAATCAGTGTAAAGAATCTCAGAGCGAAGGACACCCAAGCAAACCAAAAGTCCAAAGGCGAATGACACAGGCTCACCACCTGAAGTTGTCAGGTAATTCACGGTCTTCTTGAAGAAAAAGTTCTTTAAAGAACTTGAACTCTTTTTAGCCCTACAACATTTATTAACCCCAAAACTACTAAATTACTTTTTAAAGTCGTTTGTGACGGCTGCAGATTCAATTTGCAAGTAGATACCTCCAGCCAAAGCTTGCAGTTGGTTATAGGTCAAAGCCTCCAGTGCTTCATTGCCGCTCATATTTGAAATAATTTCTCTCAAAATAATCAAGTCTAAATATTGCTTCTTCAACAGTCTTTCTGTCAGGAAAGAAAAGATGCTTGTCAGGTCCACTGTATAGTACTTTCTCAAAAAGTGGCCCAAAAATGTTGAAAAGTTTCCATGGACGTCGCTGATGGTTCCGTCTCTCATAAACTGCTCTGAGGCTTTCTCTTCATACGAAGAGTTTGACAAATCTCTCAACACCAAAAATATAATCATATCCAATGAAAGATTTGAAGAATATGATAAAGCGTTCACAATCGGCTCAATCAAGTTTGAGTAGTTCTTCATCACATAATTTGCCATCTTGAACACTAGTCCAGGGTTGTTGTGAGAAATATTCCCTAAAATTCTTCCTTTCTGCTTCACAGTGTCAGGTGTAACTGTCTTAAACCAAGGCCCCATTTGCTTTATAGTATAATATCCTTCCAGCATAAGTGATGGCTTTGAGTAATTCTGATAAACCAGCCAGTCTTCATAAGCTTGGAATCTAGTAATGTAGTCAAATTCCTGCAAAATACTCCACAAAGTTGCAACCACGCCTGGGTTCGCTTTCACCAATGAAATTGTTGGCAACAAAATTTGAGTTGTCATGTACACGATCAATTTATAAATTCTCTCATGATCATCGCCATGTGCAGACTCCAAGTAGTGCTTAATCAATCTGCAAAGCTTGGTATACACAAGGACATTTCTACCAATTGCTGGGCCGACCACTTTTAAAACTCGAAGAATTGTCTCAAAGGCCTCAAAATCGAGCTTGTAAATACGGTTCAATTGCTCACCTTGCAAAGACTCATCATAAGGGAAATAAGCCAACTTTGGCTCTCTTTTCGTGTACCTTGTTGGTGAAATTGGTCTATACACGGGCTCGATCAGCCATTCTAAAAATTCGCAGAGTGCATTCAAAAGAGGAAGATGTGATGTGAGATCAACAATGCAGTTTCTTGCGACAAATAATTTCTCAAAAAGCAACCAACTGTTATTTCTCACCAAAGCCTCCATCAACCACAACTTTTGATTGTCTAAAAAGAATTTTCATTTTCCCCATTTCATGCAAAACCTTACATATGAGTTGGCTCTCGATAGTGGCGATATTCTGCAATTCGGCCTCTTTTTCCTTTTTCTTTTCTTCATCGCTTGCGTTTAATCTCTTTTCATAATTTCGCTTAAACAATTTTGATGCTGTCTGGTATTTCTCAGAGAAAGCTGCTTCGGTTTTATCGTCTCCAGGAGACAAATGAGTCCAAATATCCTCAATCTTCACGATCTTGGCTTTTATCAAGTTTGCAGTTATTCTAAACAAAGCTAGAGGTGTCATTCCCCTCTCCTCCAAAGTCTTGAAGATATCCGTAGGAGGACACGAAGTGGTGCAATCAGTAATCTTTTGATAACTCTGGAATTTTAACCCGAGCAAATGAGGGATCGCGGCAGCCTTGAACCCAGAAATTATCTCATGGTAATATAAATTGTCAGGAAAACACTCATAGGCATCCAAGATGATGTCCAATACTCTATTTGGATCCAAATCAAAATAACCTAAACGCAATGTTTATGGAATTCAGTTTCAAGTGAAATCTCTACCAACTAATGAGAGCACATTCTTTTTCACAGCTTCCATATACTGAGGGTTGATGTATTCATTTTGCAAAACCTCAATAATTAATTTTGCAAAGCCTTCATTTTCTTCTTTGAACAAATTGTATTTTTGTTGCTCATATCTTTTTCAAAATTATAACTAAAATTCATTTTTGTCTTTACAGGTTTTTTCTGTTTATACGAGCCTTCTTCTTCAAAAATGCTGCCTTGTCAATTATATTGGCCTCAGAAAGAAAAGTTTCTTCCAATCTTTCCACCAAAAGTTCTTTATCCACTATTCCTTGAGCATCTATTTGCTTCAAAAATTCTAGAAATTGGGCCTTGTATTCTTGAGTTGTCTTCTCCTTTTTATCCAATTTCTCAATATCACAGCCTACACGGGTTGTTGATTACCACCATTATTATGTTTGATTTTTACTGATCAAAAACACTGTCTCAATAATTGTATTTGCATCGAGTTTTCCTTGCGCCTAAAAATGTTCAGTCCTTGAAATCTCAGCCATTTTACTTTGAGATCTTTCAAAAAATTTATGCAGTTTCCCACACTGACGACATTTTTGAAAGTGCTCACGAAAAAGTAGAGGAAAAAAGTTGAGCCTCTTGTTCGATTCCCACTTTGTGAGTCTTTTTCGTAATAATCAAGGTATGCCTCCACCCTAAAAAATCCTTCAGCCACTATCATTACTCAAACTCACAATCTATTGTTATTCACAAGGTCTTGGAAGTCAGGATGCGGTAATAGTAGCAAACTCTCAGACATCAAAATAGAATTTTTAACAAGATATAATTTTAAAATATGCTTCCTCGAATTTTTAAATATATCAAATGTACCAATTAATATTTCAGATCTTTTGTTAGCATATTTTCTCAATCTCTGCAGAATATATTTATAATCTTTTCTTCTCCTTTTTTTTTGGTTAAGTGTTTCGCTCCTCTAATCGATCAGAATTTTTAATAAAAGTTTATGATCTTGCCAGAGGAACACTTTGAATATTTTCTTGAAAAAACTCAATTCAATTTCATAAAAGATTTTCGGCTTTTCAATGGGAAACAAAAAGTTCTTGAGGAAAAAGGAACATTTTGCAAATTCAAGAGTTTCTGGAACTTTGGTCTGAAGAAAAAATTTTTCGAAATTGTTCTACAAGTTTCAGAATTTTTTTTTCTTTTTCCTGAGACAAAAAAATTCAATGAAAAAAAGATTTTCTTCATCCTCAAATTGTTATCATTTTTCCATGATTTTTATTCATTCCTCTTGGATGAAAACAGATTTCTATCTTTAAAAATATTTGAGATTGTTAGACCCATGAAATAAAAAATATCAATTTTTCTGAAAAAGCTATGAATTGAGATTCCGTCAAAAAAAAAATTTACTCTTTGAAAAATAATTTTTTCTCCAAAGATCCAAATCCTTCGAAAAAGGATAAAATTGAAAAAAAAATTCAGACCCGGAATAGGTTGTAATTTATCCTTTAATTCAAGTGCATGAATAAAATTTTATTCAGGTGCTAGAGAAGATGAAATAGAAAATTTACAGGAGAAGCCTGAGAAAAAGATATAACCAGGAACACTATAAGCCTGTTTTATCATTATGGATGATGTAATATCCATGTGCCTTGGGAAATATTATTTTTTGTCACTACTCTTCTCAATAAATAATAAAGTGAAGAAAGTTTCTTCTGACAATTTGACCATAAATTGGAATGAGAAGAAAATTTTAGAAATAATACTTTCACCTCTAATTATTTTGAAAAGAAAAACTTTCAATTTACTTTTTTCACAGTATCCTTTGCTCAGGTTTATCACAAGGGAAAGCTTCATTTAATTTTTCCCCTCAAAATCACCAATCACAAGACATTGGATCCTCTTTTTCATTCTGTCATAATAAAGAAATGCTAATTTTAAAATAATTAATTTAAAATGTTTTTCCAATTATGTAGGATAAAACTGAATGACATCAGTCAGAACAATTAATATTTTAAGTCAGTTCTCTTTTCAGACCAAATCGAATTTAGAACTGACTAGAACAGGCGGTAAAACGAATTCGAAAAACTTGGATGATTATTTCTTCAAAGAAGTCGATTTCTCAATTTCATTGTTAGCAAAAAGAAAAACCTAGTCAAATGATCAATTAAACAAATAACAGAATTCTTCGGAGTGATTAAACATCTAAAACTCAAAGTATCTGATCTTGGGTTATTTGCCCAACAAAAACATCCTTTTTTAGAATTTTTTAAGGCAAGACCTTTTTCTGGTAAAAATTATATTTATTGTATTTCCTGTCTCAGTTTTTTAGCAATAATCAGCTCTCAATTTTCTGTCTTTTCGAATTAAAAATATAATTCCTTTCGAGGAAAGAAGAAATTCAATGCTTTCCTCTTATTCCTTATTCTCTTATCAAAAACCTGATAGAGGGAGAAAAATATTTTATAGAGAAAATTCTTTTTAAATCACCTCAATTAGTAAAATTGTTGACTAGGAATATGAGAATCTAGCCAGAAAAAAAATTTCAAAAGATCATTCGATTCAATATGCTTTAGAGATCATCAATAGTTTCTTGTCTTGATAAATTCATATATTTTCGAGAAAAAAGGCCAGGATGTTTGGTAAAGGTTTTTTTGGGATTGTTCAACTAAAAAACTCACTTGGGATCTCAAAGGATGGCGGCGGAAATTAATTTCACACGTATTTAGAACATTTAAATTTAGGTTTTTATTATTTTTAGAAGTCACTAAAGACTAATGCAAATCCATTATTTAGAAACAAATAATTCCAGCACTAAATTGCTCTCTCGCCTAAAGCTCTTAGTGAATTTCTCAAAGTATCCGCGATTCTCACCGAGACCCTCTCATCAGAAATTTAGCATCTTTCTCAGTTCCTTTGCCTTCGAATTATCCTAAGATTAGATATGAATTCTCGCCCAGAATTTCGGGCAAACAGGCAAAATTTTCTTTTCATTTCCGATCGAGCCGTAATGGTTTTTCGAATTCTAGAATAAAAGTGTCATCATCATTATTCTGAGATGCAAGTTTGAGTCAGGCGCAGAAAAAAAATTCCACTCCTTCACTTTTTCACTCAAAGTTTTTGTTTTATTTTTATTCAAGAATTGAAAAACTTCGAAAAACTATACAATCAACCGACTTTTCTCTCTTCAATATCAAAATTTTATCAAAATCAAAATTTCTCTCATCAGACTAGCCCTAAAAATCACATCTCCCCAAGATTCCCTGCCTCAAATATTCTTTCCCTCTCTCATAAATCCAGTATGTGTATAATAAATGCTTCTTTAAAAATTAATTAGCTTTTTTATGGCAGTCAATCAATCAAGATAAACAATTTTAATCAATTTCATTTCAGCATTTCTCTAAAACCATTGTTGTTTGATCGGCCTCGATATTTTGGCTCACAAGTTTGAGAATAGAGGTTTCGAATCTCCAAACACTCAGAAAAACTCTTGGAGGAAGAAAATTTTTTCTCCCTGGATGATTCAAGTGACAGGCTTGCATGAAATTTATGATAGGAAATTATTATAAAAAACTCCAATTGGCGGGAAATCTTTTCACCGTCGGATTTGGGTGACAAAAATAACCTTTGATTGAATTAAGAGTTCGGATATCCTAACGGCATCTCATTTTTGATCCTCTATTCGAGATACGGCAGTCATATTAGGGGATAAGTAACGCCGAGTGAGAGAAACGGTCAATTAAATTGAGTTGAATTCGAGCCATTCTCGAGGAGTTGTTTTGCAAGTGTTTATTCTATTATTTTCAAAAGCCCGAAAATAGAAGAGAGCTCCAAATCGATTAATTGAATAGAAATTAATGGTTCACAGACTTCTAGCCGCATCACTTTACCATATTTCAAAAGAAAAACGAGTATGATGCAATTTTTAAGCTTTGTCCTTTAAAAAATAATTAGTGGTTCTATTAAACCTCTTGAAACTCAGTTCCATTCAATCGCATTAAAATTAACTCCCGATAACTCTCGATTGCGTAAGTCACTGCATCAGATTAATTGCCCAAAATAAAACTCGAGTTAAAGGCGCATCAAGTTTTGAATATAATCAAAAGATTAATTAATCAATTACTATTCACCAAACTATCTCATGAATACTTATCACTCACAAATTGGGCTCTCAAGATCCAATAATGCTCTCGCCAAGGTTTCAGTCCACTCTGTCCAACTTCAATCAGTCAAAATCAATGGCTTGTACCAGAGACGCAAAACCAAACAATTGAGTGATCAAATCATGTACGAGGCATCAGACAGAGTCCCTTCAATCCCAGATGAGTACTCACCAGCTGAAAAAATCCAAACTCCTCCAAGTTTCTTGAGATTGCCTACATCTTACAGAAGAAGTGTTTGCTAAAATCAATGTTCATCTCAAAACATCAACATTTCTCTTTCTCTCCTGAAATATTTCAAAAGAGTTTTAAAGTACATTGTCACTCAGCCGGTCAGCCTAAGGAAAGGAAGCGAGAGATCTATTTAGCGTAGTCTCTCTTGCTAAAAGGTTCAAGAATTTGTTTCATCTTTTTTTATTGTATCAATCATTTTTATCTAAGTTACAATCAAAACTTTGAAAGAGTTCTTCAAGGTTTCTTTAACAAATTGTGTTTATATGTATTTATTGTTTCCCCTCTATCAAAATCAGTCATTTTGTTCATTCATTCGTATACTCTTCTTATTTTCCCCCAATCTTTCCGAAGCTAAAGGCTCTCTTGAGAATTAAAATAAAATGAATACATCGTATATCATCGCAATGTATCATCAGAATACTCCTCAGGATGACATAATTTCTTTTGAGCGGATCTCTGAAGTAAGTGAAAGGAAGTTGGCTTGCAATTCGTATCTCAAGATTTGTCTGCAATTTTTTAATTAGCTTGATGGCGGTTCTTTGGAGAGTACAAGTCATCAATCAATCATGAATCTTGATTTTTTTTTTAATTCCTACTTTCTCCCGCTTAAAAAAAAAATCCGCGGAAGACAACGATCATTTTCCTACTCTTCAATAACATAAAATTCTCAGATCAAGGCATGAAGATTTCTTGAGAGGGTTTACCAAAGGGCTCAGCTCTTTATTTAAAGGAACAGAACCAAAAAAGACTTTGTCATTGATAAGTGATTTACTCAGCTAGCAGCGAGGTGAAACTTCTCAACAATTCACAAAATATATTATAGCTTTTTCTGATCCTTTATTGCTGATGATGATTTACAGGAATCATAAAGGTTTCTCAATCATGCATGAAAAAATGAGATTTCAGGTTTCCTGAAGCTTTCCTCATGTTCTTCGAGAGGAAAAATCATCAAGGGTCAAGGTACTGAGAAATTCAGCTCCAAATACAAGGAGTGCTGAAGAAAACTTTGTTCTTTGACGGTTTGAATGGGAAACGGGAAAAACCACTCCTCGCCTTTATTCAGAAAATTTTCTCTCGCCTCGTTGTGAATTATCATCCACAATTAAACTCCAATTCAAATTTCACTTTTGAATGATGGATATCATTTATATCGATTTCATGTCTGATAAAAAATCTCAAGGTCTGAGAAGAGCTTCAATGTCTTTGAAGTTCAAACTCCCAATGAATTGGAGAAGAAAATATTTTTTGCTATTTACCAATTTAAATCGTCAAAGATCCTCACTCCCAACGACTCTCTTGTTTGAAATATCTGTATGTGATGAAAACCTGAGAACCTTTCTTTGCCATAAAAAATTTCAATTTCTTTTCTAAAGGAATTTCAACATGCATTCAATATAATAAAAGATTTGTTGAGCCAAAACATAATCAATATCTTCACAAAAAGGAACAATTTTCTTTAATAATGAGAATTTATTTTACGCAATAAAGGTTGAATAATGAGCAAACAAAAGTTACTTTTCCGATTCTCATTGAGTTAAATTATATTGATTAAACGGTATATCAAATTTAGTGACAATAACAACTTGGCACAATGGAAGACAGACTTGCGGAACTCAGAGTATATCTCGATATTCACTTCTTTCGCTTATTCTGAACGAATGATAGGATAAAGGTGGCCCAGAAACTCTTGAAACTGAAACTGATGAATTGATGCCTGATTTCAACAAAAAAGTCAATCTGATTCATTTCCATCTCAAAAAAATTAAACAAAACACTGAACAAATCACTGCTCTCAAAGAAAGACACAATTCTGCAACTCTAGCCGAAGCAGAAAAAGGTTCCATTTTGACTTAAAATAACTCTAGTCATCTTTTCTAGCGATAAGTGACACTTTAGACAGGTTGATTAGTGATAACACCAAGACCTGTAAACAAGTGAAAGAAGATTTGGAAGCGATTGAGTCCGAAGTTGTTCGGTCCAAGCGAGATGAAAAAGTAATACCATCAAACACCCTCTCTTTCATCTCAATTAATAGGGAGAACCAGAAACAAGAATTAAGGAAATTACATACAAGGCTTTAAAGTCAAAATTTGCAGAAGTTTTGAAAGAATCTCAAGTCGCACAGATCGATTTCAAAACTGCTGCTAAATCCAAACTGTCTCGCCATATTAAAATTGTTGACCCTTCTCTTACACCAGACCAGGTTGAGGAAGTTTGCAATGATCCAGAAGTATTCACTGAAACAAGATAAAACCTTTATTGAAAAACTAGGGCGCAGATAAATTATTAAGCAACAAAATGCTTGGCAGAGGTCATATTAGGCTCCAAAATGCGGTCTCTGATATTAAAGACAAATACCAAGATATCAAGAAATTAGAAAAGGTGAGCCTTTAACCTCAATCCCTGATCTCATCATTTTCAATTAGAGCATAGAAACTATCCATCAGATGTTTACTGATATCCAAATGCTTGTCCAGGCTCAAGGGGAAATGTTGGATAACATTCAACTGAATGTCGAAGAAGCTGAAAATTATGTCAAAAAAGCCAACAAACAATTGAAAAAAGCAAAGGAATCACATAAAAAATGGAAAAAGGTAACTTCTTTTTGTTTGAAATATCTCACTTTTCTCCTAGTGGAAATGCATTCTCCTCCTCTGCTTGATGATTGTTATTGCTATCGTTATTATTGTTCCTATTGTTGCAACAAAATAAATCACTATTTTTTTTATCATATAATGTAAATTTTTTTGTCTCTTGATGATAGATGCTACACATCCGTCTAAGAAAACCTTTTTTCTTTAAATATTATTTATTAATTCATCACTATGTTGAAACAAAAATAAAATACCATTAACAAAACAAATAAAGCAAAAAATTTTTATCATTAATCTCGCCCGAATAAAAATTGGAGAGTTTCTAAAATGACATCAACGAATGTTTCATTTTCGACATGGGTAGAAATTGTAAAGCGAACTTTCTTTGAAGGGGTAATGTTGATCTTCAAGAAATAGCTTGAGACTTGCCATTTAGTTCTCAAGACTGCTCCAAAGACGGCATCCTCTCTTTTATTCTGCAAGGGATTCAGAATAATTAGATTCTCCAAATACTTTGGAAAATCTGTGTGACTTTTAATAATCATTGAATCCAAATCTATTTCATCTCCTTCCACGATGATATTGTCAGCTTGATTCCAAAGAGTGGAGAAACTATCGAGGGTTGTTGGCTTGTATTCAAGGAATTGTGTAATCAAAATTGGTAAAAAGATATCCACCTCCTTTCTTCCTTTCAGATTCTTGTAACTTGTGCAGATTTGAGGAACTTGCAATGACCATTCGGCAAAGGTAAAAACAACTTGTTGTCGAAGCTCATACTCTCCAGGAATTGTTGATTTGTACACTTCAGGAACCTTATAAAAGCTTGCTTGATTCAATTCCACAAACTCAGCGGTCATATCACTGATGAGATTTCTCGTCTTGTTACAATACACCAAAGTGAATTGTAATGATTGAGGAGAAAAGCTCAAGGAATTCACGCTATTTACTGAAATTGTCACTTGAAGATCATTGTTTTCAAACAAAACACCGCCTGCCTTTCTCAAGCAAGCCATCTTGAAGTTATTCACTGAATTAGGACATTCCACTATGTCTTTCAATCGAAGCTTCAAAGGTGCAAGTAAATTATTTCTATAACATGCTGGCTTTGAGCTCTTGGGATTAGAGAAACTGTACTGGTTTCTCTTTCTTGATGTTCTTTCAAACATTTCTTCCCTATGATAGTCATTAGATTTTGAAAATTATAAACATCAAAATACCATCTATAAGTTTGAGGTGATGACATGAATTGGTCGAGTTCAGAATAGATCACAGGTTGTGCTTTCTTTTCTCGAGTGGTATAGCTTCCCCTTTCTGTGTTAAAACTCTGATTTACTGTGAAAATAAACTTTAGAAAATATATGACTCAAAGAGTTTACCTTTTGATAATAAAATCTTTTCTCTATCATCTCTTGAAGTGAATGGTGTAACGCTCACATAGTGGCCTTGCATGACCGATTGACTGCGTTGCTCCAAATTATTTATCGAGTCACGTCGTTCCTTCAAGTCACTGGTTAAACGGAGAGGTGTGTTGATTGATCTTCTGAGAGTATCGACTTCTTTATGCAAGTTTGCCAATTCTCTGTCCAAGTCTCTATTGCCATCAATGATGACCTGGGAAGAACCTGAAAAGGCAGGGGAGGTAACCTTTGTAGCACTGGCAGCTTCCAATTGTCTTTGAACGTCGTCAATTCGATTTTGATAATCTGCCAAGAGAAGCTTCAGAGAATTCACCTCTTTCTCTTTATCAGGAGATGACTCTTCAGCGACATAAACTACATCACCAGACTTGTTTTTCAGAATTGCATTTTGCTTATTCAATTCATCCTTTTGTTGTCTCAACTTGATAATCTCATTTTCCATTTTACTATTTGGATCCAACCCTTTGAAACTAGGAGGCTGCTTTCCAGAGTTAATGTAGGACTTTTTGATAGAAGTCTCCATGTTCGATAAAGACTCCATTCGAACCTTTGATGATCTCATACTTTGACCAAGCTTATTCATGTCAAATTCTTTCTCTGGAGATAATTTTTCGGACTGATTCAGTCTAGAAGACTTGCTCTCTTTTTTTGGTGTTGGGGTTGGCGTGGGATTGATAATTCTGTCGACTCTTGCATTTTTATCATCCTCCAAATCTCCAGCTTTAAACTTGGGGACAACTCCCTTGCTGGCGGTATCTCGACTCAAGTTCAGCTTCTTAAACTTGGTGCTCGTTGCTGTGATTGGAATCGATACAGGATCTTCCTTTGGCTTTGGCTTTGGAGTTTCTTCATCATTCAGCAAACTATTAGCCAAAAACTCTTGGAAATGGACCTCATGGGGTTTCATTCTTGGTGTTTCTTGATCATCCAAAAGACTCGCTGCCAAAAATTCTTGTCCCTGCTTTTTTACAACAACTTCGGGTGCATAGTTGATTTCCGCTTTCTCCTCCTGCTTTACCTGATTGGGAATTGGAGTTGGAACGGCAACCTCTTGGACATGGTGTCCTAAAAGAACTAAACTTCTTTGAGTAAACTCTTTGTAACTTATGTTGCCTTGTTTATGGTTTGCTCTCAATCGATTCAATTCCTCTACTGTCTCTCCTTCTTTAAGAATAAGCTTCAAATAGTTTTCCTTCTCAGGGTGGTCAGATTCTAAAACTGGCTCAAGATATTTTCCAACTTCGTTATTATAGCTATTGGTCACATCTTGCAATAAAAAGTTAATGACTTCATTAATATCTTCATTCTCTTGCTCATTTTCAACAATACATTCTTTCAACATCGTCTTTGAATATTCGTACAGTTCAATCTTTTGGTCAAGTTCTCTCAACATTTGTTTGCTTTGAGAATTTCCACTAGGTTGTTGGTTGATTTGATTCTCAGTTTGGTTTCCTACAAGACTTGGAACTTGATCCTTTTTCTCGGCTTTAACAGTCTTGACAGTATTTTTGGGGAGGGATCTAAAGGGGATATATTCGAATTTTTGAAGGGTCTTTTGGTCCATGGCTTTGAAATCCTTGTTTATGTAATATTCTTCACCAGAAACTTCTGTAACTTTCAAGAGCTGGTCTGACATGGCTTTTAGCATCACTTTAGGCTTGTTCTCAGTACCATAAACTCTGCCCCAGTAGAGAATGGCTTCTGTTAACAACTCGACATAATTTGAGCCCAGGACACTCTCTTCAGCTTTGGGGTTCTGCTTAAAGAAAGTCTTGCCTTTTTCATCAACGGGCTTTTTCCTGTCAAACTGTGCGTCTTTAAAAAGCTCGTTGATAAATACCTTCGATTGGGCTAAACCAACAAGCACATCATCGTTTCCAGTTTCTGTCACTTTTAAAAACAGATAGAGTGCATAAAACTTTGAGCTAAAGGGCAACTTTGTTGTTTCAGAAAGCAAGTTTTGAGTGATTGATAAATAAATAGGAACGTTCCTTGGGTCCTTATCAATTGCCCTGACAACATTCTGATAGTTTCTTTCAAAATCAGGACCTGAGGTAATGCTTGCTTGGACCAATTTCTTCAACTCAGCTTCTCTGGCCTTCTGGGTATCCTTTGAACTTAGATAAGTATATTTCTCAGGAAAAGCAGTCTTCTCTTTCACCAAAGATGCATGGAGCCTGTAGAAATTGATGCAAAAAGAATTTTCATCTGTCGTGCCATAGCTTTCGTTCCAGAATTTAATTGCCTCCAATAACAAAGTATAGTATTCGTTTCTCTTAATAGACTCTTGATCTTTTGGACCCTTGCTTTTTGACTTTAAACTTATCTTCAAAGCATCAGAAGCTTCTTTGGCTTGAGAGTAGAATAATCTAAATAGCGTGGTCTCCTTCGTGAATAAATCCAAAAGCAGTAGGTTTCCTTTTTCGATAACCTCCACAAACAAATAAAGCGTGTGGAACTTTACGCTAACAGAGTATTCTGGCTTACTCAAAATTTCACATACTGATTTCAGAACAACCAAATCATAATTCTCATCATTTTTCTTTACATTAGTGCTAATGTACTGGATGCAGTCCTTATCTTGCCCTTCAGAGCTGGCATAGGCAACAATAATTCCAAATGCCTCACTATTCAGATAATCAATAGGTTCTTCGACTTTTGCTGGCTGCAGATGGAAATCGTTTGGAATCTTGGAGCCATAGCCCACGTAAATGTTTGATTTTGGAAAAGCTATTGACTTTGACAATGCAGCATAAACCTTGTGAAAACTATTCAAGGGATTTTTCGCCTCCTCAGCCTTTGTAAAACTTTTCCAGAAAGCGAATGCTTCAAGCACCATAATAACATAATTATGGCCAATAATGCTCTCTTCCTTTGTTGGGGTTGGCGAGAAAAACTTCTTGCCCTTGTCTTTGAGTGACTTTGATGCGTCAAATTGAGCATCAGTCAGGAGCTTATCCAATAGTTCTTGAGCTTCAGCGAATTGAGCCATGATATCTAACTTCTTGGTCTCTGTCACTTGTAAAAGCAAAAAGAGAGCATAAAATTTGGTTGCTGGAGCATACTCCTTTCCTCCAAGTATCTGATTCAAACTTGCGAAGAAACTCTTGCCATAATCTTTGCTGTTTTTGTTAAAGCTCTCAAATATAGTCTTGGAGTTCTTCACATAATCCTTCCCTGAGGGTGTGCAAGCCACTATTTGAGACAATGTATCACCAGTCTTACTCATCTTTAAAGTATCAATTGAAAAAAGGTTTATTTATGATAATTATTGGCACTCTCTAAATCTAATATCTTAAACCAATATTTAAACCCCTAATTCATCTATATTATTAACGCTTTCTTTCTCCCTCCCTCTCTGTCCGTTTAAATGTCCTACAGTTAAGTCCTCCTCTCTTCTTTCCACTTCATTCAGATTCAAAAAATGATCGAACAATTCTCCTGAAGGAAGCGAAAAAATACTCAACATATGAGGACTAATAAAAGTTGCCCTCAATTTCTTTAATAATGAAACTCATCCTTCTCATTCGCCTTTTTTTGGCGATCTTAAGTCCAAAAAAAAATTTTCACAAGTCTCTCGCAAACGTCATTCGTTCATCAGCAAATTATTTTTTAATTGAATCAATATCAATATCCTTTGAAGATTGATCATGATTAAAATAATTTTATACAAACAAAGAGGGAAAAAATCTCAAATAATCATCATATGCAAAAGCACTAATCTAACAAGAGAAATATAAAATTTTGGAATCAAATTATTGTACAAGATGTCAAAACATTTATGTAATTCTTGCTTTGATTCCATCAGTCATCCATCTGATTTTTTTACCATCTTTCCATTCTCCTTCTCTCTTTTGACCATCTGCAGAAACATATACTCCTTTGCCATTCTGCTTATCATTAAACCATTCTCCAATATACTTTCTTCCATCAGGCCTTTTTATAATGAGAAACTCACTCATCAATAAAATTAATTTTACCATATAAAGACACCCCTTCCTTGTTTCTTATCTTCGAAATAATCGCCCTCATAAGTTCGACCATCTGGCCAAATGAATATTCCCTTTCCATGCATTTTATTCTGTAACCAATGTCCAACATATTTTCTTCCATCTGCCCATGTATATGTACCTTGTAAATTGGTCAACAACGACTACAAATATGCAATATATTACCAACGCCTTCAATATTGTTGTTTCTAAAATCTCCTTCAAAAGTCGCTCCATCAGCCCATGAAAATTTGCCTTTTCCATGTTTGCTTCCTTCATAATAATTACCCTCATATTTTGCTCCATCAATCCAAGTCTCCACGCCTAAAAATCATCATTATTCAATCCTTCATCTTTTTCACACCTTGACCATGTTGTTTGTCGTGTTTCCACATACCATGATATTTAGCACCGTCAGTATGCAGATATGTCCCTCTTCCTTCAGCCTTATCGTTGTACCATTCACCTTCATATGCGTCTCCATCAGCATGGATTAATCTGCCACAAATATTAGCCTGGTCATTTCTCCAGTAGCCTTCATATATCGAGCCATCTGACCAAATTTGAACCCCACGACCGTGTCTTTTCTCCTCGACCCTAAAATTCACAATTAACGCTTGACCGATTTCAAATGCCTTTACCATTCACCAATATACGTTCCTCCTTCCAAAAATTGTTGAGCTGGTTTAAAAATTCTTCTCTCAAAGAATTGATCCTCGGTGTCATCTCCTAGGTTATACACGTAGGGTTTCATCTTTTTGAATTTTGAAGCCAAATATGTCGATGCAAACTTTCTCAGGTTCTCAATCACTTTTGAGTTGTAATGTTCCAATTTTATCTCATACAGCTTTTTTCGAGCCAAGTATCCTCGGTAGTTCGACTGAATCTTTACAATCTTCTTATAAGATGTATTCGGGTCGATTTTGGGTTTCTGTATTGAAAGCTCTTCAAAATCATCTCTCCCAGATTTTGAAATACAACTACAGTTTCCCATAGATCTAAAAAAAACAGATAAATTTTAAATTAAATCTTCCTTTCTATCTTGAAATAAAAGAACTTGATATCAATATTAAGAGCATAAATGAAGGCTTTATTTTTTTCTCACTTAAAAATCCACTATTTTTTTCTTCCATATTCATTAGATCGACAAGTCAATCTCAATTCAACTGATATTTCATATCATATCGTATCATCTCATCGAGATAGCCTAACAACAAAATTTGCAGTTAAAAATCTTTCGAAAGAGGGCATCCCAGTATTTTTTTCATAAATATTCTCATAAACCTTTAATATATATATACTGTTAGAATAATGGTTGTTAATGTGAAAGACAAATGTTCTAAATAGAACGACATTTGTTTGTTATCTACTACTCCCGGTAAACTACTTCACTGACTATTTTGATCAATGTCGATTGATCTGAAACCAAAAATTATTTCAAATGTCATATATAATTCAAGTAAAATCTCATCCTGGGAATGTAATTTTTAATAGTATTTTCTTATGAAAATAAACGTTAGGTTTTCATAGTGTTTTGAAAGAACCGCAAAGTTATAAATTCAAAATTGATTTAATTTCAAAGGAAGCTAATCACATGGAAAATATTGTCGCTTGTGTTAGAATCAGACCATCGCCTCCAGGCCAAAATGAAGAGGTGGTGTTTGACAAGTTTGAGGAGAAATCAGTCATCAACCTTAAGACCAGGGATAAATACGATTTTGGTATAGATTTTCAAAAACTACTTCCTTAAATAAAGAATATGTATTCGACAGCTCAACACAGACCGATCAAGTATATCAACAGGTCGGCACTCCTCTTGTCAACGCCTGTCTCCAGGGCATAAACGGTTTGAATTAACCAAAATCGAGATTAATCTTTGCTAGTTTGTGTTTTCGCTTATGGACAAACATCCTCAGGAAAAACTCACACAATGAAGGGAAGCACACAAAGTCCTGGATTCATTCCACAAACCTTGAATTATATCTTCCAAAAGATCAGCGAAGTAACTATCCGGAGGAGTCTTTCCTAATGTAACTTCCCTTTTTAGGACAAAGTATTTGACTATGAAATTAAAGTGTCATATATTGAAGTAATTTTGAATCTTAATCTAGAGAGACTTGAACCCTTCACTTAGATCTATAACGAAAATGTCTTTGACCTCTTGAGTAAAGAAGAAACCTCGCTTGATATCAGAGAAAATCATCTTAAAGGAGTATATATGCCTGGCTTGACAGAAAAGGTTGTCAAAACTCATCAAGAAGCCATGGATCTCTAGTATTACTCAAATAAATTCCTTGTCTTAATATAAAACTCATAGTAACGAAGGTGAAATAGGAAGAAAAGTTGGTGAGACATCTTTGAACGACAAATCATCAAGATCTCACACGATCTTTAAAATTTCGTTTGAAATGAGAGATAAAGATAGACCAAGTATTTTTTTTTGCCGCAACAAATTTCATTAATCGATTAGACAAAATTATTTTCTCAAATTTAAATTTGGTGGATTTAGCCGGCAGTGAAAATGTTAATAAAGCCAAAACTGAAGGACAAAGACAAATTGAAGGATCAAATATTAATCGAAGTTTGCTTGCCTTGTCTAATGTCATCAGCAAACTGGCATCCAAAGAAGTCAACTTTATCACTTACAGAGAATCAAAACTCACAAGGCTCCTGCAACCTTGCTTAAAAGGTTTCATTTGAAAATTTATTGTAGAATAACTCGTTTCCTCTCTAGGAAATTCAAGAACCGTAGTTATCTGTACGATCAATCCCATCGCTTCAGATTTGCAAGAATCAATAAATACCTTGAAATTTGGAAGAAGTGCAGGAGCTATAAAAAATAATGTCAAAGTGAACGAAAAAGCCACAATTGAAAAACCTTCTGGATTTTTAGAGGCATGGCGAGGAGGTCAGGCTATTAAAGAATCTTTAGGTAACTTCATTTCAACAAACAAAAACTAATTTCAAAAGAACTGAATGAACTTAAAGCGGAATTATCTAAAAGCAAAGAATCTTACCAAAAAATCACTCAAGAATTAAATAAGAAAATCGAAGACCTCGAAAAGAAACTTGACGGTGCTTTGGAGAAAAATGTCACCATGAGCCTAGAAAATGAAACTCTGGCCAAAGATATCGTATGTTTCAAAGAAAGAATGCACCATCTTGAAGAAATTAATGTAAAACTCAGCCAAGACAATGAAAGATACATGAAATATATCCAAGAAACAAACAGAACTGAAAATGAGTCCCAAAAACAAGTCGATAAGAAAATGCTAGAATTCCAAAATCTCTTTACCCATCTTGAAAATCAACTCAAGGCTCTTGAACAAGAAGTAAAAAAATTTTGTTATCCTATTTCCCTGACCCTTTCTCTCCCCATAGAATAATTCCCTTAATCAAGAAAATGTCAGATTGAAGCAAGATATTGAAAAGTCCAAAAATGACTGGAACGAATCCACCAAAAACACAAATGAACTGATCAACCATTACAAAGACCATATTGCATATCTCAAAAAATCACTCGAAAAATCAGGCTCCATTTCGGAAAAAAGTACTCAAGATAAAGAACCTTGCAAAGAAAATGTGCAATTCAATAACTTCAATACTCAAAACATCATCAATATCAGCAACTTCAATAAATGCCAAAAACATGAAAAACTTCACTCTCAGCCTTCGGATGACGATGTCGACCTCAGAATCTTGGAACTTGAAAGTAAAGTTTTCATCATTGCTTTGAATATCTCAAATCATCTCTAGGCTCATTTAAAGCTCAAATGATTCAAAAACATAAAGTGATTAATGAACTGAATGCCAAGGTCGTTGATCTTACTAAAAAGTGTTCAGCCTTCGAAGAAAAGCTTTATATGGCTGAAAATGACGTCACAAGCCATCGATCTAGAACTCCTTCAGCTTTTGATGACCTTGATTCTATAACTTCCTCCATTGTCAAAAAAAGAAAACTTGACAATTATGTATTGTCTCCTAATGCTTCTTCTTCTAACTATTTTCTAGGATTATGTTCAGAAGAAAATCAAAGATAGTCCCAACAAAGATCATCTCAAAAAGGAAATTAGAACTCTTGAAATCAAAGCAAAGCACTATGAACAACAACTCTTAAGAAAAAGAGTCTTGGAGCAAGAATGTAATTTTACTCCCAAGAATCCTCAATTTATTATTTCTGTAGATGTCCAGAAAATTCAAGAGATTACCAAAAGAAATTTAGAACTTGAATATCAAGCCAATTTTGAGATATCAAAGTAACTGAAACAACTTGAGTATTCATCAATTCTAGTTTTTCCAAGAGTAACAAACAGGTTTTCCAACTTTTTCTCCTAAAATGCCTTTTCTGTTTCTGATGGAGTTTGAGTCAAACCAATCTCATTCATTTTTGTTGTGTCATTAAAACAATCTTTGTTTTAATCCTAATATAATTATTAATATGAATATTAATTTATGTATGTATACTGCCATTTTTACCTTTATTACATGTTCTGATCCAGCTTGTCAAAAAGCCCTTTTCAAAATATTTTCTCAAAGTTAACTCACAATCCTTCAACAAATGAAAAAAAAAATTTATTTCGCATATCAAGCATGATTTTCTTCAAAGTTATTGAAAAATGGACCAAATCAGTGAAAGCTTAATTCAATGCCAAACCAGCAAACCAAGAACAATTTTTTTTTTTAAGCAAAGCAAAAATAAGAAAATCTTTTCAAAATTTCATTTTATCTCCAGGGTTTGGAATCCTTCGGTTTTTCACGGGCCCTCCAGATTTTCGAAAAGTCGTCCGGATTTTCGGAATTCTATATTTTTCTCATTTCTGACCTTATGATTTTGAAAAAAAAGTTTTTTCCTCTCATTTTCTCGATATTTCTCGACAAAAAAAAAAATTAACAAAAATTCTCCAAAAAAATTCAACTGAGTCTCCTGAATGACATTTCTTCAATTCAAAGACAGCTTTTCAAAGAATTAAACATTAAGCGGCCATTTTGACTCAAAATGTGACATAACTTCCTTCCTCTGAAAACTTGAGAACTCGAAAATTATGATGAGTGAAATAGCAACAACAACAAAAATTCCCTAATTCTTTGGAAATTTTTAATATAGGTTCCGGATTAATCCAGAAAATGGTCCGGATTTTCAAAACCCCAAATTCTGAACCCTGTTAGAAATTAGGAAGAAATCTGGAACACAGGACAAAATCTGGAAGATTCTAAACCTTGTGCACCCAAAAATATTTTGGAAAAGTTTTTTTCGAAAATTTGCCAGAGAAGAAAAGTTTCAAGAGAAAAAAAAATTTCTCAATTACTCAACTAAAAGATATGAGTATCGACTGAATCAGCTCATCTTTAGATATATTATATATCTAATTTCAAGAATCTAATTTTTTTCAAGAATAAATCTCTTGTTTAGATCTTTTGCATTTTCCAACTCATATCATCAAAATATTTTGAAAGTTTCATTTCAAAATTTCCCTTTATTTTCATAAAATAGAAGGAAAAAATTTTCATCTTAGGAAACAATCATTTTTCAGAATTTCTTTTTGAAACTTGAAAGTCATCCAAAGAAAAGGAATCAAAGTACAAGGGAGAGTGAAACCAAAAATAAAACTCTTCTTAGTTCTTAACGACCTCTCAAAAAAATTTCCGACCAATTTGTTGTTTCTAACTAACTCATCTTGCCCTGATAAAACATTAAATATTAGAAATCAGAATAAATTATTATATTCACATCAAATCATATGTTGAGCCAACCAACCAAATCTACAATTATCCGTGTCGAAGAAAGAAGATACAGAGTCGTTCCTGTCGTCTTTGGCAAAGACCTTGATAAAAACTTTTTAGATCAGAAAACAAGCCCTGAAAAATCAAAATATCTTGCTGATGATCAAAATGATGACCTTGGAGGTTGGATCAATGTTGATGATGGAGTTCCAGAAGAAATTGAATGCAGAAGATGCGAGGACGAAGTCAGCTGCAAGGTCAATCTTGCAGATTTCTCTAAAGCTGAAGAAGCTTACACCCATCTTGCAAGTATTCCTTTAAATATTAAAGGCTTCCAAGACCAGCTTAGAAAATTGCACACTGATATCTACAAAGTCTTTGAGAATAAATTTGAAAAGTTCCTCATTTCTCCTGAAAAAGCTCATTTAACTTTGCTCATGTTGAAATTGGATTCTGAAGAAAAACTCACAAAAGTCAGCAAATTAAAAGAACAAATTCAGAAAAGCATCGCAAACATTGTCTATAACCAAAACCTCTCTATCAGCATTGGCGATCTGAAAACATTCTCAAGTCCAAATAAAAATGAAGGAGACAGAATTGTCTATGCTTCTATCAAGGAGAATAAAGGTTTTAAACTCATTAGAGAAATCCTTCATGCAATCACCGCCTTATTCATTGAGGAGAAAGTTATCTTAGCTGAAGATCTGACCCATGTTAGCTTAAATCCTCGCAATAATATGTATGAAATCGATGAACCTCACATTACTATCTTAAAGAATCCTAACAATCAATTCAAACCAGTTGAAATTGAAAGGTTCTTGGCAAACTTCAAAAGATTTTCTTGGAGTGATATTCCCATTGAGTATATTGATATCTCTTTCAGAACTCAACTTGACACAAATGGACATTTTAAAACCTTACATAGATTTTATCTTAAACAATAATCAATCAAAGTTATGTCTCTAAGATTCTTGTGATTTAAAAAACTCTCCTCAAGTGCTTGTTCTTTTCTTAAAAATTGTCTCAAAATTGAGATTCTCATCAAAATTTAATTTTATGTTTGCTCGTGGATTCAATTATTCTATGAAAGCATTTGCTTCATCTTTCAAACTTCTTGTAAGAGCAAAGCCCGTCAAGAAGGATTTATTCTTAATCAACTCTTATAAATTCAGCTCCTTTCAACAAAATTCCAACAATACTCATCAAAAAATTAATGTACAGAATTTTTCATTTCATTTCATCGCCTCACCTTCCAAGGTTAATTTAGCTCAAGATGATTTATTCAAATCAAAGCTCCCTGGAGAGTTGAGAGGTAAAATTCTAAAGCTTTGTTTTTATTCTGATAGAACTCCAGCAAACTTTGGATAATGCAAACCAGGCCTTTAATGACTTGGAGTATGATAAAGCTTTAAAATCATATAAACAAATTTTGGGAGTCATTTCTGAACACTCAGTGGAGGAAAGTGAAGCCAAAGCTAATATCTATCTGAGAATAGGCCAATGTCTTTTGTTTGTTAATCGTCCAGCAGAAAGTGCCGAATACCTAATCTCATCTCTCAAAATTATTCTCCAACTATTCGGCAAGGAGCATCTCAGAATAGCTCAAATTCTTGCATTAATGGGAAACCTCAACTTTATGTGTAATCGACTTGAGCAAGCCTTTTCAAACTTCGAAGAAAGTCGAAAGATCTACATGAAACAAAACGGCACTCAGCCTTCAGAACTCGCCTCAATTCTCAGGTTAATGGGAAATATTCAAGAAAAACTCCAACACAACTCCAAAGCCATAGATCTTTATCAAGAAGCTTATTATTATTTCGAAAAGGAAAAAACCAACAATATTTTACAAATTTATGAAATCAGAAAAGATCTTGCTAAAATCTTTATAAAAATTTCCAACTTCGAAGATGCCTACAACCAATACGAGAGTTGTATCGATCTTGCTCATCAGTACTTGGAAAGAGATCCCCTTGCGTTGAGTGATCTCGAAGAGAGATGTGGGGAACTATCTCTCAAAACCAAACAATATGTGAGAGCAGCCAATCATTTCGATAATGCAAGTAAATTAACTGCTGAAAAAGCTGGTGAAGGACATATGAAGGTCACTGAACTCAATCTGAAGGCTGAGAATTGTAGACAAGAAGCTCATAAATAAATAAGAATTTTAGACTGTATTTTTTATATGCAGGAAAACCGTTTCTCTCAACAAAACTCTCAAACAAGTCATCGTTAGGCATAATAAAGATTTGAAAAGAGCGAAGAAATTAGTTCTCCTTACTTAAGAACTACAAGAAAAGTAGCTTTTAATTGAAATTTCCCTCCTTTCCAACTTCCAGCAAAAACTCGGCATTTCCCTCAATGGGCAGAGATCCCAGTTCAAAAACTTTTTCCTGTTCTTACTTGTCTTTGAAGTGGTGCATCAAAATTCTAACTCGAATCCATTCACATCATGTGAATGTTTTTAAACAAGAAAAACAATCGAAATCTGATTCAATTAAAAAATATTTTTCCCGAAATGAATCAAAAGTTAAACCTTTTTTGGGATTGGACAGAAGGGATAAAATCCTTCCATTTAAGAGTCTCATAACACCTTATTTTGAGGGATATTTCTCCATTTCCATCCCTGATTAGAATTCAACAACTCACTCACATCACAAGAATTTCTTCAGTTCAAAAGTCAGTTTAATAAACGTGAAGAGTTTGAGAGGGAAAAAACTCATAAATCGAAGAAAAGACGAAAATTTGAATCCGTTTTGATTAAATTCCTATCGAAGGGTTTGATCAGTGTTTTCCTCTTTCAAAGGCAGCAGGAAAACCATTTTTAGATAATCTATCCTTCGTTTTCAATCGGATTACGAAACGCCTTTTCTCTCTAAAACTGTCCAACTGTCTTGATTTTTATCTAAATTCAATTCTCTTCTTTCGCAACCTATCACGTCAACAAATATTCTGTCAAATGATATCCCTGAAGGGACTACTTAATATTATTAAAGAAAGACCAAATACTGATTCAACTCTACCGCTTTTAATTTCAAGGTTTATTTTTTGCTAACTTACAAATCCGATTAAATTAACTCATTTAGCCGGTATTAGATTACCGGGAGCTTTAAACTCACTTAAACCCATCAACTACCTTTGGTGTAGGTATACTTCCACCCGTTCCCATCCCCTTTTCGGGGTTTGTATCTATCTTTTCCTTTCAATTCACCTTTTCTTCCATTTTTACTCTCGACTTTTTGACAAAAAATAGTTGGCTCTTTTCGAAACTCATCTGATAATTTTCCTCTCCCAAACGAAGCACATCTCTTTTGCAATACAGATTTCTCGACTTGCGCTTCTCAAGAACTGCTTCTCCTCTGCTCTGGGAAGGAGTGAAGGGAGGAGAGAAAAACTCTGAAAATGATTTATTTAAATAAATTATGCGGCGGTGTTATTTTATAATCATAATCTTATTCTCAGATTCTTTGCTTCGAAATTGAATGACAGATTCGAAGAGGAAAGTTTTATCCAAGTTTCCTTTGTCGGTCAGAATGGATGATGAAGAGGATCATGTTCAGTTTTTGTCAAAATATCTTCCAAAATTTTATCATAGAATTGACTTGGGTGTTCCTGACCTTAAAAAATGGAAAATTGCCAGCAAGATAAAGCTCTTAAAGACTGTCCGAAGAATCAACGTCAAAGATTATGATTATAGAAGTCGAAAAGTGGTCGTTAGTTCCTTCAAAAAGCATAATAAAAACATAAAGAGTTTTAGTCTTAATGATCCCTCGGTGCTCCAATACTTTCCTTACCTGCTCAGAGTTTTCATAAACATTCACACTCTTTCCTCTTGGAAACTATTTTCGCGTCTGCTCCACATTAAATATTTAACTCTGGAATTTTCTGGGGTAACATTTATCAGAGCTTCGGAAAAATCCAAACTTAAAGCTTTGACCTTTCTTGACTCTCGGCTTTGGAGTCACCTCTCGCAATTAAAAAAGCTCAAATACCTTCATCTCCAAATCTACAATAAACTCACTCTGGAAGCGTCCAAGGTTCTGAAAATTCTCGGCGCTTCAAAAAGTTTACTCAAATCTCTCGAAGGACTCACAATATTCTTGAATCATATTGACATTAAAAGTCCTAGCGAGATCAATTTCCCAACAATCTTCCAGAAGGTCACCAGTCTCAAAGTATATGAGATCTCCTACTCCGCCCTTGAAGCAGTTTTGCAATTTACGCAATATTTTCAAAAACTTATCTCTTTAACAATCTTGAAAACAATTCAATTTTCTCCAGATGATGGCGAGTCTTTAAACTTTGAGTCTCTCAAATACTTTAAAGATTTACACAACCTTACCACTCTTGATATCGCCATGAACCTCAACTCTTTTTTAAGTCTCAATACTTTCTTACAATTCTTTTCAGTCCCAAAATCGATCAAATTCATCAAACTCAACTTGTATGAAGTCCTTTGGAAGATAGCCGTCCCAAATATTCAGGAACTTAGCCTCAAGTCTGACAATATTTTCAGAACCACAAGTCTCTTTACAGAGTTTTACAAAAAATGGGAAACTCTGACTAATCTTGAATCTCTTTCTTTATGTTTTACGGAGAGCGAAAATTATCCTCTTCCGAGTCTGTATTTTATAACTCCTATATTAGAAAAGCTAGCCACTTTGACCAGTCTATTTTATGCAAATTGGTACAATTTTGAATCAGGAAGGAAAAAAGCTTTAGACATGAATTACCTTTGGCGATCAGTCTGTCATCTAAAAGGAACATTAAGGAATCTCTACATTGAAAACTATGCCATCTCCCTCAGAAATCTCCAAGCTTCTACACTCGAAGGGTTTAATCTCACTGAGGTCCGCTTTTGTGGCTTCATCTTGGGTGATACCAATCTAAGGAGCTTTTTCAACTCATTCCGTTATCAAAATATGCAACCCTCAAAAATAGAATTTGAGAGACTGCTTATTGATGATGACCAGACTTTCCCCCAATTTCTGGAATCACTACAATCCATCCCCAGAAATCTCAAAGTCATTCTCAATGTTGACATCCGAAAAATTACCTCAGAACAGTTTCTCAAAAATCTCTGCCTTTACCTCCCCCTTGTCCCTCAAAAACACTCCTTAGCCCTTATCTTTATCAACGCAATAGATATACACCCTAAAGACCTGAAAAATCTGTTGGATGCTCTCCATAAGAACCTCCCATTTGAAAAACTCATTATCCTCGATCGAGAAGAAAATGAAATATTCGTTCATGATTCTTACGTTGGAGCAAATTTACTTATCAACCAGCCTCCTCCAAATCATGGCCAAAGGGCTGTTGATGAAAACAGCGATCAGAGTGATGATCTAATTAACGAAAGCTCTGAAGAAGAGGATGATGATTTCGGCTTAGATGATGCTTCCTTTGATGATAGACTCGATGATATCTATGAAGATATCTAATATTTGATTAATTCTTCTTTCTTTATTTTTTACATGTTTTATACGATCTTCATTTTTATAAACCTGGAAGGCACGAACCTACAATATCCTTCTAGCAGTATCCGATGATACCATCTTCGTTTTATATAATATATATATATATAATAATCATCAATATAATATGTCCATAATCTTTCATATATTTGTTTACTCTTCATAAAATTTCTTATAAAATCAAATCCATCTTACTCCAAACTCTGAAATTCTTCCTCTTTTTAGAAATGTCTTTTTGAGTCTCAAAATCTTTTTCAGAGAAAATTAAAGTAGCTCACAACAAACAAGATCCACTTATTTTCATATTGTGATCTTGAATTAAAATCGAAACAGTGCCAACAAAAATCAGAAAAATTCTGATTTCTCATTGACTCAAATTTGACTTTCACCTCAGCTGTCTCGAAAGATCAAATCTTTTCAAAGAACACAAGCAACCATCAGAATTTCAATTTAAACTTATAATCCACCAGACCCATTCCCAGGTTTGAGATTAATAGTTTATTCCAGAGCCAAAGAAACTCTTATTTACAGAAAAGTGGTAAACCCTGGCAGTGGCAAGGCCCTCTTCGAGAGAAGACTCTTCCAAGTTCTCAGACAACCTTGGTTTCTCCTGGAATGCCTTTTAGAAGACTAATTGAATTGTCATGTAATTTTATTTCCTCGAAAGGAATTTTTGTAAATTTATGACCATCGAAATTTAGGTTGAAAAATTAAAGGAAAAAAAGTTTCAATAAAATTCAAAGGAAGGGTCAAGTCTCCAGAAAATAATAAAACTTCAATCCTGAGGAAAATACAAAAATTAGGCTCTTCCTTCTTCTCCCCAAAGGTGAATAGTAACAAAATGGAGGACTGAAGAATATCTGTAAGGCAGATCATCTTCAGCAGGACAGAAACTTTTTATCGAAATTGTTTTTTTTCACTACTGATTATCACTTAGCCCAAGATACCGTCATATCTTAAAATTTGATGGAGATATCTTGTACATTTTTCCTTCTCAATCATATCTGAATTGATACCTAAATAAAATTTATTCTGATGAAAAATCATTTCATTTCTTTTAGACTCATATGTCAACATTTTACAAGTTCAAGCTCAGGTTCAAGCTTATTCATAATCACAAACAAGAAAAGGTCAAATTACAACCAAGAAAGGCTAATCTGTTTAAATTATTTCTCAAATTCATTCCATAAGGCTTATCAAAATACCTCGAGTTTCAAAATATTTTTTTGTTTTCTAACGTAACTGATGATCAAACAGCACACCTACAAAGACAAGAGCACTTTGAAAATTCAGAGACGATTACTACACTGCTTACTCTTGGAGGTTAAAATTGATTCGAGGATTCTAATTGACTCCAGATCTAACAAATTCTTTGATTCTGCCATTTCATTTATTTAAAAAGAGAGATTTCATTCATCGTTGTTTACTGGAGTGAAGACATTGATTTCCAGAAAAAAGGAATCCCCATACTGCTTTTATTTTTTCTCCTCGCCTGAGATTTTATTGAATTAACTGAGAAAGAATTCTTGAAGGGTTTTTGTTGAAATTGAGAGAAATTAAGGATCTGCATTACATTGGTCAATTTAATTTTAATTTTTATTGAAAAAAATTTTTAGAATCAAGGACCTTTAATTTATGTTGGATGTTAACCTGTTCCTCTTATTCTCCAAATCCCTCTCTCTTCCTCTTTCTGAAATCTCACGTTTTCTCAGAAAATCTTATTCCTTTTCGGGACTCATTTTCACCTCAGTCAGTTTGTGAAGGATAAAAAGTAGAAAAGCACACCTCACACGTCATAACAAATATTTTCAATGGCAATCGGGAAAAAGAAGCTGTAAACAGATCTCATTCAGCCAATTATATCGTATGCAAAGATATAGTTTCAAGCAAGAAATTAATCGAAGTGTAAGAGAGCCACTTCTTAAAATTTATCTTGAAAAGTCTAGAAAACCTCTCTCTCTTTAAGGCTTCGCTTCTTTTTTCGAACCTGTGGATTCTCATTTATCATCTCCTTCACCTGTTTCGAAAATATTTTTCAGCAAAAAACAGTAAATTATTAAAATTTTTTTGCTTGCTTTCTTTGATCTCTTCTTTCCCTCTCATTTTTCCTTTCCACCTTTATCAGTCATGAGCCCCTCATTGTTCTGAAGGGTCTTCTCAACTCCCGGTTTTATTTATTTTTCCAGAGCATTTTCCATGTATATTAAAAAACCTGCATTATAACTCAATAAATTGATGTGATGCGACAAAAATTTCTTTTGTTTTGTTTCTCCTTTAATGTAATTTTAAGTCACAAGTTAAAGAATCAAAGCCTAATTCAGAAAGATTAAACTTTTGATAAATAAGGTGATTAAACCGTCTGGACACAGCTAAGAAGCACATCCTGTTTCTCTTCCAAAGTCAGAGGTTTAGACTTCAGTCGTTTTCTCTTCAAAATTCGATGAAACTTGATTTTAATAGAATTTCAGATTCTCGTAAAAAACTGTATTGAGAGTAATTTTTTTAATAATCAATGAAGAAAAATGTTGGATTGCAAAAAATAATTATATTTTTCTACTGTTTTAATAAATTTCCAGCTTTTTATTCCCTATATTAAATACAAATCTCCTGTGGCTCGAATAATAATAAAATTTAATCACAGAGAGTGAGCAAGCAATAATGCACAATTCAGACCTTAAAGGTACCTTTGAACCTCCATCCAAGGCTTACCTCCTTTAGTTTACGTTGAAGATCCCCTTATCAAGAAAGGAGACTCTGATGATGAGACCGTCTTGAGCGATGAGAGCTTTTATGATCCCTCAGCTGTATTTATTTTCCAAGACTAATAATCTTATACTTTCCAGAACACTCCCGAACCCGTCGATAAGGAAGGCTGCATAGGCTTTATTAAAGATGCCTTTAAGGCTGGCTCGATCAAGGGAGGCATTTTCACTCTCATTTGCTCCACTCTCGGAAAAGGTAAAGTCCATTGACCCCCCAATTCTAAAATCTCAGGTATGCTCATGATTCCCAACGCTATGGGTCCTTCTGGTATCATCTGGAGTGTTGTCCAATTAGCTCTTTGCGCCCTTATTGCTTACTTCTCTCTGAGCAGTCTTGTAACTTTCATTCTCTCTAAAAATGACTCATCCTTCCAATTAGACCCTTGCTGCTTCTGGTTTCAGAGCTTACTCATACCAAAGACTTGCTGAAATCTCATATGGAAGAAGATTCAAAAGCTTTGTCAACGTTTCTTTCTTCCTTACTTACTGGAGTGCTGCCCTTGCTATCTTGGTTTTGGTAATCCTCAGCCTGAGCATCTTCTTTATCTTTCCAAGATTTCTGAATTCTTCTCCAAGATTTTCGAAACTGACGGTCTGCCAATTGACAAGTATTGGAATCTCATCATTGCTGTAACGATTTCCTCTCAACCATTCTCTAACTTGCTAGACTTTCTTGGTTTATCCTTTGTGCCTTGCTAAAGAGCTTAAACAACTCAGATATGCTTATATCCTCAGCTTCTTCTTCGTCGTTATCATGACTTTAGTTATAGTCTATCAAGCTTTTATCTTCGCAGAAGATGGTCACGAAGCTCATTTTATGAGAAATTTGGCTGATGTTGATAAATGGAACTTTGGTGGTGCATCCTCTACTTTTGCCACTGCCGTCTTTGCTTACAGTTGCCACCCCAGCGCTTTGGATGTTTTCAAGGTTCATATCTTATTGAAACTCCATTATTAATCTTTCATCAGGAACTCTACAACCCCACCCAAAGAAGAATGGAAAAGGTTGTCAGAAGAACCCTTTTGCTCACTCTCCTTGCTTACCTTTTGATCGGTGTCTTTGGTTATATTACTTTTGTTCACTCCTTGGACATCCTCGCTGACCACACTAAAGCTAATGGTGTCATCCTCTTTGCTTATGGTTATGACCAATACGGAAATATCCTTAAATATCCCGTCATCATCTTTGTTGTCATCATTATGGAGGCCATTTCTCTTATTATCCTTGAGCCTTTAACCATCAAACCTGCTAAAGACTCTTTGCAAAGTATGATCTTCGGAGGAAAGAAGGGTGCACCTGTTTCAACATTCAAGCATGTTCTTATGGCTACCAGTAATCATATTTCCGGCCAAACCTTTGTCTAATTCCTTCTAGTTACTTTATACACTGTTGTTGGTGCTAGTTATGTCATCACTAATTTGGCTAAGCTCGTTAACATTATCGGTGCTTCCCTCCTTTCATCAGTAATCTCATTTTTCTTATTCAATTGTTAAAAACAATAGACTTGCTTCGTTCTTCCTGCACTCTTCTACCTTAAGCTCAAGGAAAAAGACCCCATGACTCCTCGTAAAATCGGCTGCCACGCAATGCTTTGGGGTAGTATTGCCTTCGGTATCTACGCTACATATATCAGTAATTCGAATTCTAAACTTCAATTCCTAATTCCAATTTTTAGATGTTGTCGACATGATCAATTCTTAAGGAACAGACAGAATCTTCTGAATAATTAATTCATCATAAAATACCTTAAAATATTAAATTATGAGAAATCATTTACATACATATTTATCTGCCTATCTCTATGCAACTCTATATTGTCATGTTTTTTTATTTTAATATTATGTGTTAGTTTTTTACAATCCAACGAGATTTCTTGAAAGTAAACTTGATTTCACCTCATTATTATTCAATGTTAAATTTACCCTCTCTCTTGAATCTTTGAAAAGTCTGGATAAATCAAATAAAAAAATTATACAGTAAATAATGCTTTTACTGTCATCATTCATTTTTTATGGTTTCATAAAAACTCTTGGTACATCTTGAATAATAGTGAGTTTAATTTTTTCAAAGTTGAATATCGAAATGACGATTGAAATGAACTAAAAATTTCTTCCATAATCTATGAATCTCACGAAGTTTTTTTCTCATTTCAATTTATTTTTGCTTTCAACCTAAATTGGAATTTCTAGTGGGTCAGAAAGAAACTCCCGATCAGAAGCTGACTCCAAGAAAATAAATCTCAAGTCAAACCTGAATAAATTGTTTAAATTTCCGAATCAATTTCCGTGAGACGTATTATAGATAAATATTTGGGAGCAACACTATATAAGACAATCTCAAAAAAAAAATAATTTTCTCCAAGAAATCACAAGAAAATGAATCATTCTTCAAGTGAAAGATCTCAAGTATCAACAGAGATTATTGATCTCGAATTCGACTACTCAAACAAAGCTTATCAAAACTTCATCAAGAAGCATCCCAAAAACTTTAAACAGCTTCAATTCAGCCAAAATGCCCTCCAATCTAAAAGACTACTCTCAAAGCTCAAGGCTTCAAAGCAGCTCCGCTCTTTGTCTTACGTCAAAAGCACGAAAAAGAATGATAAATTCATTCTCAACACATTCAAAAGTCAAAGATTCAGCTTAAAACAGTTCTCAGGTCTGAGTAATAGTCTCCTTAAACACTTTCCTAATATTTCAATACTCGACCTCGGCATCCAAGATGAATCAGGCCTTCTTGGCTTTAAATATCTTCCACATCTCCATACTCTCTCGCTGAACATTGCAAACGACCTTCCTGTTGAAGACTGTGAGGATGTCAAGATCCTCTACTATCGTTTTTGGCATCATCTCTGCTCTCAAAAACAATTAAAAAGCATTCAATTAAACTGCCACAAGTTCGATGATCTCTTTACTTCTACTCTATCTATGATTGATGAAATCTTCCCTGCTCTTGGGCATTTAGAAAATATCACCTTAAACCTTGATTTCCCAAACTCCAAATACATTAGTTCCAAAGATTTCTATTTCAAAAATTTGTTTACCCACACCACAAAAATTGAAGTTTATGATACTATGCTTCCAGCATCTCATTATATTTATGACAATATTGAAGCCTTTTCGAAATTAAAAACTCTCTGCTGTGAGAATATCAAGTATGGGAAGATTGAACAATATCAGGCTGGCATGGACTATCCATTAAACTTTCGACCTCTTTTTGCTTTATCAACTCTTCAAATTCTCCAAAAGATTGACATCTCATTTGTCTTAAACTCAGCAGAATCCATCGAAGGTTTCCTTGAAAACTTTTGCCTCCCTCTGTCGATCCAAATTGTTCGGCTTGTTTTTCAAAGAATAAACTGGAGTCACCTTATCTCCTTCAATCAGACTGAAGATAATCCTTTTGAGCAACACCAACAGTGTCTCAGTTTTTATAAGAAATGGAACTGCCTGAAAAATCTCAAGAGCCTTGCTTTAAAATTTGAGAATAATGAATCAACAGACTCACCACCAACTATTTACTTTGTTGGCCCATTACTTAAAAATATCTCAAGTCTCAGATCTTTTGACTATGCCAATCATCTACTTTCTGAACCAAATTCAACACAAGCGCTTGATTTTATGTACTTATGGGAAAGCTTTGCTCATTTTCAACAGGATTTGGAGACTTTGTGGGTTACAGATAACTCCATCACTTTTGAGAATTTTGTGAAAATTGAGGAGCAACCTGTCATTCTCAAAGACCTTTTAATTTACGGAAACGTCTGTGGTAGCCATCAGAGTTTTAGACACCTTGTCGAGATATTTAGAAACGGGACTTCAGACCAAAAGAGCCTGATTATCAAAGAGCTTAAAACTCAAAATAGCGAAGAGTTCACAGAGTATTTCAGAACATTGGTCAAAAAAACCCAAAATCTGCATATTAGATTATACTTGGATGCAGCAAAGGTTTCAGATAGTGCCATAGTTGCATCCTTGAAAAAAGTTGTTACCCAGGAAAATCAAAACTCCTCTATTTCTCTATACCTTGCAAATGTCAAAAGTACAATCAGTAACGATTTAAAACAAATGCAAATAGATCTCAGCAAAAACAAAATATTTGCAAGGCTTCAAATCCTCTCGCCAACCAGACAACTCTTGTATGATTTTAAAAACTAAATTTCTCTGTACATTATATTCTGTAAATAATGTAAATTATTACGTTTGTACATAAATTCTTCAAGAAATTTCAAAAATTTTTCTTCCCCCAAGGTATTTTATTTTTTTCTCAATCTCAAAGAAATATCCCAAAAAATGTGTTCCTTAAATAAGCAATCCCAAAGCTTGACAAAAACAAATATATCATCATTTAAGGGCTATTTCCCTTTCCCGTAGCTTCTTACAACGCTTCTCAATTTAACCTTCAAAAGGATTACATCTTCTTCTTCTCCTTCAAGGGCGTTAAAATTGATTCAGAAAAAAGGGCTCGGGTATAGCAAAAGTCTTTATCGAAGCATTGGAAAAGATCGGTATTTCAATCAATACTTGTGCTCTCTAACTGGTTCAAATAGATTTTATTGCGATATATTATCAAAGAGAAGAAAATTCAGACATGCATTTCCAAAAACCAATAAGAAATATGAAATTATAAAAGATAGAAGGTTTGATCTTTCCGAAATTCAAAACAACCCTCCCAATGCACTCAATGAAATAATCAGAAACTTTTCTACTTTTGCTTATTTGGAAGATCTTACAATAGTCTTCAGACAGTAAATACAAACTCTTGTTATTTCCTTTTCAAACTGTTTTTTGAAAGTTTCCTTCCAATAATGAAAGAACGTGCAATAAGAATGCTCTCCAATAGTTTAAAGAAAACTCAAAGATTGCTTTCTCTCGATTTAGACCTTACAAGGTTTCGGATTTGCTCGAAATATATTCATTTATAAAAAGCTGTTCTGAGATTATCACGGATACAAGCCTCTATCTCTTGTCAAAAGTTCTTTCAAAGCGGACGACTTTGCAGAAAATTTCAATCAATCTAAATTGGTAAATCTAGAAACATAATTCATTTTCTGAGATTTTTTAGTTGTCATGGCCTGACACAAATTGTTTTCGTCAAATTCTTCAAGTCTCTTGGGTCCTTATCAAAACTCAAAAATCTATCCCTCATTCTAATCTCGTAATCACACTTGTTCCAGTGGAATGTTTTAATTTTCTAGAACCTCAATCACAGATGAAACTCTATTGAATCTCGCCAACTCACTTTTCAATAAGCCAGATCTCAAATCCTTGGTTCTTGATTTTTCCATGTGCAAACAAATCACAAGCACAGGCCTGCTTTATTTATTCAAGGACTTTGCTCCCCTTTCTGGCTTAAGCAAATTTAAACTCGGTCTTAGCAGGTTTCCTTGTATTATTTACAAACTCTTCTCAGAGCCATTTAGGTGCAACACCGGGATAGAAGACTCATTTCCGACCTTACTCAAAAATCTAAAAACTCTTGAAAAAATCACAGACTTAAACCTTGACTTTACTGGGTAAATTTATTGCAAAATTTATCTCAATATTCTCGTGGAGTGATTATGCTAAAATTAATCCCACCTTCTCCCTGCTTGATATTACATTTTTCAAAATGAAAAATATTCAACATCTCAACCTTGACTTTTTTGGGTTTGCCAACAAAATACTTTTGAGCTAACTTTTTCAGATGCAAAATCTCAAACAGTGGGCTTCAAGACTTTGGAGTTTCAATGAGCAGGCTCCAAAATCTCCAAACTTTTCACTTAGGCTTAGGCTTGTAAATTGATAAAACCATTGAAACAAATTTACTCTCTGTTTTAGAGGAGAAGCTGATGATTCTGGACTTCAAAAACTATGTCCAGCTTTTTCAAAAATCAAACAATTAAAAGAACTCAAACTTGTGTTTGACTGGTACAGAATTTTGTGCTTTATCAATTCTCATGAAGATTTTAAGGTCAAAGCAAATCAAAGGGCAAGGACTGAGTTGGTTGGCATCTGCTCTCGAAAGGTTGGAAACTTTGGAGAAATTTGAGCTCTTTTTAGGAAGGTAAAAAACTGTTTCTACTAAATTGTTTCAAATACAACCAAATAGCCTTCCGTCATTACAAATGGATCAGTTTAAAAATTTTGCAAGAGATCTTGCTCGAAATAAATCCATATCGGATTTGAAAATCTCCTTTGTTGAGTACGTTTTTGACTGGACCACTTTTTTATGAACAAAAAGCTGTCAAACAATTCCAGATGAAGCATTTACTGAATTTGGAGGACATCTTGCAAAAATGAAAAATCTCAATTTTCTCAAAATCATCACGTACAATAAGCCTTTTTGAAAATTAAAATCTTTAGGAATGATAGAATCAGCTCCAGAGCATTAGCAAAATTACAATCATCAATTGAAAACGACCGAATTTCTCAGAACAATTTCGTTGTTGAAAGTAAGGAAATAATTTAGAAGATAATTTCAAAAATATTAGTTGAAAAAAGAAGATAAAAGACGAACCAAATACATATATCATTCGTGAAAGAAATTGTTTCCCACAAATTTGTAAAAATCATAGCTTCGTCATCTTATTCATTGTCAGGGAGTCTTAATCTGATTGGCCCTTTGATGGGACTGTCAGGATTGACTTCATCTTCACCTTGAGGAATTCTAATTTTTCCTTCTCTGGTCATATCAAATGCAACTTGTCGAAATTCTTCCATATGATCGCGCCAACCAGGAGAAAACAACTGTCTTGCTATTTCTGAAGGGCATATACTTTTCCCATGAGCTCATTGGTGAAGAAGATCAATGATTGCTTGACTAATCTTTCCACATGAATTACTCATTTCCCAAAATAAAATAAATTTAATCTGAACTTTCTATTTCATAAAATAAATTCTATCTTTCTTTTTATTCAAGAAAATGGGCTTTTTTCTTATTGATTCATAATCTATTCCAAAATAAGCACTTGTAATTTTTCAAAGAAACATTCTCAGGATAAGACCAGCTAGGATGATGACAAGAATTTCTTTTGCACAGAAAGTTTCGGAAGAGTGAAAAAAGAATAGTCATGTCTAAATCTGATATTGGTTTGCCGGCAAAAATTATTTTGCTTCAAGGAGTTCAAAAATCTTGAAATTCTGACTTTCAACCTACCTTATTCATATTTAGTCTTCACACAAGTAGAACCCCACATTCCACATGGCCTGATCACAACTGTTCTTTATTTTAAACTAGTCTAGAACTTTCACAAAACTAAACCTACATCTTTGAATATCTCTCAAAATATCAACAAGATTTCATTGAATCAAGCTCGAATAGCCACAGCTTAGTGAGCTTGAACAGAGGAGAAAAAAACTGTTAGAATCCCATGTATACCAAAATTAAATATCTGGTTTTTTGTTCAATAGAGATAAATATAGTCGTTTTAATTTTATCCCCTTTTTGAATTAATTTTTCTTAATTTCTGAAAGCACTCATGCAGATAGTCAAACTTGCTCTTGCCATATTTTTGTTTCAAATAATATTCTTCCTTTGCGTCTCCGGCTTCAGTGATGAAATAGTAATACATTGTCTTACTGTCATTTACCCTTTTCAGAGTTTATCAGCCATCATTACAAATTTTTGGTCTAAATTCGTGCAAGGATCAATATCATATCATTTTGAAAACTATTCTGATGTTGAACTTCCTCTTTTGTCTCTCTTTTATGATTTATAGACCAACTTCGAAGTTTGGATATATTTTTTCTTCAGTGTAGTCAGGTGCTTATGCAATTTTTTCACAGCCAAAAAGAAGACTCGACGAAGTGTCGACGGAGTAGCCCAGACTATTCAAACTTGCAGTCTAATTTGTCCTAGATACAAACCCTTCAGTTTCTGTTGAGCTCAACTTTAAGCTGTTATCTATTTTTCTTGGATCTCTGGCTCACGAAAAGCAAAGGCTTTAACAGTTGCTTCGTAATCCTTCCAATCCTGAGTTTCATCTCAATGGAAGTCGATTTTAACCTTCTGTCTCGCTGGATTGGATTTGGTGTCGCAAATCTTTTCCAAATATGTAAGATCTCCGACTGAAATCACTCTCTTATTTCCTCTATTGTAGTTTGTGCATTGGGATGCATTTCAATGTTTTTCGTCAATAAAGGCTCATATTGGCTCTTTGTGCCATACATATTAATCCCAGGATTTGACATCATCAGGACACTTTTCCAATCATCAAGACCCAAATGTGACTCCTCAATGTATCTCGAACATCTTTTACCCTCTTTCTTGCTCATTGTAATGAACTCTCTCTAACTTCTTTTCTCAACTCTCATAATAGGCTTATGTCAAACCTCTTGGAAGCGCCTATATGCTTTTCTATCCACCAGAAACCAAAGTCATTGATACTTGCGGAGTTTTCTTGGCTCTTGGAGTAATTCTCCCCTCTTTCGATCAATGTGAATAATATTTCTTCCAATAGTTGCTTCTTGTTGCATTTGAAGCGTTAATAAAACGAAAGTATTCTCAAGATCTCAAAATTGAAAGATTCTTAATCACTTCAGACTTCCCACGTGAGGTAAAATCAAGTCTTGATAGAGAAAAAAAGCTCATACCAATCTAGGAAAGTTGCTCAATTTGTTTAGAAAGTTTGACAGAAGCTTTTTATAATCAAAATGCTCAAAAAGAAAATACTGTCTACACACCAAATCCAATAAAAAGTTGCTGGAATCGATTCATTAAATTGATTAAAACAAGGCTTATTCCAGAAAAAAAACATTACATCTCAAAAACGCCATGTTTCCATTATTTCCACGAAAAATGTTTACAAAAATGGTTCAACACAAGATATGAATGCCCTTATTGTCGAAAAGAACTTATGCAATGATAAGGAATTAGTCAAAGTAGAGTTCTGTGGTTTATAAAATAAAACATTATTTATCACTTATTGTATTGTTGCTGTTTTAGATTTCTTCGCTTTCAAATTTTATCTATGTCCATATGATGTTTAAAAATTTTCATGCTTTTATTTATTCTGAGAAAATGAGAGAAAATTGTCCATCAATAAATTTTTTTGAGAATGTTAATGTTAATGTTTGTATCCTCAGATACTGCAGGATGGGCGTTGAGGACCCTGGCCTTCCCGCTTTATATGATATGAAAGTTGATAAATAGAATATATGGTATGATGGATATTTATAAAAATTATAGATTGGTTAAAATACAAGATGGATATATTCTAATATTTTATTCAGATCAGATATGAATATACATTTTAGATAACTGAATAGTTCTTGGAATAAATTGAGAGTTATTGAAATTATTCATGAGAATTGTGTTGAGATATCTTTTCCCTTTTTGCCTCCTTTCATTTTAACGTGGACCAGAGCGAGTACACACGCCAGATATTTCACTGGACGCCGAATTCCACATTTTTTGAGAATGCAATCGTTGTGTACATAAGAAGAGTAGATAATGTATGGTGAGATATTGTATGTATTTGTATTGTAGGAGTATTATATAATTAGACGGGCACAACTTCGAAATGAGAATTCTTGGAAACTCAGAATTCTTACATTACGTTATAATCACACCCGTCTTGTTTAAAAGAAAAAATAGAAAGAGGTATACAACCTAAATTAAACGCTCTTTATTTATTTCTTCTGAGCCTCTTTTTTCAGCATCAAATATAAAAAGATGAACACCGAAGAAAAGATGCATATAGCTCCCAGAACACTGAAAGTGTCCAAATCTGCTTTCATGATAAAGACATCCAAGAACATCGAATAAAGAATTCCAAAGTATGATATCATGGAAACTTTTCCGGGAGGGCCCAGTATGAAAGCCTTATTTCGAAAGATTTGAACGAGAAAGCTCAAAATTCCAATCAAAATAATTGGCAGCAAATCATTCACAGTCAGAGTGTGACAGCCTTGAAATAGCATGAGCAGAGGAGAAAACATCGCAGCGATTGCAGCAAAATAAAACGTCACAACACCCTCATTGGTCTTTGAGCCAATTGTCTTGACTAAAACCTGAGTGGCAGCAACCGAAATAGTCCCAATTAAAAGAGCAATTACTCCCAAAGTTCTTCTACTGATTTCTTCTCTTTTGTCTTCATCAACGTGAAACAAAAATTCTGGCTGGGCTACCAATAAAACACCAGTGAAGCAAAATAGTGCCACAAAAAATTGTGAACGTTCATACTTCTCCTTGAGAAATACAGTAGCCAAAATTCCCACAAAAACTGGAGAGGTCTGCGAAATTACTGAAGATTCAGAAAGGGGCAAAATTCGAACACCATAAAAATTACAGCTCATCGAAATCAGTCCCACAAGCCCTCGAATGATCAGTAAACGATTAATCTTGATATCCTTGAAATGGTATTGCATCTTGTTCGTTTCCATCATCAACATTGTCAGACCAAATAATTGAACCGATCTGTAAAACAATATCTCTGATGAAGAGAGGTGGGATAGGGTCTTGACGAGAAAGTTTTGGGTTGCCATGAAAACTGCCGATAAAAGAGCATATACATAACAAATTATGTGTTTGTACCTTGACTCGAATAAAGTGTATCTTTCAGAAAGACTAGGGTTGGTGACTTGCAAGTCCATCACTCCGAATAAAAAATTTAATTATAAGTTAAATTACAAATCAATTACTTTAGCTCAATCAAGATACAACATACAGTGCCTGATCCGACCCAATCATAAAAAAACATTGTTTTCTAATTAAAATTTAAAGTAGAACTTGATGAATCAGTTGAATTTCAAAGGAAATCATCATCCTTCAGTTTCGAATTTTTCAGGTGATTTTCATCAGCCCAAATTCAAAGAAGTCATTAAAAACTTTATTCTCAGAGTAATAAGTTTAACAGAAAAAATTTCCCGTTTAATAAAGTATTTTACTCCAAAGAATATTCTTATTTTACTCGATTTAATAATCGAAAAAGTTGAAAAGGATAAATTTATCCGAATACTGTATTATTTCATCATATAAATTCACTGAAAAAAAAAATGCTTTCTGTCATTTCCTCAGGTTTTCGTCGATGGTCGAGAGGTCTTTCTCTGTTCATTCTAAAAAAATAGCTCAATTTCCACATCATGTCCCTGAAAACTAATTTCTTTTTGATTCGCCTAAAAATAATCCAATTTTATTTGATTCTTTGAATATTCAGAACAGAAGTCGAGGGATAAACACCTGAAATATTTTTCCTTCTTTCTTCTGAACTAAACTGAGGAATATAAGCGTTGAAGTTAAACCTCAGGAAAATTTGGTCTGAATGAGAGAATTCTGGTTTTTGTGGAGAAAAAAATTCTGATCTCAAAATTAAAATATTTGTTCCGCCCTGGGAGGTGAATTCAGAGAAAAAATTTTTTGTTAATGGCCAGATATTGTATTTCTTCAAAGTTTTGATACGATTCAAATAGAATGATAAGACTAGAAATTATAATTTTCCATCGATCGATCAACCAATCGAGAAAATTATAATTTTTAGTTTCTCAATATCATGAAAGAAGTTACAAAAAAAATTTTCAATATGTACCTAAACATAAGACATCAAAACATCATAATACTGTAGTCAAAATTATTTCTTTTGACCTCCTTTTTTGATGATAGAATATAAAAACACGAAAATAGAAGAAAATATACAAAAGGCACCCAGAATGCTCAACATATCCAGATGAGCCCCCATCACATAAACATCCAAGAACATCGAGTAGAGTATTCCAAAGTATGCCATCATAGACACCTTTCCTGGGACTCCCAGGATATAAGCTTTGTTTCTCAAAATTTGAGCAAAAAAGCTACAAACTCCGACCAAAAAGATAATCATAAAATCTTTATAGGTAAAGAGATGGCAGCCTTGAAATAATATCAAGACAGGAGAAAAGACTGTGGCAATTGCGGCAAAATAAAATGTTACGACACCCTCATTGGTTTTTGAGCCAACTGTCTTGACTAAAACCTGAGTTGAAGCCACACAAACTGTACCAATTAAAAGAGCAATGACCCCGGCAGTTTTTTGGCTATTTTCCTCTCTCTTGTCTTCGTCAACATGGAATAAAAATTCAGGTTGAGCAACCAATAAAACACCCACGAAGCAAAACAGGGCCACAAAAAATTGCGACCGCTCGTATTTTTCCTTCAGAAACACAGTAGCCAAGATCCCCACAAACACTGGAGAAATTTGTGAAATTACTGAGGCTTCAGAAAGAGGTAAAATTCTAACACCATAGAAATTACAACTCATTGAAACAAGCCCCAAAACTCCTCTGATAATTAATAAACGATTAATCTTGATATCCTTGAAATGGTATTGCATCTTTTTGGTTTCCATCATCAGCATTGTTAGACCAAACAATTGAATTGATCTGTAAAACAACACCTCTGATGAAGACAAATGAGATAACGTCTTGACCAGAAAATTCTGGGTTGTCAAAGAAACTGCGGCTAAAAGAGCATACACATAACAAATTGTGTGCTTATATTTTGATTCAAACAAAGAGTATCTTTCAGAAATACTGAGGTTGGTTTGTAAGTCCATCACACTCTCTCTAGAGATAATAAGGTATTTTAGATGGTTCGCGATTTTTGTCAAATTTTATTTACAAAGAAATTACTTTTGGCTGATTAAAAGGCAAGATATAGTTTTGGGCAAGACCCAATCAAAAGAAGTTTTACTGTCCGAATCTAAAATTAAACAACATAGAATTTAGAGCAAATTTTCTTTTCAAGAATCTTTGTGGCTAATTCAACTTGATCTCCAGGCCAGATCTGAACAAATAACTATTCTTTATAAACAAACAGAAGTCCTGTTTCTGATATTAATCAGTTCAAATAGAGTAAAGTTTTGAAGGCAAGAAATCATGGTTCAATATTTAATTAAAGTATTTTCAAGCAAGGAAAGGAAATTAAATCAAATGTCTCTTTATTTTTGACTTTCTCCTTCTTTCAACGGGATTTTCTCAGATATTATGGTAGTATATGTATGGATATATTGAGTGGAACTTTTCGTTCCAGAATAAAATATCATATGTAGAGATATCTACTTTAAGTGAGATATTGTATGAATGTCTTTATTTACAAAACAGACAAATAATGACGGTGTTTGATTAAAAAGTGACGTGTGAGTGAAAGTTTAAATACACTCAGGATGATGTAAGTGCTCTTTCAATCTTCAATTGGAATGTTCTCGAAGTTTATTCTTCTTGTTCAACCAATACTTCTCGAGTTCCATAAAGAATTTGTTTATCGCCAGAATTCAGCTTTTTCTGAATAATCGTTCGGAAATTATCAGCATAAATAATTTCCTTCTGATCTTGGTGGTCAGGTGATCGAACTTCTTCCTTTAGATAATTCTCAGTGATAAAATAAACGTAGTTCTTCCTCAATGATAATCCCAGCCAAGGCAAAACTCCGAACAAGGTAATTTTCCCTTCGACTGCGTTAATCACTGGCACATAGTTTAATGCAGAAAGAACGAGGAAAGTTGAGTGTTTAACGCGAGATTCGAGTATCTCCAAAACATGGCACGAACTATGAGGCTCAGTTCTGTAGGTTTGATTCAAAGAAGTCAGGATGATGTTTCCTTCGACAAAAAGACGTCCAGCAGTGTAAGAGTATGAATCGTCTTCGGGGGTTTTAATTGAATAGAATTGCAGCAAAGAATAATCTTTGCTTTGAATCTTGTAAAGTATAATCTCTTTACAAGTCAATACCACCACTGAATTGAAATCTTTTACGTAATTAACATCCAAAATTCCGTCAGTGTACTCTTTTTGGCAAAGGAGTTTCTTGGTAAACATATTCACTACAAAAATATGCTTTCCTTGCTTCACCAAAAGCAGTCCGAAACGGTCAATGAAAGTCAGCTTCACGTCTGAAGCCTTCATAAATTGGCGGTTATTTAGTAAAGGACTTCCTTCAAAAGTGACATGCGAATTTGCAGGTAATCTAATGGGCATTTCTGTAATCTTCTTGACACCCCGAGAAGTAATTCTGTGTAAATCCACAATCAGGTCTTTCGAGCCATCTTCGAGGGTTTTTGCATGGCAAAAGGCCAAACAATTCAACTTCTTGGAATAGGCATGGGGAAGTCGGTCTGAATTTGGAATTGAGTAGCAAAGCTTTCCTTTTTCAATGGCGTAAAGCTTTGCTTTCAGGGGAATGCCAACTTTCTTATCGTATCCAAAGCAGAGAATGGCAGATTTGCCTTCCAATTCGAGATAACACCCTTGGATATCGCGACTATTCACCTGGAACAATTCTTGAGTCTTGTAAGGCTTTGTTGCTGGCAAAGTCTTTTCTGGAACAACTTCTGGAATCAAAACAATCTCTTTCTTAGCTTTGGCTGAGCACTCTTGAATGCTTCTCTTTGTGTCAGCTTGAACTTCTTCCACAAAGCTTTTGAAGGCGGTCACAGCGCTTGGGCTCACTGGTTTCGGAGGAGTGAGCATTTTTTCCTTTGCGTGATTAAACATAACCACAAATTCTTCTAGAATTCCGGGTTCCAAATTATTTTGGACCACCTTTTCGTGGAGTTCTTTGAGCTCTCCTCGTAGTTTTTCTTTTTTGATTGAATTTCGATCGCTTCCAAAGAGTTCCCATGCCTTGGAAATCAGAGAGTGCTTGATTCGCTCGATCTCATTCTTATAACTCTCAAAAATATCTTGGATATCTTGAATTATTGTGCCTAACTGGCTATGGGATTTATCATCAGAAGTCGTTTGTTGGTAACTATTAAACACCTGGTCAATAAAGTTAGGGGATATAAAGTCTTTTAATAAAAACGTCCCCTCTGATGGGGTGGGCCCATTAGATTTCACAAATCTGCTACTACAATTCCTTCTAAGAGAGACAAAATCCAACGAGTTAGACATCTTGAAAATTTTAGGTCTGATTTTTAAAAAGGTTTAAAATAACAATTATAACATTTTTCTGGCAAGATAGATTTATCAATCCTCCAAATTTAATTTTTTATTCCTTTCTCGACATTGATTTATTTATAAGAAACTTTTGATTGCTAATCTATTCCTTCCATTCGCTAGAATATTCTATCAACTTCTGAAAGAACTTTTTTTCTCACAAAACTAAACGGGAACTAAATCTCTTCTTTCTTTCAAATTTTTAAATATCTTTCTTCTTGAGGAAATTAATTGATTTGGCCAAATTTTATTCTCTTCCAAATTCAAAATATGGTGGCCAAAACTACCATCTTAGTTCGATGATCTCAAATCTAGAACAAGGCAAATGTTCGGCTTAGAGAATATTAAGTGCATTGGTGCTAAATAATTCTGTTGAGAATTTAAATTTTTATTTCCATAGGTTCTTTATTCAATAGAATTTTTCAAGACAAAATTATATTTCTAGACTCCTTCAAGGACAGTTATAACTGAAATCAATTTGTTCCTTTTGACTGTATATCCCTTTATTTTTGGGTTTCTCAAGCCTTGGAACTTTCTTGAGAAGTTTTGCACTTGGATCTTGAATATCTAAATTTTTACCTTGTTGGCAGGCAAGAAATCGGTGATCGATTAGTCAGAGTCAAACATTAATTTTTAAATCAGAAGCACAAATTAATTCATCAATTCTGAAGACCAAACTTCAGATGGAATCGAGTCACACTGCAAAAGCAAACTTTTTGGGCTGAGATCTTTTTATTCTGCTTGATCTGTGTAGGAAAAGGGCTAAGTACAAAGGTAAAAATGGTCCCAAATCAGGCCAATTAAAACTCATCAAAATTCCTTGAATGAATAAATTATTTCTTTTGCCCTAACATGCTTTGGTTTTTAATAATATTTGATCAGATGAAAAAATCATTTTAGCTTTAGGCCATTCTACAGTGTACCTATGATGAAACATGAGATAAGTAAGATTCGTTAATTACCTTTTTAAAAAAATGAATGTCATTTTTATTGAGCAAGTCAGAAAGAACAAATTTTGATGTAAAAATTTTTCTTGGCTCACTCGCTGGAGATTTATCTGCAGGAACTCTTCAACAATAAAGATCAACTCCAGTGGAAAGTTTGAATGATTTTTTTTTTGGTTCAAAGTATTTTTTTAGCTCTTAGAAACATCCAATAGAAACACACATATTTACAAAAAATTATTTTTTTTTAAATCTTATGCACGCACCTCTTTTTCAGACTATAGATCATCCATTTTCAATCTTTGTTTATTTTGTGAGAAAAAATGGGAATTTCAAGGGGGAATTTTTGTAGTCACAAACAAAAAAATTCAAAAATTTCAGTTATTCTTCTTCCAACTCAGAAGTTGATTAATTTTTTTATCAAAATTTTATTTTGTTTAGAAACAATTCAGCTTTTGAATTTCCTTTAAAACATCAAAGCAATCTTGACTAAGGAAGAAACTTTCAATTCAGGAAAATTTGAAGGGAGCCTAGATACAAAAAACTCTATTTATAGAGCTTCGAGAAAATTCTACTCAAAAGCTATTTTTCTGCATTCTCATTTTAGAAAAATATTCGATTCTCTTTTCAAAGCGATCCCATCTTCTAGAATTTCATCTTTCGAATTTCTCTTTCCCAATCATCATTCTTTTTCAACTCGATTCCTCTCCTAAACCTACAGAAAACCAAAGTTGGAAAAACTTATTTTGTAATATTTTAGAGATTATATCAATGTGCAGGTTCAAGACTATGAACGCAAAATGCTTTTTTACCTGGCTTTAGATACATAAAATATGCAATCTTCAGATCATATTGACAATTCAAGACTTTATATTATGAACCAGTTTTGGCTCATGGTCCTTCTTTTTTCTTATTTTCCTGTTGAATGGTTCTATATAAGAAAATAAATAATGAGGAGAATATAAATATTGCTCCTATCATGCTATAAAAATCTAAATCAGATCCAAGGATATAAACATCAATAAATATTGAATAAAGAATTCCAAAATATGACATGATTGAAATCTTGCCTGGATTTCCCAAAATATATGCCTTGTTTCTGAGAATCTGTGCAAAAAAGCTACTTCCACCAATCAACAAAAGTACCAACAATTCGTTCAAAGAAAAAGCATTAAATCCTTGTTCAAGAGAAATAAGGGGAGAAAGCATGCTAGCAATTGCAGCATAATACAACGTTGTAATTCCTTCATTCGTTTTAGAAGCAATTTTCTTTACAAGAATCTGAGTCGAAGCCACAAAAATTGTTGAAAGCAACAAGGCTACGATTCCAATAAACTTGTTATTTGCTTCTTCTCTTTTCTCTTCGTCCAGATGAAACAAGAAATCTGGTTTCACCACGAAGATGACTCCACAAAAACAAAACAACATCCCAAGGAATTGAGACAACGTATATTTCTCCTTCAAAAATATCATTGCAAATATTCCAATAATAGCAGGAGAGGTCTGAGCAATTACTGACGCCTCAGATAATGGAACGAGCTTTACCCCGTAGTAATTTAAGCTCATACCTAAACAGCCCAAAACTCCACGCGAAAATAGCAAACGGTTCACTTTTATGTCTGGAAAGTAAAATTCCATTTTGTTCGAATCCATCATCACCTTTGTCAAGTAAAAAAGCAAAACTGACCGATAAAACAAGATTTCTGAACTGGTGAGGTTTGGAAGAGCTTTCACCAGAAAGTTTGTCGTTGTCAGAAATACTGCTGACAAAAGTCCGTACACATAGCAGATTATGTGCTTATACTCTTTTTCAAGCCTCCTATATCTCTCAGAGAGTTGGCTGATACTTTCAATTGTCATTTTAATAATATTTAAATTCTGATTTGGTGCGCATCTTTATTAACCTCAATTCAAGATTCGTCTGGTTTTCTATCATGTGTCAACAGAAGCGTATTCAGCCTCAACAAAATATTTTAAGGCTGAAAATTACCAGAATTCTATTTTGAAAGAATTCACTTGGATCCATTAAAAATGTAGCCACTCAATGGATAACCTTCACCTTTAAAGAGTTTGGACCCAAATTGGTTTTTCTTTTTCCGAGAAAAGGTTGATGACAGTTGAAATGCTCAATGAAGTGATGAGATCTCGATCAATCTTTTCTCAAGGAGGTGTTTTGAGACAAAAAATTGAAAGGTATCAATCTTAAGAGAAAAGATTGGAAGCAATCAAGAAAAGAGTAAATTATCTCTCAAAGGAAGGTAGATCTCCCAAGTACCTGAGTTCTAAAAATGTCAGAAAGCAATGCCTTCTTAGGAAAAGGGAACGTCCAAGGTAACCTTCTTCATGCAAAAAAAAAATCAAGTTTGAAATCGAACTCGAATTCAAATGTGAATCTTGATTTGCCAAAAAAAAACTTATCAGCATAAATGAATCATGAACTTTTTTAACTTTTAATTTCTGAATTTTTATTAGAGATCTTCAATTGATTTGTATGATGAATAACTTAATCATCTGAGTATTCAGGACAACTCCTTACAAACAAAATTGTATGATCATTTTGCAGTTGTACCACATTGAGAGGCTGAAGATAAATATTTTAAATAAATGAATGCAGAATTTAAAATATGAATAAGATAATCACTTCACATACTTATTACTATGAAAGAATACAAGTACATGCTTTAATAATTTCGTTACTTCAATCCTGAGACAGTTTTCCTTACCAATTCTTCTTTTTGTTTATTCTCTTGCTGGATGGTTCGATATAAGAAAACAAATAAAGAAGAGAAGATAAATACTGCCCCGATAACGCTGTAAAAATCTAATATTGATCCAATTATAAAGACATCAACAAACATTGAGTAAAGAATTCCAAAATATGACATGATAGAAATTCTTCCTGGATTACCCAATATGTAGGCTTTATTTCTGAGAACTTGGCCAAAGAAACTCAAGGTACCAATTAGTAAAAGAATCAATAACTCATAAGGAGAAAAAGGATTGAATCCTTGATAGAGAGAAATGATCGGAGAAAACATGCTAGCTATCGCAGCAAAATACAATGTTGGCACTCCTTCATTTGTTTTTGCAACGATTTTCTTGACGAGAATCTGAGTAGAGGCTGTAAAAATAGTTCCAGTCAGAAGAGCTATCATTCCAAAAAACTTATAATTTGATTCTTCTCTTTGTTCTTGGTCCAAATGGAATAGAAAATCGGGCTTAACCACAAAAATGACTCCACAAAAGCAAAATAGCACGCCCAAGAATTGAGTTAAAGTATACTTTTCCTTCAGAAAGATGACTGCAAAGATCCCAACAATCGCAGGAGAGGTCTGAGAAATCACTTGTGCTTCAGAAACTGGAACTTGTTTTACCCCATAAAAATTCAAACTCATACCCAAGGAACCCAGAATTCCACGTGAAAATAACATGCGATTAATTGTTGTCCCGGGAAAGTAATAGTCCATTTTTTTCAAGTCCATCATCAGTATTGTGAGGCCAAACATTTCAAGTGATCGAAAAAATAGGATTTGGGAACTTGTCTGACGTGGAAGGGCCTTGACTAGAAAGTCCGTGGTTGTCCAAAATACTGTTGCAGAAAGAGCATAGACATAACAGATGATATGTCTATGTTTGTCTTCAAATCTATTAAATTTCTCAGAAAATCCGGTCAAGCTTTCAACTTTCATTTTAATCAAATTTTAAATTCCATACAATTTACATCCTTATGAGTCTTCGATTCAGATTAGTATTATTTTCTATTTTTTATAAACAGATGCGTATCTCAAAATTTTCAATTATATACGCCATTTGAAGCCAAAATTTCAATCCTATTATCTTCTGAGAGAGAACCTTACGAAGAAGAAACTAGGTTCCATTTGTTTTGGCAAATATTGGAAGGAATGAGCGAAAAAATAAAACTTTGAGGAGAATAAAATAAAATTCTATATTCTATATTTTTAAAATATTTCGATTTCAATACTATGAAAAAGTGAGAAAAATTCTATTCTTCAAAACCGGAGTTATTTTATGATCTTCAAAGAGCAAGAAAAAAGAAATGTCTTAAAACTGATGACTTAATTATGAAAGAAAACGCAAAGTTTCAGTAAGTTCAGTGGTTAACTCATTTCAGACAAGGTAGCTTTTTTTGTACTTTCATATCTTCACCTCCTCGATGTATCCTTCATGGTGATAAGACCATAAAAAATATGAAATTCTTTCCTTTTTATTCTCACTCTGCGAAAACAATGAAATCTTAGCCCAAAAACTTCCTACACAGCGCATCTTGAAAATAACAAAAGGATTTCTTATTTAAAAACCTCTTATTTTCCATAGAGTTGAGACCCTCTTTTTTCAGAAACTCGAAGTTCTTTCAATGCCAATTTGGCAATGAAAAGGAAGCTTCTATGACGATATTTGCCCTCTCTCATTTGAATACCGACAAAAATAAACTAGACTTAATATTAGTCCCATTTTGGCGCACAAAATATAAACTAAATAATAACGACTTTCGCAAGCTCCAAAAAGCCAAAAATTGAGTTTCTCACTTTTCACTTGCTTTGACCACGACCCTGTACAAATTTTCATCCTTAAACTCTTCAAAAAAATGAATTGAGCTCGATTGTCTATGACACTTTCTCTGTCGATCCAAAAAGAAATGAGGAGAGAGGCAAGTTAAAACCTAGTTAACCCCAGCTCACAAACCAATACCTGTGATGTCAAGAGTCATACTTCTACGTAACTCTCGGATGAATGAATGAAGAGATATACCTTTTGAAATTATGTTAAAAACCATTAACCTCTCAAGGTTCATCTCGAACTCTGTGATCTCTCCAATGTGCCTTGGTATGTTTTCAACTTAAGCCCACCCAAATGATGAAAAGTCATTTGCTGACTCTATGAGCTTTAAGAGAATGAGAAAGTTGCCCTTTGGGATTAAATCTCGAGAGATATATCGTCTATGAGAGATTAAACTTCTTGACACATGATCTGAGTAGGATTTTAATAAGGATCTAAGGGCCGTATTTATTTAAATTTAGCTTCAGATCTTTGCATGAATGAATTGCTTTCTTGTCGAAAATCCTTCCATATCAAAATCAAATCCTTTCAAACCTTGACAACTACCTTTGTGAGTTTCTCATCGAAACCCCTTTGAGACTCTTTCCATTGAGAATTAGAGGCTAAATCTAAGGATTAAAAGGAGAAAAGAAGAATCAGTCTTGGGGTGGAAGGGAGGTCTAACAATCAAATTTATAGCCCCTGGTCTGAATGGATGAAATCTTTATGATACAATAATTTTAGTTTGAACTGACAGGGACAGTACATATTTAAGTTCAAATGACTAATTTTCTCCGAGTCAGAATTACTTGATTTACCCGCTCTCTCTCAAATATTCAAGCAAGCATAAATTTAGCTAATCAAATTTATTGCAAGGCCTAATTAAGGCAAACTTATAAAAATTCTCCCAATTCGAATATTAATTAAAGAACAGACTTAATTTAGTTTTTAGCCTTTCTAAATTCAAACAAGTGCTGAAAAATTCAAATATATGACACGCTTCTTTGGCACTTTTTTTCTGAGACAAGTTTTGCTTCATAGTTAATTTTTTTTTCATTGAATAAAGTAAAGTAAAGTAATAATAAAGGTACCACAAACAATTTATGTACAAAGACCCAATAACTCATAATGATGAACAAAATACATGTTGGAATGCTTTTTAAAAATATTTTTTATCGAGCACTTTTATGGTTATACATCAACCTGGTAACATCAGCTCTTTTTGGGGGTG
>Ga0182738_1000303_pt1 | contig 74110 bp, 78 predicted proteins | sample eDN5th30CBELigMG_FD_128876 | JGI IMG/M metagenome (GOLD analysis project Ga0182738, IMG submission 128876) | Enriched Miracle-Growth compost microbial communities from Emeryville, California, USA - eDNA 5th pass 30_C BE-Lig MG (version 2)... ... | reverse complement strand
TGAGGCATTGGATGGTGATTTCGCCGGGGACGTGGTGCTCGGGCAGCGCGTGGCCTGCGGGCAGGACCAGCCGCATGACCTGCATCTGCCCGGTCTTGAGCAGGCTGCTGCTGGTCGACGAACTTCCGATCGGTTCCGGAGCGGCCAGGTCGATGGCTTCCAGAAATCGTGCATGCTGCAACGCCACTGCGCACCTCCGGGAAGGGACAGGACAGCGCCTTGGTCATCGTGGGCGCGCGGAATAAAATGGATCCTAAATACATCTTATAAACAATGGAAGCCGGCGCAGACCCCATGGAGCCGTCGGCTTGCGCCGACGCGAGGCAGCCAGGAAGAGTGCGATGCAACTGACGCGGATGACGGATCTTGCGATGCGGCTGCTGGTCTATGTGGCGAGGCATCCGCGGCGCCTGTGCACGATCAAGGAGGTCGCGGACGCCTACGGCGTCTCCGGCGCGCACCTGATGAAGGTCACGCACCAGCTCGGCCGGCACGGGTGGATCGAGACCACGCGCGGCAAGGGCGGCGGCATGCGCCTCGCGCATGCGCCGCGCGAGATCAACCTGGGCGCCGTGGTGCGCTCGATCGAACCCGACTTCAACCTCGTGGAGTGCTTCGCGGGCGGCAGCGACTGCACGCTGAGCGGGCGCTGCGGCCTGGCAGGCATCCTCGAAGGGGCGCTGCGCAGTTTTCTCGAGCACCTCGACCGGTTCACGCTGGAAGATGCGCTGGCAGGCATGGGCGCGCGCGCGGACCGCGACTGGAAGCCGCTCGTCTGGCTGGTCCTGGGAGAAGGCATTGGACGCACGAGCACGCTGGCGCAGCACGGATGACCGGGCCGCCGCCTTGCATCGCGCCGGCACGGCCGCGCGGCCGCGCTTCCTGAACCTGGCGGCGATCCGCTTTCCGGTCGGGGCGATCGTGTCCATCGGGCACCGGCTGTCCGGCCTGGCGCTGGCGGCGCTGCTGCCCTTCGTGCCGGCCGCGCTGGCCGCCTCGCTGCACAGCGAGCAGGCCTATGAGGCGCTGTGGTCCGCCTGGAACTCGCCGTGGGCGATGCCGGCCGAGTTCATCGCCGTGTGGGCGTTCCTGCACCATGTGCTGGCCGGCATGCGCCATCTGCTGATGGACATCGGCATCGGCGCGCGGCTGCCGCAGGCGCGCGCCAGTGCCTTCGGCGTCCTGGCGGCCGCCTTCCTTCTGGCGCTGGGCCTGGTTGCGCTGCGGAGGCTCGGATGAGGCAGTGGAGCGGCCAGCGGGCGTGGCTGCTGCAGCGCATCAGCGCGCTCGTGCTGCTGGCGGCCGTGCTGGCGGGCGGCTGCTGGCTGCTGCTCGCCGGCGCCCGGCCCGGTTGGCCGTCGTGGCGTGCGTTCGCGGCCCATCCAGCCGGCGCGTCCGTGCTGCTTCTGGTGGTGGGTGCGCTCGCGGTCCACGCCTGGGTCGGCGTGCGCGACGTGCTGCTCGACTACGTGCACCGGCCAGGGCTGCGCCTGTCGCTGCTCGCGCTGCTCGGCATGGGGCTGGCGTTCGTGTGGGTGCGCACGCTGCTCGTCCTCGCCGGGCCGATGTGGAGATGACCGAGGAGGAGGGCGCATCGTGAAGTTCCAGATCTACCGCTTCGATCCGGACGCGGGCCTTCGCCCGAGGATGCAGCACTACGAGCTGGAGACCAGCCCTGCGGACCGCATGCTGCTGGATGCGCTCATGCGGCTCAAGCAGCAGGATCCGACGCTGTCTTTCCGGCGTTCGTGCCGCGAAGGGGTGTGCGGCTCCGACGCCATGAACATCAACGGGCGCAACGGGCTGGCCTGCATCCAGCCGCTGCATGACCTGAAGGAGCTGGTTGTGCTACGGCCGCTGCCGGGTTTTCCCGTGATCCGCGACCTGATCGTCGACATGACGCAGTTCTTCGCCCACTACCGGGAGGTGCAGCCGTACCTGATCAACGATGCGCCGCCGCCCGAGCGCGAGCGGCTGCAGTCGCCGCAGGAGCGGGACACGCTGAACGGGCTGTACGAATGCATCCTGTGCGCCTGCTGCAGCGGCTTCTGTCCGTCCTACTGGTGGAACCCCGACAAGTTCATCGGTCCCGCGGGGCTGCTGCAGGCCTACCGCTTCATCGCCGACAGCAGGGATACCGCCACAGCCGAACGGCTGGACTACCTGGACGACGTCTACCGGCTCTATCGCTGCCGCACGATCATGAACTGCACCGAGGTGTGCCCGAAGGGGCTCAGCCCGTCGCGGGCCATCGAGAAGATCCGTCTGTCGCTGACGCGGCACTCGGTGTGAGTTGAGCGGCAGGGCGAGGGAGTGGGCCCCGGGGGGACGGTTTGAGGAACGCGTCAGATCTTGATTGCCATTTGATTTGACATAATACACATTGTATTTCTCATCGATGTGTATTCGCAGCCCGGCCGCCGCTACCAGCGGCCATCGCCCGCCGGCTTGGTCGCTCTGGGCGCCTTGGCCGCGGCGGCGCTCAGCAACTCGATCGCATCGGGCCGGTTGCCGCGCCGGGCGAAGTCCAGCGCCGTCATGCCTTGCTGGTTCTTCATCGTGATGTCCGCGCCTTCGTCCAGCAGCAACTTCACGGCCTCGGCCGAGCCGTACATGGCGGCCATCATCAGCGGCGTGGTGCCGTTGGGCGACTGGGCGTCGATGAAGGCGTAGCGCTCCAGCAGCAGTTTCATGATCTCGACCTGGCCGGAGGTCGCCGCGTAGTGCAGCGGCGCCCAGCCGGTCTTGTTGACGGCCGCATCGCGCGCCAGCAGCTGGTCGACGAACTCCTTGCGGCCTTTCAGCGCGGCCATCATCAGCGGCGTCTCGTCGCTGCCGTTGGCGGCATCGACGTCGGTCTTCGGCGAGGCGATCAGCACCTTGGCCACGCGCGGCGACGGCTCCCGCAGGGCAATGACCAGGCCGCGCTGCTGCTTGGCGTCCGGCGTGTTGGGGTCGAATCCGCGCTCGATCAGGCGCTCGACGGTGCCCGGGTTGTCGCTGATCACGGCACGAAAGAAGTCGTCCGCTGGTGTGGCATGAGCCGAGAGATAAATTCCTGATGCCAGAATGAGATATGTAAATTTCTTGAAGTGAATTCTCATGAATGAATGTCCCTGAAGAGCGTTTCGAAGTTGCGGCTGGTGGCTTCGGCCACGGCCTCCACCGGCATGCCGCGCAGCGTGGCAATCTGTGCGGCGACATAGGGCACGTAGGCGGGCGTGTTGGTCTTGCCGCGGTACGGCACGGGGGCCAGGTAGGGGCTGTCGGTCTCGATCAGCATGCGGTCCATGGGCACGAAGGCCGCCACCTGGCGCAGTTCCTCGGCTTTCTTGAAGGTCAGGATGCCGGAAAAGGAGATGTAGAAGCCCAGGTCCAGCGCCGCCCGCGCCACCTCGGCCGTCTCGGTGAAGCAGTGGAACACCCCGCCGGCCGCCCTGCTCCCGCCGTCTTCGCCCTCCTCGCGCAGGATGCGCAGCGTGTCCGCCGAGGCCTCGCGCGTGTGGATCACCAGCGGCTTGCGCACCTGCTGCGCGGCGCGGATGTGGGTGCGGAAGCGCTCCCGCTGCCACTCGAGGTCGGCGACGCTGCGGCCGCCCTTGCGCTCGTCCATCTGGTAGTAGTCCAGGCCGGTCTCGCCGATGGCGATCACCTTGGGGCGGGCGGCGCGCTGGACCAGGTCGTCGATCGTGGGCTCCCGGACGCCTTCGTTGTCCGGATGGACGCCAATGGAGGCCCAGAAGTTGTCGTAATCGGACGCCAGCCGGTGGACGTCGTCGAATTCCTCGAGCGTGGTGCAGATGCACAGGGCCCGGTCGACGCCGGCGGCGGCCATGTCGGCGCGGATGCGCGGCAGGTCCTGCAGCAGTTCGGGAAAGCTCAGGTGGCAGTGGGAGTCGGTGAACATCGAAGGAGAAATGGCAGACGGCCGGCGTCATGGCCGGCGCCGGCGGGTATGAGCGTCATTGTCGGGGCGCCGCGGCCGGGCCGCGTGCCGGCGGGCTCAGATGGTCTGTGTCGGCCGGTCGGAGGCCATGCTGCCGCCCAGCGCCTCCTCGATGCGCGCCTTGAGCTGGCGCGACTTCTCGTCGGAGGGGAAGCGAATGCCGACGCCCGGCGACCGGTTGCCGGCGGCGCGCTGCGGCGTGATCCAGGCGACCTTGCCGGCCACCGGATAGCGCTGCGGGTCGTCCGGCAGCGTGATCAGCACGTAGACGTCGTCGCCCAGCCGGTACTCGCGCGAGGTCGGGATGAACACGCCGCCCTCGGCGAACAGCGGGATGTAGGCCGCGTAGAGCGCGCCCTTCTCCTTGATCGCCAACTGGATGACGCTGGGACGAGGGGGATGGGCTGCGGGGGCGGCGGGCGTGTTCATGGTCTGGGGCGTGCGGCGCGCGCCGAGTTTAGGGCGGCCTGGGCCTCGCTCACAAGGAACTCCGTCATGAGACCGGCGTTGAATGGATGCTCTGCCGTGCGCGCCGCGCGCGCCAGCGACTGCCACCAGCGCGCCAACGGCGCCGCCGGCGGGGCGGGCGGCAGGTCCTGCAGGTCGAAGAAGCGCGGCGCCGCGCCGGCGCGCACGGCCATCAGGTCGTGGCAGAGCTTCTGCAGCGCCTCGATGGCGGCGGACGGCGCCTGGCCGGCCAGCGCCGCGGCCTCGCCGCGCAGCAGGGCCTTGGGCAGCAGCCGCCATGCCTGAGGGGCCGGGCCGTTGCGGGCCAGGCGCAGGGCGGCATCGGGGCGGCCGCCGGCGGCGCGCAGCAGGGCCTCGGCCTCGCCGGCCGCGATGCCCTGCGCCTCCAGCCAGGTGCGCGCCTCGTCGGGCGCGGGCCAGGCCAGCGCGTAGCCCAGGCAGCGGCTGCGGATCGTCGGCAGCAGCTGCCAGGCGGCTTCGCTGGCCAGCACGAAGCGCACGTCGCCGGCCGGCTCCTCCAGCGTCTTGAGCAGGGCGTTGGCGGTGACGGCGTTCATCCGCTCGGCCGGATAGACCAGCACCACCTTGCCGCGCCCGCGCGCACTGGTGCGCTGGGCGAAGCCGACCGCATCGCGCATCGCCTCGACGCGGATCTCGCGGCTGGGCTTGCGCTTCTTGTCGTCGATGTCGGCCTGGGCCTTCTCGCCGAGCGGCCAGCCCAGTTCGAGCATGTCGACCTCGGGCATCAGCACCGCCAGGTCGGCATGGGTGCGCACGGCGATGGCGTGGCAGCTCGGGCAGTGGCCGCAGGCGCCGTGCGGCGTGGGCTGCTCGCACAGCCAGGCGGCCGCCAGGACCAGGCCCAGTTCGTACTGGCCGAGGCCGGAAGGACCGTGCAGCAGCCAGGCATGGCCGCGCTGGCGCAGCAGTTCGTCGCGGGCGCGGGCCAGCCAGGGGGCCAGGGGCGCAACGCTCACGCCAGCCACCCGCGGCGGCGCACGGCCGCTTCTACTTGCGTGCGGACCGCCTCGCGCGGCGCGTCGGCGCCGATGCGCTCGAAGCGCGCCGCATCGGCCGCGGCGCGGTCGGCATAGCCCCGGGCCACGCGGCGGAAGAACTCGACCGGCTGTGCCTCGAACTTGTCCGGCAGCCGCGCGCCGGCCAGCCGTTCGGCGGCGATCTCCGGCGCCAGGTCGAACCACAGCGTCAGGTCGGGCTGCAGCAGGGCGCCGCCCTGCCCTTGCCCGCCCTGCACCCAGCCTTCCAGCGTGGCCAGCACGCCGGTGTCGAAGCCGCGCCCCGCGCCCTGGTAGGCGAAGGTGGCGTCGGTGAAGCGGTCGCACAGCACGACTTCGCCGCGCGCCAGGGCCGGCGCGATCACCTGCACCACGTGCTCGCGCCGCGCCGCGAAGACGAGCAGCGATTCGGTCAGCGGGTCCATCGCTTCCGACAGCACCAGCGTGCGCAGCGTCTCGGCCAGCGGCGTGCCGCCGGGTTCGCGCGTGCGGCGCACGGTGCGCCCGGCGGCCTCGAACAGGCCGGCCAGGGCGTCGATGTGGCTGGACTTGCCGGCGCCGTCGATGCCTTCGAGCGATATGAACAGGCCGCGCGTCATCCTCATTGCCCCCGCTGGTATTTGTTGACCGCCCGGTTGTGCTGGTCCAGCGACTCGCTGAAGTGGCTGGTGCCGTCGCCGCGCGCCACGAAGTACAGCGAGCGGTGGCGCGCCGGCTGCACCGCGGCCAGCAGCGCCGCCTTGCCCGGCATGGCGATCGGCGTGGGCGGCAGGCCGGGCCGGGTGTAGGTGTTCCAGGGCGTGTCGGCCTGCAGGTCGCGCCGGCGCAGGTTGCCGTCGAACTTCTCGCCCAGGCCGTAGATGACGCTGGGGTCGGTCTGCAGCGGCATGCCGATGCGCAGGCGGTTGGCGAAGACGCCGGCGATCTCGGCGCGGTCGGCCGCGCGGCCGGTCTCCTTCTCGACGATGCTGGCCAGGATCAGCGCCTCGTCGGCGGACTTCAGGGGCAGGTCGTCGGCGCGCGCGGCCCAGGCCGCCTCCAGCTTGCGGTCCATGGCGCGCATGGCGCGCTGCAGCAGGGCGACGTCGCTGGAGTTCTTGGAGTAGGTGTAGGTGTCGGGGAAGAAGCGGCCCTCGGGCGCGACGCCGGGCCGGCCGAGCTGCTGCATGAGCTGCTCGTCGGTGAGGCCGGCGCTGTCGGGCCGCAGCATCTCGGCCTTGGCGAGCGCGGCGCGCACCTGGCGGAAGTTCCAGCCCTCCACCAGCACGATGCTGCGCGTGGCCTCCTCGCCGCGCACCAGCACGGCCAGCAGGGTGCGCGGGGTCAGGCCGGCTTCCAGTTCGTAGCTGCCGGCGCGGATCTGCCGGTCCTGCCCCGAGAAGCGGAACCACCAGTACAGCAGTTGCGGATGCACGCGGGCGCCCGTCGCGGCCACGGCCTGCGCCACGCCGCGCGGCGTGGTGCCGGGCTCGATCGAGAGATCGACCTGCGGCGCCGGCAGCGCGATCGGCCGGTGCACCCACCACAGCGCGGCGGCACCGGTGCCGAGCACGGCCAGCGAGGCGAGCAGGAACAGGGTGAGGAAAAAGCGGCGCACGGCAGGCGGGTCGGCGATCGGCAGGCAGCCCGGGAAGGCCCTGCGGCGCCTGCTGGAAGGAGCCGGTCATGATAATTCAGCGATGACCGCCGCCTCCCCGAACCCCGTGGCGCTGCAGGGTGTGACGCCTCCCCTCGACACCCTGGGCGTGATCCGCGCCGAGGGCCCCGATGCCGCCAGCTTCCTGCATGGCCAGCTGACCCAGGACTTCGCGCTGCTCAAACCCGGCGAAGCGCGCCTGGCCGCCCTGTGCAGCCCCAAGGGCCGCATGCTGGCCAGCTTCGTCGGCATCAGGCCGGCGCCGGAGCAGGTGCTGCTGGTGTGCAGCCGCGACCTGCTCGCGCCGACGCTCAAGCGCCTGTCGATGTACGTGCTGCGCGCCAAGGCCCGGCTCACCGATGCCAGCGCCGAATTCGCCGTGCGCGGGCTGGCCGGTGCCGCCATCGCTGCGGCCGGCGCCGATCCGCTGGCCGCCCCGGGCACCTGCACGGCGGCCGGCCCGGCCCACGTCATCGCCCTCTACCCGGCCGACGGCGTGCCGCGCGCCCTGTGGCTCGCGCCCGAGGGCACACCCGCCCCGCAGGCGCCGGCGCTCGATGCGGGCCTGTGGGCCTGGAGCGAAGTGCGCAGCGGCGTGGCGACGCTGAGCGCGCCGGTGGTCGAGGCCTTCGTACCGCAGATGCTCAACTACGAATCGGTCGGCGGCGTGAACTTCAAGAAGGGCTGCTACCCCGGCCAGGAGGTGGTGGCGCGCAGCCAGTTCCGCGGCACGCTCAAGCGCCGCGCCTACCTGGTCGAGGCCGATGCGCCGCTGGCCGCCGGGCAGGAGGTGTTTGCCGAGGCGGATGCGCAGCAGCCCGTGGGCACGGTGGTCCAGGCCGCGGCCGGCCCGGACGGCGGCTGGTCGGCGCTGGTGTCGATGCAGACCTCGGCGCTGGAGGCCGGCGCCCTGCATGCCGCGTCGCCGCAGGGCCCGGTGCTCCGGCTGGAGCCGCTGCCCTATCCGCTGCTGCACGACATCTGATCCGGCAGGCGGGATACTTTTTTCCGGCGACCCCGAACCCCTTTCGCAGGGCTGCGCCGTGCAAGGCACATCCCTCCTCAACGCGAAAGGACCGTTCCATGCATCGCCGCCTTCTCCTCGGCACCCTGGCGCTGGCTGCCAGCGCCGCCGCCCTGCCCGCCCACGCCCTGCGCATGCCGACGCCGGACACCCGCGCCGGCCGGTGGCTGCAGGTGAGCGTGGTCGACCGCGCCACCGGGCGCGAACTTCCCCTGTACCGCCACGGCGGCGAGCTCTGGGTGGCCGGCCGGCCCGGCGCCCGCTACGCGATCCGCGTGCACAACCGCCAGGGCGAGCGCCTGATGGCCGTGATGTCGGTTGACGGCGTGAACATCCTCAGCGGCGAGACGGCCGGCGTGCAGCAGACGGGCTACGTCCTCGACGCCGGGCAGCGCGCCGACATCGCCGGCTGGCGCAAGAGCGACTCGGAGATCGCCGCCTTCGAGTTCACCGCTGTCGCGCGCTCCTATGCCAGCCGCACCGGCCGGCCGGACCACGTGGGCGTGATCGGCGTCGCCGTGTTCCGCGAACGGCCGCAGCCGGTGGCCGTGCCGGCCCCGCCGCCCGCGCTGCAGCGCGAGCAGCGTGCCGAAGCCGAGGCGCCGCCTGCGCCGGAAGCCGGCGCGGCGGCCGATGCGATGGCCTCGCGCAAGGCGGCGCCCGGCCTGGGCACCGGCCACGGCCGGCGCGAGACGTCGTGGGTGACGCACACGGAGTTCGAGCGCCGCAGCGACCGGCCCGACGAGCTGCTGCGCATCCGTTACGACAGCCGGGAGAACCTGGTGGCAGCGGGCATCATCCCGGCACCGGTGCCGCGTCCTTCGCCGACGCCCTTGCCTTTTCCTGCATCCCCGGCCGGCTACGTGCCGGACCCGCCGCGGTACTGACGACGGCCGGCGGCGCTCACAGCGCCTTGCGCATCTCGATGTGCGGGATGCCCACTTCCTCGAAGGGCTCGCCCGCCGGCGCGTAGCCCGAGCGCGCATAGAAGCGCTCGGCGTCGCGCTGGGCGCTCAGGGTGACGGCGCGGTCGCCGCGGGCGCGGGCGGCGTTCTCCAGCGCGTGCAGCACCGCCTCGCCGTGGCCGCCGTTGCGCAGCACGCGGTGCACGGCCATGCGGCCGACGCGGCCCACGCCGTCCTCAGCCGGCAGCAGGCGCCCAGTGGCGATGGCCTGGCCGAGCCGGTTGCGCGCCACGGCGTGCACGGCGGTGGTATCCGCGGCGTCCCACTCCTCGGCCTCCGGGATGCCCTGCTCCTCGATGAAGACCTGCCGGCGCAGCGCCGAGGCGCCCTCGCCCAGCGCGGCCCAGTCGCCGGTCAGCACCTCGGTCATCGGCTCGCCGGCCTCGTAGCCCTGCAGCACGGCGCGCAGCGCGTCCGGCACGGGCCGGGAGGTCTGCGTCGCCGGGTCGGCGAAGACGTACAGCAGCTCGCAGCCGACCAGGTACTGGTTGCGCCGGAACAGCACGCCCTCGAACAGCATCGACGAGTTGCCGATGCGCGCGCACTTCATGCCCACGTCCAGCACCTCGTCCAGCCGGGCCGAGGCGCGGAAGTCCACCGTCGCCTTGCGCACGAAGATGTCGCCGCCGAGCTGGTGCATGGCCTCTTCGTAGGGCATCGCCAGCGCGCGCCAGTAGTCGGCCACCGCGGTGTCGAAGTACATCAGGTAGTGGGCGTTGAAGACGATCTTCTGCATGTCCACCTCGGCCCAGCGCACGCGCAGGCGGTGGAAGAAGCGGAAGTCGGCGCGGGTGGGGTCGGGTCGTGGGTCGGTCATGGGTGAAGAAGAGCGGATTGCAGTGCGCGCGCGGCATCGGCCTGCGCGCTCAGGGCCTCGGGAATGGCGCGGCCCATCTTGAGGAACTCGTGGATCACGCCGCGGTAGATCTCCAGGTCGACCGGCACGCCGGCCAGGCGCAGCTTGTCGGCGTAGGCGATGCCCTCGTCGACCACCGGGTCGCACTCGGCCAGGCCGATCCAGGCGGGCGCCACGCCTTCCACGTCGTCGGCCAGCAGCGGCGCGAAGCGCCAGTCCTCGCGCTGGGCGTCGTCGATGTACTGCGCGAAGAACCAGTCGACCAGGCGGCGGGTGAGCACCGGCCCGTCGGCGAAGCGGCGGTACGAATCGGTGTCGGCCCAGGCGCCGGTGCCGGGATAGAACAGCAGTTGCAGCGCGACGGGCAGGCCGGCGTCGCGCGCGAGGATGGCGCACACCGCCGCCAGCGTGCCGCCGGCGCTGTCGCCGCCGAAGGCCAGCCGTGCGGTGTCCAGGCCCAGCGCGCCGCCGCCCTGCCCCGCGATGAACTGCACGGCGTCCCAGGCGTCGTGCACGGCGGTCGGGAAGCGGTGCGCCGGCGCCAGTCGGTAGTCCACCGACGCCACCGCGCAGCCGGACTGCGCGGCCAGCACGCGGCACAGCGTGTCGTGCGTGGCGATGCTGCCGACGGTGAAGCCGCCGCCGTGGAAGTACAGCAGCAGCGGCAGGCGCCCGGCCGACGGTGCATACAGGCGCGCCGGCAGCGCGGCGCCGTCGCGGGCGGGGATGGCGAAGTCCTCGACGCGCGCCAGCGGCGGCTTCGGCACTTCGAGCACGCCGGCGCCTTTCTCGTAGGCCCGCTTGGCCTCGTCGGGCGACAGCGCATCCAGCGGCGGGTGGCCGGCGCGCGCCATGCGCTCGACCACGCCGGCCATGCGGGCCGTGAGCCCGGCGCCCGCGCTCACGGCCGGGCAGGCGCGAAGTTCACGACCACCGGCTGCGCGCCGGGCAGCCCGTCGTAGGTGGCCAGCACGCTCAGGCCCGGCTGGGGCGGCAGCAGCGGCGAGAAGGAGCCCAGGCTGATCAGGTCGCCCGGCTTCATCGAGAGGCCTTCCCTGCCCAGCGCCTCGGCCAGCCAGGCGACGGCGTTGAGCGGGTGGTCGAGGATGTCGCTGCCCTTGCCGCGGGCCAGTTCCTTGCCCTCCCGGCCGTCGTTCAGGCGCACGGTCATGCCCTGCAGCGCATCGAGCATGGCGGCGCGGCCGGCCTCGTCCTGAGGCACCGCCACCGGCACGCCCTTGACGCCCAGCCGCGCGCCGACGTTGATGGCCGCCACACCGGGGCCGTTGAGCTTGGGCGGCGCCTGCACCGCGAGATCCGGCAGTTCGATGAAGGGGATGACCTGGTCGATGGCGGCCAGCACCTCGGCCGGCGTCCTGGCCCGGTTGACGGCCTCGCTCTTCACGCGCACCAGCATGTCGGCCTCGTACAGCGGCCGGGCGCCGAAGGCCGGCTCGACCACCGCGCCCGTGTCCAGCAGCATGTCCTGGTAGAGCACGCCCCACACCGGCTTGTCGTAGTTGAAGCGCTTCTGCACGGCGGCGTTGGTCAGGCCCGCCTTGTAGCCGGCGATGGCGCCGTGGCGCGCGGCCAGGCGCCGGTTCAGCGCGGCGCGGGTGCAGGCGGCGTCGGCCTCCGACAGGCCCTCGGGCGTGTCGGCGGGCGTCTTCGCGGCGATCGCCCCGGCCAGCGCGTCGACTTCGGCGTCGCTCAGGCAGGCCGCGGCGGCCGGCAGTGCGGCGAAGGCTGTAGCCAGCGCGACAACGGCGAGGGTTTGGGCGGGGCGCATGGAAAGCTCCTCTTTGTTAGATTGGGCGGCTCGCATCGTATCGCCTCATCTTTTCGACCGCCCTGCCCCATGGCCCTCATCAACTACCTCACCCAGATCCAGTTCGAGTTCGGCGCGCTGCGCCTGCTGGCCGACGAATGCCGGCGCGTGGGCATCGCGCGCCCGCTGGTGGTCACCGACGCCGGCGTGCGCGCCGCCGGGCTGCTCGACAGGACGCTCGCGGCCCTCGGCGGGCTCGAAGCGGCCGTGTTCGACCAGACGCCCTCCAACCCCACCGAGGCGGCCGTGCGCGCCGCCGTGGAGGTCTACCGCGGCGGGCGCTGCGACGGCCTGATCGCCGTGGGCGGCGGCTCGGCCATCGACTGCGCCAAGGGCGTGGCCATCGCCGCCACGCACGAGGGGCCGCTCAAGACCTACGCCACCATCGAGGGCGGCTCGCCGAAGATCACCGACCGCGTCGCGCCGCTGATCGCCGTGCCCACCACCGCCGGCACCGGCAGCGAGGTGGCGCGCGGCGCCATCGTCATCGTGGACGACCACCGCAAGCTGGGCTTCCACAGCTGGTTCCTGATGCCCAAGGCCGCCATCTGCGACCCGGAGCTCACGCTGGGCCTGCCGCCGCGGCTGACGGCCGCCACCGGCATGGACGCCATCGCGCACTGCATGGAGACCTTCATGTCGGCCGCCTTCAACCCGCCGGCCGACGGCATCGCGCTCGACGGCCTGGAGCGCGCCTGGGGCCACATCGAGCGGGCGACCCAGGACGGCAGCGACCGCGAGGCGCGCCTGAACCTGATGAGCGCCAGCATGCAGGGCGCGATGGCCTTCCAGAAGGGCCTGGGCTGCGTGCACAGCCTGAGCCACAGCCTGGGCGGCATCGATCCGCGGCTGCACCACGGCACGCTCAACGCCCTGTTCCTGCCGGCGGTGGTGCGCTTCAACGCGGGCGCCGAGTCGGTGCAGAAGGAGCAGCGCCTGCAGCGCATGGCGCGCGCCATGCACCTGGACCAGCCGGGCGACATCGCCGAGGCGATCCGCGACATGAACGCCCGCCTGGGCCTGCCCCGCGGCCTGGCGGAAGTGGGCGTGACCGACGCCATGTTCGAGAAGATCATCGACGGCGCGATGGCCGACCACTGCCACACGACCAACCCGCGGCTGGCCTCGCGCGAGGACTACCGGGAGATGCTGGCCAGCTCGATGTGATCAGGCGGTGGGGCCGTCGCCGCCGGCATGCGTGCTCCAGCGGTCCCACACGGCCATCGACACGGCCCGGTAGTGGTTGAGCTGGGCCGGGAAGTGCACGAAACGGTGCGAGCGCGTCGCATACGCCGGCGAGGCCGCCAGCGTCATCGCGTCGACCACGTGCCGCGCGTCGACCATGCCGGCCTCCATCAGCGTCAGCATGATCAGCTGCTGGTCGCCCCCGCTGGCGTAGACCGACGAGCGGTCTTCCACCGCCTCGATGGTTTCGCACATGCGCTCGGCCAGGCGCTGCATCGCCGGCGTGCGGCGCAGGCCGAACATGCAGCTGTTGACCGACCAGGCGCTGTGGTCCGTGCCGATCACGAAATCGCGCCCTTCGATCACCGGCTCGATGGGCAGCGCCTGGTTGACGGCGAGGATGTCGGCATCGATCCAGAAGACGAACTCGTGCTGCGGCAGATGGTGCCGCACGAGGTGCGCCTTGGCCCAGTTGCCGGCGCTGGCGCGCAGGCCCTCCGGCAGGAAGCCGGGCGCGGCGCGGTACGAGTGGTAGGCGTAGCCGTGCCGGCGGCAGTAGGCCGCGAGGCTGCGTTCGTGCACGTCGGCGTAACCGGCGATGTGGTGCGTGTGCAGGGTCACGAAGGCGATCGGCGCCTGCTCGTTGAGGTGCAGCGCGGGTGCGCGTTGCGCGCGCGAGGCGGCCTCCCAGGCCTGGGCGGCGTGCAGCGGCGTGCCGCGGGCGCGCGCCGACGCTTCCTCCAGCAACGCCTGCACGTAGCGGAAGTCGTATCCCGGCGAAGGCCGCCACAGCCCCTCGCGCCGCTCCCACACGGGCGCGTTGTGGACGACCAGCGGCGCCGCATCGTGCAGCGCATCCAGCGCATGGCCGGTCGGCCAGACGGCCTGCACGGACGCGAAGTGGCCATTGCGCAGCCGGTCCTGGAACGGCTGGACCGGGAACGCCTCGCCGAGCAGTTCGGCCTCGGCCATGGCGGCGCATTCGGGCAGGTACATCGCCCACTGCCCCAGTCTCAGCACCAGCGCGCGCACGCGCTCGCGGACCTCGGGCGTGGCGCGCAGGATCATCCCGCTGGGGGTGGGCAGCGGGGAGTCCTTGGCCTGGCTGGCGACGACCGCGTCGTGGCCCTGCGCCACGGCCGCCAGGTCGTGCGGCGCGTAGACGACCGAGAACGCATCGAGCACCAGCAGCAGGCCGCCGTCGGGCAGGCGCAGGAGTTGCTGGTAGATGGCGTGATAGCGGTGCAGCACGCCCTGCCGCTCGCCGAAGACGCCCGTGCCGTCGACGACCACGTGCTCGTAGCCGTGGGCCTGCGCATAGCCGGCATGGTTGCGCTCCAGGCCCTCGACGGGCCGCGTCGAGAAGAAGGACAGGACGATGTGCATGGATCTTCCGGCGCCCATGCCGGCAGGCGGGCCGGTCAGTGTGATGTTGCGGAAAAGGCTTGCATCGATTCTGCATGACCTCCGTGTGCAGGCCTGCCCGCTTCCCGGCTACGCCATCTCCGGCGGCGTGGCGGCCTGTGCCAGCGTGTACAGCGCCCGCACCGTGCCGGCCGCCGCGCCCGTCTCCGCGAGCGCCTGCTCCGACAGGCTCGATGCGGACAGCGCCTCGAGGGCCTGCGCGTCGTAGCCGCAGGTCACCAGCACCCAGTCGGCCACGGCGTCGCCGCCGCGGATCTTCTGCTCCTGCGTCGCCGCGATGGCCGGCGCCTCGTGCCGCAGCAGGTGCATGCCGACGATGCCCGGCGCCAGCATGGCCTCGCCCGCCAGCAGCGCGAGGGCCGAGCGCAGGCGGTCGGCCTGCCCGGCGGCGGGCGACAGGCGGATCGTGAGCGCGTGCCGCGCCACGGCGCCGCCGCGGCTTTCCAGCACGTGGCACTGGCTGCGCACCATGTCGCGGTGGTGCGGCATCAGCCGCGTGGACCAGGGCGTGGGCGCGTTGAGCCGCTCGAGGTACGGCGCCGACGACAGCACGTCATGGTCGCGCAGTTCGTACATCACGAAGATGCCTTCGCCGCCGTCGGCCGCGGTCCAGCGCGCGGCGCGCAGGAAGCCCGGGATGCCCAGCCGCTCCGGGAAATGCTCGTGCGCGTGCCAGTGCTCGAACTCCGCACGCATCTCCGGCGCCATGCGCCACCACATGGCCAGCGCCGCCCGACCCAGAACCGACATGGATGTGTCTCCTTGCCCCGGCTGCGCCGGGTTTCAAATGATGTGGATTTCCTCGATGCGGTAGGCCGCGATCGGTGCCAGCAGCGGGTCGCCGTGGACCAGGCGCTGCCCGGCCGGCGAGGCCAGCCCGGCGCGCAGCGCTTCGACGTCGTCGAACCACAGCTCCGAGAGCGTCTCCACCGCATCCGCGCTGCCGGCGGGCACGCCCGCGTGCACCGGGTGGCTGCGGTCCACCACGAAGTTCTGCACCTGGCGGCGCGCGCCGGGCACGGCCGCCCCGGCCGCCGCCGACTCGCGCAGCCAGCGCGCCTGCAGGCCGTCGGCCGGCACGCCCGCGCGGCGGGTGGACAGCCACAGCAGCTTGGCCGGGTGCCGGCCGCGTTCGAGGCGCTCGCTGCCGAACAGCCGCTCGGCCTGCAGCACGAGGATGGTGATGCCGCCCTGGAACAGCGGAATGTCGGCCTTCACCCTGGCGTACTCGGGCGAGGCGTCGGAGACCTCCATCGCCGCGATGCTGTCGAAGGCGAGCTGCGAGATGCCGTCGATGGCCTGCACCGGCACGTCGCCGGCCTCGTGGAAGCGCTCGGCGATGTGGTTCTGGCGGTAGGTGCCGACGCCGGGCAGGTGCGAGGCGAGTTCGCCGTGGATGCGGATCCAGTGGTCGCGGAACCGGGCTTCGCTCAGGCCTTCGCGGCGGCTGATCAGGGCGCTGCGGTAGATCGTCATCGGGACCGGGGGATGAGGCGCTGCTGCCGCAATTCCTCGAAGCGGCCCAGCAGCGCCGCCTCGGAGTCGAGGCAGCCGCCGAAGCCGGCGCGGCGGATCTTGCCGAGCTCGAACAGCACGTCGTTGGAGAAGGCGGTCTTGAACATGTAGTCGGCCCACTGCCAGTCGACCAGGGCGTGCAGGTCGGGCTGGCGCAGGTCCTCGCGTTCGGCGATGCGCCGCCACAGCGGCGCGAGTTCCGCCGCCACCTGCGTCAGCGGCACGGGCATCGGCTCGCCCGTCGCCAGGTCGAAGTGGCCCGCGACCACGGGCCAGCTGTTGCGCCAGCGGCCGGGGTCGCCGTTGGCGATGTTGAAGATTTCGTTGGCCGCCGTCGCACCGGTGGCGCACCACGCGGCGGCAGCGGCGATCTGGTCCGCGTCGGCCAGGTGGTGCAGCGCGTTCCACGAAGCCGCGGGGCCGGGAAAGCGCAGCGGCAGGCCCTGCTCGCGCGACAGCGTCGCCAGCACTCCGATCGCCATCACCAGGTTCATGGGCGCGCGTTCGGAGAAACCCGTGACGTAGGGCGGGATCAGGTGCGACCAGGTCCAGCCCGCGGCCGCTGCGCGCTCGGCCAGGTGGTCCTGCTGCGCGTAGTAGAAGTTGGGCCCCAGGTGGCGCGGGTCCGTCTCGCGGGCCGGCGTCCTGATGGCGCCCCACTGCAGGCCGTAGTACTTGCCGCCTGTGACGAGCACGAAGCGCTGCAGGGCGCCGGGCTGCGCTTCGCCGAGGTCGATGGCGTGGCGCAGCATGGCCAGGTTGGGCGCCACCTCCTCGGTGCGCGTGGGCCGGTGCTGGTAGGCCGCGTAGAACACGTGCGTGACCGGCGCCAGCGCCGCGGCCGCCGAGCGCACCGAGGCAGGGTCGAGCAGATCGACCGCGAGGCCCTGGGCGCCGGCGGGCGCCGAACCGCCCCGGGTGGCGCAGGTGACGCGCCAGTCGCCGGCGCGCGCAAGGCGGCGGGCGATGGCGCCGCCGATCACGCCGGTCGAGCCGACGACGAGGGCGTGCTTCATGCCCGGGCGTCCAGCCAGTCGGGCGCGGCGCGACGCAGCCCGGCGGTGTCCGGGAAGGCGCCGCCGGCGGGCAGCGGGTCGATGCGCAGGCGCGTGAGCCGCAGGAAGTCCATCTTCCAGGCGCCGTCCTCGCGGACATACGCTTCCTCGTAGTGGCCCCAGCCGGTGAAGCCACGCGCCTCGGGCGCCTCCTTCAGGCGGATCGGCTGCGGCCATTCGAGGTGGTCCTGCATGGCCCAGACGGCGCGGGCGCGCACCGGCGACAGGAACACGATCTCCGGCGTGTGGCAGTGGTGGACGGAAACGGCACCGGCCAGGCGCGCGGACACGCCGGCCACGAAGGCGTCGGCGTCCGCGCCCTCGGGCGCCGAGCCGAAGCCTTCGAAGCGCGCACCGGCGCTGAACAGCCCGCGCAGGCGCTCCCACTGCTTGGTGTCGATGTAGCGGCAGTACCGCGCCTTCAGCGACCGGATGTCCTCCAGCGCCTCGAACTTCTCTCGCATGTCCATCACGTCTGCATGTCCTTCTTCTTTCTTGACGCGGCCCGGCGGCGGGCCGCGGGTGCCGGCTTGTCGGCCGGCGGGGGATCGGCCCTTGCCGGCATCTCCCCGCCCTCGCCGCCCGACTTCTGCCGGGCGATGGTCTCGGTGATCTGCTGCGCGGTCTCCACGATCGAGCGGCGCAGGCGGTCGAAGTCGGTAGCCTCCCAGCGGCTTTCCGCCACCACGAAGGTGATGCTGCCCAGCACCTTGCCCTCGGGGTCGAAGATCGGCGCCGAGATGCCGCCGGTGCCAGCCACCATCTCGGCGCGGGTGATGGCGTAGCCCTGGCGCGCCAGCTGCGCCATCTGGGTGCGGAACTCGGCCCAGTTGTTGCCCAGCCCGGCGGCGCGGATCTCGTCCGCGTGGTGCAGCGCCATGTTGCGCAGCTGGTAGGGCGAGAGGTGCGCCAGGATGATCTTGGCCATGGCGCCGCGGAACAGCGACATGGGCCGCCCGCGCTCGAAGTGCCTGGCGATGGAGGCATCGGGCCAGGCGATGTCCACGCACATGATGCTGTCGCGGTAGAAGCTCGCCAGCATCATGTTGAGCTTGCGCCGCGCGGCCACCTCGTGCATGAGCTTGCTGCTGGCCGTGAGCAGCGGGTCGCTGATGCGCATCAGGCGGTCCAGCTCGACGATGCGCGGCCCCAGCACGTACACCCCGCCCGCCATGGATGCCAGCAGCCCGGCATCGCACAGCGTGCCGAGGTAGCGGTAGGTGGTCGCGCGCGATGTGCCGAGCGCCTCGACGAGGTCGTCGAGGTGCGCGCTGATGCGTCCTTCCCGGAAGTAGTCCAGGATACTCAGGCCTTTGGCGAAGCTGCTGTTCACGGTCTGCTCACGTCCGGTTCATGGGAGGGCGAAGGGGCCGGGCATGGGGCTCCGGCGCCTCATCCGCCGAACCAGCGCGCCGGCACCGTCACCAGCCACGGGCAGAACACGAGCAGCAGCAGCAGTCCGAACTGGGCGATCATGAAGGGCAGCACGCCCATGGTGATCCTGTCCATGGACATGCGCCCCACCCCGGCCACGACGTTGAGCACTGTACCAACAGGCGGCGTGACCAGGCCGATGGCGTTGTTCATGATGAACAGCACGCCGAAGTACACCGGGTCGATGCCGGCGGCGTTGACCACGGGCATGAGCACGGGCGTGAGGATCAGCACCGTCGGCGTCATGTCCATGGCGGTGCCCACCGCCATCACCAGCAGCATCATGGCCAGCATCAGCAGCGTCGGATGCTGCAGCAGCGGCTCCAGCATGCGCGTGACCTCGCCCGGGATGTCGGCGACGGTAATCAGCCAGGCCGAGACCATGGCGGCGGCGATGAGGAACATCACCACGGCGGTCGTCTTGGCCGCCGACACGAACACCCGGTACAGCGCGCGCAGGTCGAGCTCGCGGTAGACCACGGTCGCCACGAACAGCGAGTACACCGCCGCCACGGCCGCGGCCTCGGTCGGCGTGAAGACGCCCATCTTCAGGCCCACGAGCACGATGAGCGGCAGCGCCAGCGCCCACAGCGAACCGCGCAGCGCGCGAAGCTGGTCGGCGCGCGAGGCGCGCGGCGGCAAGGTGACCTGCTCGCGGCGGCTGACCCACGCCCAGGTGCCGGCCACCGCCACCCCCATCAGCAGGCCGGGCACGATGCCGGCCATGAACAGCTTGCCGATGGACACGTTGCCGGCGACGCCGAAGATGATGAAGGCGATCGACGGCGGGATGACGGGCGCGATGACGCTGGAGGCCGAGATGAGCCCGCCGGCGCGCGCCGGGTCGTGCCCCGCGCGCACCATCATGGGCAGCAGCAGCGCCGACAGCGCCGCCGCGTCGGCGACGGCGGAGCCCGAGAGCGCCGCCATCAGGCACGCGGCGATGACGGTGACATAGCCCAGGCCGCCGCGCTTGTGCCCCACCAGGGTCATGGCCAGGTTGACGATGCGCTGCGACAGGCCGCCCACGTTCATGATCTCGCCGGCCAGCATGAACAGCGGCACCGCCAGCAGCGGGAAGCTGTCGGCACCGTTGATCACGTTCTGCGCCAGGATCTGGGCGTCGAACATGTCCAGGTGCCACATGAGTGCGACACCGGAAGCCAGCAGCGAATAGGCGATCGGGATGCCGATGGCCATGGCGGCCAGCAGCGCGCCGAGGAAGATGACGACGGTCATCGGGAAGACTCCGCAGGGGCGCTTTGGTAGGTGTGGGGCTCGTCTTCGGACTCGCGCACCATGACGGTCTCGGCGTCGCTGAGCCGGCCGCCGAGCAGGCGCAACAGCGCGTAGGCCAGCAAGGCGATGGCCGACATGCCGAAGACGATGCCCGAGGCGTAGAACACCGCCACCGGGATGCCGCTCACGGGCGCGCTCACGTCCAGGTTGAGTTCGGCCTGGGTGTAGCTGCCGGACAGCAGCAGCCAGGACACGTACAGCATGATCACGTGCGCGACGCCGAAGCAAACCAGCCGCGCCGGCCGGGCCAGCCGGCTGACCACCATGTCGGTGCCCAGGTGCGCACGCTCGTGCAACGCCACGATGGCGCCGAGGAAGGTGAGCCAGACGAAAAGCCAGCGCGACAGTTCCTCGGAGATCAGGATGCCGGCGTTGAAGCCGTAGCGCAGCACCACGTTGCCGAACACGAGCACGAGGATGGCGGCCAGCAGCGCGGCGTTGAGCACGTCGAGCAGCCGGCAGTACAGGTCGATCAGGCGCTTCATCCGGTCGTCCCGGCGATCAGTGCACCGTCTCGTGGATCTTCTTCATCTCGGCGCGATACAGCTCCACCAGCGCCGGGTCGTAGGTGGCGGCGAACTTGTCGGCCACCGGCTTGGTGATCTCGCGCATCCTGGCGATGGTTTCCTTGGGCACGTCGTTGATCTGCATGCCCTTGGCCAGCAGGGCCTTGCGGTCCTTCTCGGCGGCCTCGCGGCTGAGCGCGCGGTGGTAGGCCCCGGCCTCGCGGGCGGCATCGCGCAGGATCTTCTGCTCGGCGGGCGACAGCCGGTCCCAGAACTTCTTGCTCACCAGCACGGGGTTGGCGGTGTACACGTGGTTGGTCACGCTCATGTACTTCTGCACCTCGTAGAACTTGCTGGTCAGCACGATGCTGTAGGGGTTCTCCTGTGCGTCGAGCGCATGCGACTCCAGCGCGCCGTAGAGCTCGCCGAAGGCCATGGGGACGGGGTTGGTGCCCAGTGCCGAGAAGGACTCCAGGAACAGCGGGTTGCCCATCACGCGGATCTTCAGGCCCTTGACGTCCTCGGGGGTCGTCACCGGCTTGCGGCTGTTGGTGACGTTGCGAAAGCCCGTCTCCCAGTAGTCCAGGCCGACCAGGCCCTTGTCTTCCAGCTTCTTCAGCATGGCTTGGCCGAAGGGACCCTGCAGCAGGGCGTCCACCTGCTTTGCATTGCTGAAGGAGAACGGCGTGTCGATGAGGCTCATCTCCTTGACCAGCGAGGCCACGGAGGTGGTGGCCGGGGCGAACATCTCCTGCACCCCGCCCTGGAGCGCACCGACCTGCTGGGTCTCGCTGCCCAGCACGGAGGCGCCGTACTCGCGCACCTTCATCTTGCCGCCGCTCTTGCTGGCCACCAGCTCGGCGAACTTCTCGGTGCCCAGGGCGATGGGGTGGCCCGGCTGCACGAGGTGGCCGAACTTGATCACGCGGTCGCGCACGTCCTGCGCCAGTGCGCCGGCGGATGCCGCGACCAGGGTGGCGACGAGTGCGAGATGACGAAGCTTCATGGGGGAGTCTCCTGTGTCGGGGTGAGTGGATGGGCGCGGGCTCGCCGTGCGGGCCTGAACGGGGCCGGAGGATAGTCGCGGCGAGCGCACTAAAGTCTAGTGAATTTCCCGTATCGGTATAAAAATCAAAAGTCGCATATGATGGTATTTATCTCTTATTGAGATTTGATTCCATCCACGCCCGGCCGTTTCCGGGAAGGGAGACAGCCATGAACGACCACACGGACGCGCCCGCGGAGCGCCACCGTCTCGACGGCCGCGTCGCGGTCGTGACCGGCGCCGCCGGCGGCATCGGCACTGCTATCGCGCAGCGGCTCGCCGCACTGGGCGCCGGCGTCGCGCTGCTCGATCTGCCGCGCGCGGCAACCGAGCTGGAGCACCTGCGCCGGACTTTGCCGACGCGCGGCCTGGCCGGCGTCTGCGACATCGCCGACCCGGACTCAGTGGCGGCCGCGGCGGAACGGGTGCACGCGCAGCTCGGCGGCTGCGACATCCTGGTGAACAACGCGGGCGTGCTGGGCCGGCATGCCTCGCTCGACGGCATGGACCTGGCGGACTGGGACCGCCTGATGGACGTCAACCTGCGCGGCCCCTTCCTCTGCACGCGCGCGTTCGGCGCGCTGATGCTGGCGCGCGGGCGCGGCAGCATCGTCAACATCGCTTCCATCGCCGCCGGCAAGCCCAACGCCTCGCCGGCCTACAGCGTGAGCAAGGCCGGCGTGCTGGCGCTCACGCGGCACACCGCCGTGGAGTGGGGCCCGCGCGGCGTACGCGCCAACGCGGTCAGCCCCGGCTTCATCCGCACGCCCCTGTCGGCCGTGCACTACGCCAGCGACGAGATGCTGCAATGGCGCACCGGCCTGGTCCCGGTGCGCCGGCTCGGCACGACCGGCGACATCGCCGACGCGGCGGCCTACCTGGCGAGCGACGCCGCCGGCTTCGTCAACGGCCAGGACCTAATCGTCGACGGCGGCTTCCTCGAGACCCCGCTCATGCACGCCCAGCCGAAGGCCGACCAGTACGGCGGCCACGGGCATTGACCCCTCCTCTCACACAAAGAAAGGTGCACACCATGGCCACCACCCCCGGCCTCGCCGGCGAGCAGGCGCTCGCCCCCCTCGATTCGCGCTACGTCGACGTGGACGCCCTGCCCTGGAAGCCCACGCCCACGCCTGGCATCGACATGAAGGTGCTGATGGAGGACGCGCAGAGCGGCCTGCTCACCGCGCTGTTCCGCTGGCAGCCGGGCACCGCGCTGCCGCTGCACGAGCACGTGGAGATCGAGCAGACCTACGTGATCTCCGGCAGCATCGTCGACGACGAGGGCGAGGTGCGCGAGGGCAACTACGTCTGGCGGCCCAAGGGCAACCGCCACGTCGCGCGCTCGCCCGGCGGCGCGCTGGTGCTCTCCTTCTTCCTCAAGCCCAACAAGTTCCTCGTGGGCGAATTGGCGGGCCAGGAATTGAAGTGACCACGTGACCATGCTGATCGAAGAACGCTGCTACGTGCTGCACGCAGAGCACACTCCCGCCATGTACCTGGATCTCTATCGCCGCAGCGGTGCCCTGGACCTGCAGGTGAAGACCCTGGGCAGGCTCCTGGGCTACTTCGTCACGGAGATCGGCGAGCTCAACGCCGTCGTGCACCTGTGGGGCTACGACAGCTTCGAGGAGCGCGCGCGCCGCCGCGCGGCGCTCGCCGGCGAGCCCCTGTGGCAGGACTACCTGGTGAAGATCCGCCCCATGCTCAAGTCGATGAACAACCGGCTGCTGGTGCCGACCGACTTCTCCCCCATCCGCTGACCTCCTCTTCAACGACCGCACACCCATGGCACTGCATCTCCCCACCCTGCACGAAACCGCCGCCGGCCGCACGCTGGTGTTCGACTCGGCCACGCACGTCGAAGCCTACGTGGCCGCGCACCCCTGCCGGGGCGACGTGGTGGTCAACGCGTCCTACTCCGGCGTGCTCTGCGCGCGCATGGTGATGTCGGCGCGGCCGCGCGCCGTGATCGGCCTGGACTGCGCCATCGGCAAGGACGGCGCGGGCATCGCCGGCCTGTGGTACTACGAGGCCCTGGGCGTGCCCGCCGCGGCCACCGACACCATGACGGCCGAGATGGGCAACGGCCGGGACCTGTACGAGAACGGCGTCATCAGCCGCGTGAACGACAGCGCGCAGCGCCTGGGCATCGCGCCGGGCATGCAGGTGCGCGAGGTGGCCGAGGCGTTCAAGACCGGTGCGCTCAAGCCCGCCTCCTTCGATCCCGCGCGCCGCCTCGTGGTCCACACCGGCGAGCACGGCCGCAGCATCGTCTGCACGGACTCCATCGCCTTCGCCCTGCCCGAGGACCGCGAGCGCAACGTGCTGTGCACCGCCGGGCACACCGGCCGCAGCGTGGTCGAGTACTTCCGCCAGTTCCGCCCCTGGGCCTTCATCTGCTCCGACGGCGGCATCGGCAAGAACCAGTCGGGCATCTCCGCGCTGCAGGACGTGGAGGCCGACGGCATCGCCGGCGCCTCGGTCGACGCGCTGACCGCGCGCATGGGCGACGGCCAGAGCACCTACTTTGACGGCGTGATCAGCGCCGCCAACAGCGTGGCGCAGGCCAAGGGCGTGCGCGTCGGCCAGACGGCACGCGAGGCGGCGGCCCTGCTGCTGAAGTGAGCGCCGTGGCATTCGTCAACCTCATCCACGAAGGCGCCGCGCGCGCGGCCGTCACCGACGGCGACCACTACCGCCTGCTGCCGGCCGCCGACGACCCGTCGGCCGAACTCGGCGAGCGCATCGTGCGCGGCGAGGACCTGGCGCAGCGCGCCCGCTCGCCGGGCGAACGCATCCCCGCCGGGGCCGCCCGCTTCGCGCCGCTGCTGACGCGGCCGGGCAAGATCGTCTGCCTGGGCCTGAACTATTTCGATCACGCCAAGGAAGGGGGCCGCGACAGGCCTACCTACCCCTGGTTCTTCCTGCGCGCGCCGAGCTCGCTGCTGGCGCACGGCGAACCGGCGCCGCTGCCCGCAGTGTCGTCGCAGTACGACTACGAGGCCGAACTGGCGGTGGTCATCGGCCGGCGCGGCAAGCAGGTGCCGCGCGAGCGGGCGCTGGACCTGGTGCTGGGCTACACCTGCTTCAACGACCTGTCGGTGCGCGACTACCAGAAGAAGACGCCGCAGTGGACCATCGGCAAGAACTTCGACGCCAGCGGGCCCTTCGGCCCGGCGCTGGTGCTGGCGAGCGAACTGCCGCCCGGCGGGCGCGACCTGCGCATCCAGTGCCGCGTCAACGGCCGGGTCATGCAGGACGCCAACACCTCCTCGATGATCTTCGACGTGGCCGAGACCATCGAGATCCTCACGCAGTGCATGACCCTGGAGCCCGGCGACGTCATCGTCATGGGCACGCCGGCCGGCGTGGGCTTCGCGCGGCAGCCTCCCGTGTGGCTCAGGGAGGGGGACCAGGTGGACGTCGAGATCGAGCGGATCGGCTGCCTGTCGAACCGCATCGGCCGCCTGCCGGGCTAGCCCCGCTTGCCGCCCAGCAGCACCAGCGCGCCGCCGACCACGATGGCCGCCACGCCGGCCCAGGTCGGCACGTTGACCGTCTCCTTCTCCTTCACCGACAGCTCGAGCGGGCCGATCTTGGCCTGGTGCGTCTCCTTGGTGAAGCTGAAGCCGCCGAGGGACAGCGCGACGATGCCGGCGACGATGAGCACGATGCCGATGATGCGGGTGGCGTTCATGGTGGATTCCGTCCGTCCGTGGAAGTGGTCGAGGGCCCGAGTATCCACGCCGGCCGGGCCGTGCATCACAGCGGCCGCACGGCCGCCGGATCGGGCCGGTGCAGCCACTCGGCCCATTCGTCCGCCAGGCGCTGCGCCTCGCGCGTGGCCCGTGCCCAGGCGGCGATGCGCGCCTCGGTGTCGCCGCCGTAGCCGGTGAAGTCGGTGCGGTCCGGCAGCTTGCCGCCGGGCAGCGTGCGCACCCATTCCGGGTCCGGCGCCAGCACCACCATGCGGTCGAGGAAGGGCGTGGCCCGGTGCCGCCACTTCAGGCCCTTGTCGAGCCAGCCGGGCACCACGCTTTGCTGGAAGTGCGGGTAGAGCACGATGCCCTCGGCGGCGCGGTACTGCAGGTGCAGGTGGTAGTCGGTGATGCCGCCGTCCCAGTAGGCGCCGGGCGGCGCCCCCGGGATGTCGTGCACCGCCTGCAGCACGAAGGGGATGGAACACGAGGCCTGCAGCGCCGGCTGGAAGTTGGCCTCGTCCAGCGCCACGCGGCGCGTGCGGAAGTCCAGCGTGTCGAAGGGCAGCGCCGCGCCGGGCACGGAGAACACGCAGCGCTCCAGCCACGCGCCCAGGCTGCGCCGGCTCAGGCTGTTGCTGGCGAAGGCGCCCAGGTAGCCGGCGACGGTGCGCGCCCTGCCCTCGCGCCCGAGGATGTGCCGCCCGCGCGCCGTGACGACATGCAGCCGATAGCGCGGATGCGCCAGCACCTCGCCGGCGCGGCCGCCGAAGAAGCCCTGCAGGTTGCGGCTGAAATCGGCGCTGACCTGCGCGGCCGTCAGGCGCTTCTGGCCGGCCGGGATGTCGAAGCGCTGGTGCACGTAGTCGTGCTCGAAGCGGGCGAAGGCCCCGGCCGGGTCGCGCAGGCAGGCCGTGGCGAGCCGCCAGGCGCCGATCGAGGCGCCGACCAGGTCGATGGGCTGCGACGACTGCGGCAGCCACTCGCCGAACAGGAAGCGGTCCAGCGGCCCGAGGATCAGCCCCTTGGGCCCGCCTGCGGCGCCAGGGATGACCTTCACGTGCGACGGCGCGAGCCCGTGCCCGGCGATGTGGGCCCGTGCCGCCGGGCCGGCGTGGATGCGAAGCGCTTTCATGGACGGGCGCGATTGTGCAAGAGCGGTGCCGACGCCGTCTCGGACGATGGCCGGAAGGCCCGTCGGCCCGCCGAAGCACCGACCTGAAAAGATGCCCGAGAAGATTTCAGCGACGCGAACCCTGCAGCTTGGCGAAGGCCGCCGCCATCTGGCCGCCGGGCTGCGGCGCACTGTCGCGCCGGCCGCCCTGCCCCCGGCCCGCACCCTCGAAGCGGTTCTCGCGCGGGCCATCGCGCCGTGCACCGGTCGGCGCGTCCAGCTTCATGGTCAGGCCGATGCGCTTGCGCGCCACGTCCACTTCCATCACCTTGACCTTCACGATGTCGCCGGTCTTGACGACCTCGCGCGCGTCGTTGACGAACTTGTAGGAGAGCTGGCTCACGTGCACCAGCCCGTCCTGGTGCACGCCCAGGTCCACGAAGGCGCCGAACTGCGCGACGTTGCTCACCGTACCTTCGAGCACCATGCCTTCCTTCAGGTCGGCGATGTCCTCCACGCCCTCGTTGAAGCGCGCCACCTTGAAGTCGGGGCGCGGGTCGCGGCCGGGCTTTTCCAGCTCGGCGAGGATGTCCTTGACGGTGATGACGCCGAACTGCTCGTTGGCGAACAGCTCGGGCTTGAGCGTCTTGAGCATCTCGGCGCGGCCCATCAGCTCGGCCACCGGCTTGCCGGTCTTCTCGATGATCTTCTCGACCAGCGGATAGGTCTCGGGGTGCACGCCGGTCATGTCCAGCGGGTCGGCGCCGCCGCGGATGCGCAGGAAGCCGGCGCTCTGCTCGAAGGCCTTCGGGCCGAAGCCCGTCACCTCCATCAGCTGGCGGCGGGTGGAGAAGGCGCCGTGCGACTCGCGCCAGCGCACCACGGCCTTGGCCACGCTGGGCGTGAGGCCCGAGACGCGGCTGAGCAGCGGCACGCTGGCGGTGTTCAGGTCCACGCCGACGGCGTTCACGCAGTCCTCCACCACCGCGCCCAGGGTGCGCGCCAGCTCGCTCTGGTTCACGTCGTGCTGGTACTGGCCGACGCCGATGCTCTTGGGGTCGATCTTCACCAGCTCGGCCAGCGGGTCCTGCACGCGGCGGGCGATGCTGGCGGCGCCGCGCAGGCTCACGTCCACGTCGGGCATCTCCTGGCTGGCGTACTCGCTGGCGCTGTAGACCGAGGCGCCGGCCTCGCTGACCACCACCTTCTCGATGGGCAGGGCGGCTTGCCCGGCCTGGGCCTGCATCATGGCCAGCAGCTTGATCAGGTCGGCCGCCAGCTTGTCGGTCTCGCGGCTGGCGGTGCCGTTGCCGATGGCGATGAGGTTCACGCCGTGCTTGGCGGCGAGCTTGCCCAGGGTGTGCAGCGAGCCTTCCCAGTCCTTGCGCGGCTCGTGCGGGTAGACGGTGGCGGTGTCGACCAGCTTGCCGGTGCGGTCCACCACGGCCACCTTCACGCCGGTGCGGATGCCGGGGTCCAGGCCCATCACCACGCGCTCGCCGGCCGGCGCGGCCAGCAGCAGGTCGCGCAGGTTGTCGGCGAAGACCTTGATGGCGACCTTCTCGGCGTCTTCGCGCAGGCGGGTGAACAGGTCGCGCTCGCTCGACAGGCTGAGCTTGACGCGCCAGGTCCAGGCCACGCACTTGCGGATCAGGTCGTCGGCCTGGCGGCCCTGGTGGCTCCAGCCCAGGTGCAGCGCGATGCGGCCTTCGGCGATGCTGGGCTTGCCCGGCTCGGGCTCGACCGGCAGCACCAGCTTGGCGTCGAGCACTTCCAGCTGCCGCCCGCGGAAGACCGCCAGCGCGCGGTGCGAAGGCACGCGGCCGATCGGCTCGTCGTAGTCGAAGTAGTCGCGGAACTTGGCGACCTCGGGGTCGTTCTCGTTCTTGCCGGCCACCAGCGAGGACTTGAGCAGCCCCTCGGCCCACAGCCATTCGCGCAGCGACTGCACCAGCACCGCGTCCTCGGCCCAGCGCTCGGAAAGGATGTCGCGCACGCCGTCGAGCACGGCCGGCACGGTGGAGAAGTCCGGGCCCGGCTTGCCGTCATCGAGCGTAGTCGCGGGTTGCAGGAAGGCCTGCGCCTCCACCGCCGGGTCCAGCGTCGGATCAGCCAGCAGCTTGTCCGCCAAGGGCTCGATGCCGAACTCGCGCGCGATCTGGCCCTTGGTGCGGCGCTTCTGCTTGTAGGGCAGGTAGATGTCCTCCAGTTCCTGCTTGGTCGGCGCGGTGGCGATGGCGACGCGCAGCGCGTCCGTCAGCTTGCCCTGTTCGTCGATGGCCTTGAGCACCACCGCGCGGCGTTCCTCCAGCTCGCGCAGGTAGGTCAGGCGCACCTCCAGCTCGCGCAACTGCGCATCGTCCAGGCCGCCGGTGGCCTCCTTGCGGTAGCGGGCGATGAACGGCACCGTGGCGCCGCCGTCCAGCAGGTCGGTCGCGGCCTGGACCTGGTGCTCGCCCACCTTCAGTTCGGCGGCGATCTGGCGAATGATCTTCTGCATCTTTTGCGGGTCTGCCCTGGGGGAAAAGCGCGGGAGTTTGCCATAGGGCCCGCATCGCTCAGCCGGGGCCCGCGGGCAGCCGCAGCAGCACCGCGGTGCCGTGCGGCGCCAACGGCATCGCCTGCAGTTCGCCGCCGATGCGCTGCGCCCGGCGGCCCATGCCGGCCAGCCCGCGGCCGGGCGCCCGGGCGGGCGGCGCCAGGCCGACGCCGTCGTCCACCACCTGCAGCGTAGGACGGCCGCGCGCGTCCGCGCCCCAACGGAACGCCACCTTGGTGGCCTGCGCGTGGCGCAGCACGTTCGACAGCGCCTCCTGCGCGATGCGCCCCACTTCGCGTGCCCGCACGCCGCCCACGCCCAGGCCGTCGGGCGAGACCTGCCACTCCAGCCGGATGCCCAGGCGGTCCAGCGCCGGCTGCATGCGGTGGCGCAGCCGGCCCAGGCGCTCGGGCACGGCCTCGCCGTCGAAGACGTCGATGTCGTCCACCGCCATCTGCAGCTCCAGCAGGCAGTCGTGCAGCGCCAGGCACAGCGGCCGCTGCGCGGCGTCGTGCGGATCGAGCGCGGCCAGCAGCGCGCCGAGCCGGGCGCCCACGCCGTCGTGCAGGTCGGCCGCCAGGCGCTGCAGGGCCGCCTCGTCGTCGCCGCCCCCTGGGCGGGGCGCTCGCAGCGCCCGCGCGCCGATCAGCGCGGCGGCGAGCAGCGCACCCGCGGCAAGCCAGCGCCGCCGTCCCGCCGTGCAAGGCATGGCACGCGTCCGGTCCGGGCTCAGAGCAGCCCGCGCTGGCCCGCCAGGCCGACCGCCTGGGCGCGCGTGTGCACGCGCAGCTTGCGATAGATGCTCTTGAGGTGCGAGTGCACCGTCTGCGCGCTGATGTCCAGTTCCCTCGCCACCTCGTCGTTGACGTGGCCGGCCGCCACCAGCCGCAGGATCTCGCATTCGCGCGACGACAGCGCGCCCGACGGCGCCGGCGGCGGCGCCAGGGCGCCGGCGCGCGGCTCGGCCCGCGGCAGCCGCGACAGCAGGCGCCGCGCCAGGCTGGGCGTGATCGCCGCGCCGCCGTTGGCCACCTCCAGCACGGCGCGCGCGTAGTCCTGGAACCAGCAGTGCTTGAGCAGGTAGCCGGTGGCGCCCAGCTCGAAGGCGCGCAGCACCCGGCGCTCGTCCTCCAGCGCCGAGACGACGATGCACTCGGCCTCGCTGCGGCCGCGCTGCACCGCCTCGACCAGCTCCAGCCCGCAGCCGTCGCCCAGGCGCAGGTCGATCAGCGCGACGTCGAAGGCGCAGCGCGCCAGCAGGCGCCGCCCCTCCGCCAGGCTGGCGGCCTCGCCCTCCAGCGACACGCGTTCGTCGCGCACCAGCGACTGGGCGATGAGCCGGCGCGCGCCGGCGTCGTCGTCGACCACCACCACGCGCACCGGCCGGGCCGCCTGGCCCGTCAGGTGCGCCGGCCAGGCCGGGCCCGCCCTGCGCGGGTCCTCATCGATCACGATGCCGCGGCAAAGGACGGCGGCGGCATCCTGCTGAGCCCATGCATCCACTCCGGTCTCCTTCTCGACCGCCGTCGGGCGGCCGTCTCCAGGCCGTGCCGGCCGCTTTTCGATTGCTCGCGGCACTTGCACTTCGTAACTCCCCCGTTTCGCCAAGTAATTCCTTGACGACACCTTTTTTCTACGCCTGGCACTTCACTCTGTAAATCGTTAGTTCATCGGAGATGCTGACCTGCGGGGGGTAGTCCGTCGGCCATACCCACGGACTGCCCCGGCCAGGGCATTTGCGCCCCCGCGGCGGCTGCCCAGACTCGGTCCCGGTGCTGCAAGGACATGGGCCTCGCGGCGCTGGCGACCGGGGTGGCAGCCACGCCTGCCGGGCGTCTTCATCCAACTCTTTCCTTCGAGGGAACGATCATGAAGAAGCTTCTTGTCATTGCCGCCGTGCTGGCCTCCGGGACGGCGCTCGCCACCGGCCCGTCCACCGGCATCAACATCGACGGCACGTCGACCCAGATCGCGGTGCTGAAGAACACGTCGGTGTCGAACAAGTCGAACGCCGACACCTTCGCCAACCAGAACCTGGCCAGCAACGCGGGCAACGTGCAGGTCGAGAGCCGCGCCCAGTCGCTGCAGGTGGTGGCCACCAAGAACAGCTCGTTCACCAACGAAGCCAAGGGCCACGACGCCATCGCCAGCCAGAACGTCTCGTCCAACCTGGGCGACGTGACGATCGCCGGCAAGTCCACGCAGATCACGCTGGGCGACGGCGCGCACGTGAGCAACCTGGCCGACGGCGCCAAGTCGCTGGCGATCCAGAACATCGCCTCCAACAACGCCTGCGTGACCTGCACGGGCGTGTACGAGCGCCGCGCCGACAAGCACGGCCGCTGACGAGCCCGCTCCGGCCCGCGCGCCCCGGCGTGCGCGCGGCCGGGGCCCCTTCCTCCCGCGCCCCCGAGGAGTCCGTCATGAGAGCCTCCCGCTTTCCCGCCGCCTGGCTGGCCCTGGCCGCATCCGCCCTCGCCTGGGCCGCTCCCGGCGAGGACCCCGTCGTCCTGACGCAGAAGCAGAACGTGAACATGCTGCCGACCGCGCCGGCGCCGCGCTCGTCCGACGCCGTGCTCACCGACGGCATGCCGAGCTGGCTGCGCGCCCGCGTGGTGCGCTTCGAGTCCAAGGCCATGGGCAACCCGGCCGGCATGCGCACCGACAAGGACCTGACGACGCAGGCCGCCAGCGAAGGCATGAACAAGACCTGCATCCAGGACCTGGGCGCCGCCGCGCCGGCCGGCAACGGCTTCAGCCAGTACGGCCCCAAAGGCCAGGACCAGGTCGTCGTGCTGCGCGGCGACGTGGTCAACGTCTGCCGCTAAGGGCAGCCACCTTTTTCCTGCCGCAGGGAGACATGCCATGAACCACCGACCACCGCGTCCGGCGGGCCTCGCGCACCTGGGCGTGCTGGGCCTGGCCGCCGTCGTCCTGCTGGCGGGCTGCGCCATGCCGATGGACGCGCGGCGCGACAAGGCCTTCCAGTCGCACGCGCACGTCGCCGACCGGCCCAACAACCGGCCGGTGCGCTCGGTGTCCAGCTTCTCCGAATCGCTGGCCTGCATGGACCGCATGCTGCGCGCCGCCGAACTGCCGACCACGCTGGTCACCAGCAAGCAGATCCCCGACTACTCCGGCAAGATGCCGGTGGCGACCAAGGACATGATCATCACGGCCCTGTCGCAGATGTCGCGCACCAGCAATGCCTTCCGCTACGTCGACTACGAGGTCGAGCTGGCGCGCCAGGACACGGTGCAGACGCTGACCACCATCCTGCTGAACAACAACCAGCTCCAGCTCCAGCGCCCGGGCCTGTACTTCTCGGGCGCGATCTCCTACCTCGACCAGAACGTGCTCAGCGGCCACGCCGACTTCGGCACCTCGGCCTCGCGCCTGGAGACCGGCTACAGCCGCAGCCGCAACGCGGCGCTGGTGGCGCTGGAGCTGCACCTGGGCGACTTCCGCACGCGCACGCTGATCCCCGGCCTGGACTCGGCCAACGAGGTCATCATCGGAACCGGCGGCGAAGGGCTGGACCTGGCCGGGCGCATCGGCTCGTACGGGGTGCAGTTCACCATCGGGCGCGACTACACCCAGGGCGCCGGCGCCGCCATGCGCACGCTGGTGGAGCTGGCCACCATCGAGCTGGTGGGCAAGTGGGCGCGCGTGCCCTACTGGCAGTGCCTCACGCTGGACCAGGCACACCCCGAGTTCCAGCGCACCATGCGCGACTGGTACGAGGAAGGCGCGGCGCAGACGCGCTCGGCCCTGGTGCAGCAGTCGCTGGTGATGCAGGGCTACCTGCCTGCGCAGCCGCTGCCGCCGCTGCCGCCGCAGTCGCCGCAGCTGCGCGAGGCGCTGGCGCGCTTCCAGACCGACCGCGGCATGCCGGCCAGCGGCGAACTGGACTTCCCCACCTACGAGAAGGCGCTGGGCGGCTTCGTCGGCCTGGACGCGCAGGGCCACCTGGCGCGCATCGGCTGGGCGCCCACCAGCAGCACGCCGCTGCCGGCGCCGCCGGCCTCGGAGGTCGCGTCCGCGCACCCGGTGCAACCGCTGGGCAGCCCGCCCGAGCCGCGCCGCATCGACATGCAGATCGAGAACGTCATGACCGGCCGCAACGCCTTCGAGGCCGGCGAGCAGATCTTCCTGTCGGCCACCGTCTCGCGCGCCTCCTTCCTGTACTGCTACATGTGGGAGGAGCGCGGCGTGGTCATGCGCCTGACGCCGAACGACGTGAACTCGGCCAGCGCGGTGCCGGCCGGCATCGCGGCGCGGCTGCCGGACTGGATGAGCCCCTCGCCGGCCTTCGTGCTCGACGGCGGCGGCCCCGGCCGCCAGGGCGTGGTCTGCTACGCCACCGAGGACGAGGTGACGGACCAACTGCCCGAGGCCCTGCGCGGCCCGGCGCTGGAGCCGATCGCCGGCGTGCGGAGCGCCGCCGCGGTCGACGAGGCCTTCACCCGGGCGCTGGGCGCCGAGGGCTTCGGCCGCGCCGCGCTGCAGTGGACGGTGGCACCGCCCCGCCCGGCGGCCGCCGCGGCCCCTCGCCGGTGAGGCGGCGATGGCTGCGCGATGCCCCACGCACCGGCGCGGCCCGGCGCTGGCGGTGCTGCTGGCCGCCGCCGCGCTCGGCGCCTCCGCGCGCGTCCAGCCGCTGCCGCCGCCCGCGCCGGGGGGCGACCCCGCCCAGATCGAGCGCACGGCACCGCGGCTGGCCGGACCGGACGACCCGGCGCTGGCGGCCGAGCTGCAGCACCTGCGCACGCTGGCGGCCGGCGGCGGCACGGCCGGCCGCCAAGCCGCCTGGCGGCTGGCCCTGCTCCACCTCAACGGCATCGTGCCCGGCACCCGCCCGGGCGAGGCGCGCCGCTGGATGACGCAGGCCTACACGCAGGGCGAAACGATGGCGGCCGCCGGGCTGGCCTGGTGCGCCATCGAGGCCTGCGACGGCGGCGCCGCCGACCCGGCCGCGGCGCGGCGCTGGCTCGCCGCGCTGCGCGCCGTCGATACGCCGCGCGCGCAGTACCTGGAGTGGCTGCTGGGCGAACGGCTGGCGCCGCCCTCGGCCGCGCCGCACGCCGGCAGCGACGCGGCGGCGCGCCGCCAGGAGGCCCGCCAGCAGGCGCTGCTGGCCCGTGCCGCGCGCGGCGGCAATGCGGCGGCCCGGATCGAGCAGGGCTTCGCCCAGCTCGCCGAAGACCGGCCGGAAGACGCGGCGCGCAGCTTCGAGTCGGCGGCGGCGCGCTCGCCTGCCGCGGCGGCCAACGCGCAACTGCTTCGCCAGCGCCTCGCACCCCTGCCCGCGCCGCGCTCGCGCGCCGCCTCGGCCGGCGAGCAGTGGCTGGCGATGGCGCAGCGCTTCCACCGCGGAGAGGGCGTGCCCGCCAACTTCGCGGAGGCGATCCGGCTCTACCAGCTGGCGGCGCAGGCGGGCAACGTACAGGCGCAGCGCATGCTGGCGCTCATCACCTCGCGGCCGGCGCCGGGCGGGCAGATCGACGTGGCCTGGATGCGCGAGCTGGCGGCGCTGGACATCGCCTCCGCCTGGCCGCGGCCGGACGTCGCCGCGCCGGCCGCCCTGCCCCTGCAGCGCGACCGCACGCCGCTGTTCGACCTGCTGCCGCCGCGCTGGCGCCAGGAGCCCCCGCTGCTTCGGTGAGGAGCGCGCGGCGCCTCAGCCCGCGCAGTCGGCGACCGTGCCGGCCTGCATCGCGCGCAGGTGCTGCGCGATGGCCTGCGACGCGCCGGCGACGAGCCGCCGCGCGCTCTGCGCCAGCGCGTCGATGCCGGCGCCCGCCGGCTCGCTGGCCGACCAGCGGCAGGCGGCGCTGCGCGTGTCGTCGCTGCGGCGGATCGTCCAGCTCAGCGCGGCATCGACCCGGCTGTCCTCCACCGCGTCGAACTGGCGAAGCTGCACCGCGATGCGCCAGGCCGGCGCGCCGTTGGCGCGGCCGCCCTTCGTCACGTCGACCGCGCCCAGGCGCGCGGCGACGCCGGCGGCCAGCGCGTCGCGCAGCTCGCTCTCGAAGGAGGAGGCCCAGCGGTGCTGCTCCAGCACCTCCACCTGCGCGCTGGCGTCGGCGCCGCTGCGCACCACCATCTGCGGGCGCGCCAGGCGCTCGGGCAGCGCCAGGGGCGCCAGTTCGATGAAGAGCGGCGGCGTCGCCTGCGGCGCCGGCGCGGCGGCCAGCGGCTCGGCCAGCGAGTAGTAGCGCGTCACCGGCGCGGCGCAGGCGGCGAGCAGGCCCGCGGCCAGGGCGAGGATCGGGAGGAGGAACAGGCGTTTCATGGCTTCTTGTCGTCCTGGGGCTTGCCGCGCAGCAGCGACTCGGGATGGCGTTCGAGGTAGTCGGTCAGCACGCGGATCGAGCCCGCGGCGCGCGTGAGTTCCTGCAGCGTCTGCCGCAGGTCCTGCTGCAGCGGCGAGTCCTCCGCCAGCGTGCGGCCGGCGCTGTCGATGGTGCGGCGCGCGTCCTTCATCGCGGCGGCCAGCTCCGGCGTCACGTCGTTGTTGATGCGCGCCACCGTGGCCTCGGCGGTGGTCAGCGTCCGGTCGAGCGACTTCATCGTGCGCCGCAGGTCGGCCGAGATCTCCTCGAACGGGATCTTGTTGATCTTGGACGCGATCTCCTGCACCTGCGACTGGATCTCGTCCAGGCTGTTCTGCACGGTGGGCAGCTCGATCGGGTTCTGCGCGGTGTCCACCTTCACCGGCTTCTCCTTGGGGAAGAAGTCCAGCGCCACGTAGGCCTGGCCGGTGAGCAGGTTCCCGGTGCGCAACTGCGCGCGCAGGCCGCGGCCGATGAGGAAGCGCAGGCGCTCCTCCTGTGTGTACTTCGATTCCGACGGCGCCACGCCCTGCACCACGCTGGCGCGGCGCAGCCGGTCCGGGTAGACGGTGGCCAGCACCGGCATCAGGAACTGGCGCTCGTCGCGGTCGAACTGCACGCCGATCGACTTGACCTCGCCGATCACCACGCCGCGGAAGTCCACCGGCGCGCCCGGCGACAGGCCGCGCACCGACTGGTTGAAGTACATCAGCAGCGTCTGCGAGGGGCCGTCGGGCTCCTTCATCGCCGCCGTCTCGTCGTCGGCCAGGGCGAAGGTCGCGTTCTCGGGCGCGGCCGGGCCGTTGGCGTCTTCGGGCGCGGCGAAGGCCACCCCGCCGAGCAGGATGGTGGCCAGCGACTGGGTGCGCAGCGTCACGCCCGAGGCGCCGAGCTGCACGTCCAGCCCGCTGGCGTGCCAGAAGCGCGTGTTGACGCCGACGAACTTGTCGTAGGGCGCGTTGACGAAGACGCGCAGCGTCACGCCCCGGCCGTCGCCGTCCAGCTCGTAGGAGGCGATCTGCCCCACCTTGATGCGCCGGAAGTACACCGGCGATCCGATGTCCAGCGAGCCGACGTCCTTGGCGCGCAGCGTGTACTGGCGCCCGCTCAGGTCGCGCGTGACGATGGGCGGCGCCTCCAGCCCGGTGAACTCGTCCGTCTTCTCTTCCGCGGTGCCGGCGTCGGCGCCGATGTAGGCGCCCGACAGCAGCGTGCCCAGGCCCGAGATGCCGGAGGTGTCCAGGCGCGGGCGCACCACCCAGTAGCGCGCGTCCCGCGCGGTGAAGCCCTCGGCCGCGTCCTTGTCGAGCTGCACCGACACCCGCACGTGCGAGCGGTCGCGCGCAAGGCGGATCTCGTGCACGGTGCCGATCTGCACGTCCTTGTACTTCACGGCGGTCTTGCCCGCCTCCAGGCCCTCGGCCGTGTTGAAGCTCAGGACGATCTCGGGGCCGCGGTTCCAGAGGATCTTCGCCACCAGGGTGATGCCCACCAGCGCCGCCACGATGGGGATCAGCCAGATCAGCGAGGGCAGCCAGTCGCGCCGCCGCACCACCTCGGGCGTGGCGGCCGCGGCATCGTGCTTGTCGTCGTCGTTCATGTCGTCGTCTTGTCGTCTTGCATTGCGTGTGTGTCGGTGTCCCAGGTCAGGCGCGGGTCGAAGCTGAGCGAGGCCAGCATGGTCAGCACCACCACCGCGCCGAAGGCGGCGATGCCCACGCCGGCGGTGATCTCCGCCAGCCCCTGCATGCGTACCAGGCCCGACAGCAGCGCCACCACGAACACGTCGAGCATGGACCAGCGGCCGATGATCTCCAGCAACTGGTACAGGCGCGCCCGCTCGCGCCGGCGCCAGGGGCTGTGCCGCTGCGCCATCGCCACCAGCACGAACAGTGCCGACAGCTTGAACAGCGGCACCAGGAAGCTGGCCGTGAAGATCAGCGCCGCCAGCCCGTAGGAGCCGGAGACCCAGAAGAAGATGACGCCCGAGAGGATGGTGTCCTGCTGGGTGCCGAACAGGCTGCGCGTGATCATCACCGGCAGCAGGTTGGCCGGCAGGTACATGATGGCCGCCGCCACCAGCAGCGCCCAGGTCAGCGCGATGCTCTGGCGCTTGCGCCGGTGCAGCCGCGCGCCGCAGCGCCCGCAGGCGGCGCCCTCGGGCGCGTCCTGCCACACGGCGCTGCAGCGGTGGCACTCGATCAGGCCCTGCTGCGCGGCAGTGGCGGGTTCGCCCTCGCCCGCACGCACCGGCAGGTGCGGCGTGGCGGCGTGCGCCGCCAGCGCGGCCATGCGGCGGGCGCGCGCCGTCGTGCTCAAGCGGCGGCCTCCTCGTCCGCGGGGAAGGCCAGGTCCCACAGCCCGCGCGGGTCGAAGGACACCACCACCGTCAGCAGCACGGTGAGCGCGACGAAGGCCCACAGCGCCGCGCCGGCGATCACCGTCGCCATGCCCGAGAGCTTGATCGTCGCCACCAGCACGCCGAGCAGGAAGACTTCCACCATGCCCCAGGGGCGCAGCGACTGCAGCAGCGCCAGCATCCAGGCGAAGCCGCGCGCGCGCCGGCCGCGGGCCAGCGGCACCAGCACCCAGCACAGGATCAGCAACTGCGCCAGCGGGAACAGCAGCGTCGTCGCCAGCACCAGCATCGCCACCAGCGACATGCCCTCGCCCGACAGCACCACCACCGCGCCCACCAGCGTCGTCTGGCTGTGCAGGCCGCGCAGCTCGATCTCCACGATCGGGAACAGGTTGGCGATCGCGAAGAGAATGAGGCTGGCGACGGCCAGGGGCAGAATGCGCTGCTGCTGCAGGCCGTGGTGGCGGGCCAGTTCGGTGCCGCAGCGCGGGCAGCGGGCGACTTCCCTGCGGCCCAGCGCAGGCCGCCGGAAGACCGCATCGCAGCCTTCGCACACCATCAGGCCGCGGACTCGTTTCATGGCGGCGATTCTGAACCACCCGTCCGGCTGGATTGCATGGCAATTTAATCCGGGTACAATGAATTCATGTCCGACGCACCTTCTTTTCTGACCGCGTTCCTCGATTTCGACCGCATCGCCTCCGGCGACGCCGCGCAGGTGATGGCGAGCGTGCGCCAGCGCCCCGACGCCGCCTCGGTCTTCGTGTTCGACGACCGCACCGGCGAGCGCCTCGACCTGGACCTGCGCCCCGAATCGTCCGATGCCGCCGCGCCGGCCGAGGAGGCGCCGCGCGGCGTCGGCCGGCCGCGCCTGGGCGTGGTCGCGCGCGAGGTGACGCTGCTGCCGCGCCACTGGGACTGGCTCAGCCGCCAGCCGGGCGGCGCCTCGGTCGCGCTGCGCAGGCTGATCGACGAGGCCCGCCGCAACTACGCCGAGCGCGACAGCGTGCGCGCCGCCCGCGAGGCCGCCTACCGCTTCATGACCGTGATGGCGGGCGACCTGCCCGGCTTCGAGGAAGCCGCGCGCGCCCTCTTCGCCGGCGAGCGCGAGCGCTTCCAGGCGCAGATCGAGGGCTGGCCCGAGGACGTCGCCGCCTACGCGCAGAAGCTGGCGGCGCCGAGTTGGGCCGCAGCCTGACGGCCCACACACCTCCACAACAACAACCCCACCCACAGGGCGCAGCCGGCGCACCGCCGCCGGCCGCGCATCGCATCCGTGACCCAGCCCTCCTCCCCGGGCGCAGGGGCCAGCAGCCCCGCCGCCCCGCCGCCCGGCGCCCGCGCGCCGGCCATCACCGGCAGCCGGCCCCTGTGGAAGACCTTCCTGGTCTTCCTGGTGCCGATGCTCGCCTCCAACATCCTGCAGTCGCTTTCGGGCACGCTGAACAACATCTACCTGGGCCAGATGATCGGCGTGAAGGCGCTGGCGGCGGTCTCGGGCTTCTTCCCGCTGCTGTTCTTCTTCATCGCCTTCATCATCGGCCTGGGCGCCGGCGCCTCGGTGCTGATCGGCCAGGCCTGGGGCGCGCGCGACGTGGCCAAGGCGCGCGCCATCGCCGGCACGGCGCTGGCGGTGGTGCTGGTGTTCGGGCTGCTGGTGGCGGTCTTCGGCGGGGCCTTCACCACGCCGCTGCTCAAGGCGCTGGGCACGCCGCCGGACATCCTGCCGGACGCCACCGGCTACGCGCGCATCATGCTGGTGGCGATGCCGGGGCTCTTCGTGTTCCTGCTGTCCACCGCGATGCTGCGCGGCGTGGGCGACACCATCGCGCCGATGCTCACGCTGATGATCTCGACCACGGTCGGCCTGGTGCTCACGCCGACGCTGATCCGCGGCTGGGCCGGGCTGCCGCAGCTCGGCGTGGCCAGCGGCGCCTGGGCCCCGGTGGTGGCCTTCGTGGTCGCCACGCTGTGGCTGGGCTGGCACCTGCGGCGCAAGAAGAGCCCGCTCGCGCCGGACGCCGCGTTCCTGCGCGGGATCCGCATCCGCCCGGCGCTGCTCGTGGCGGTGCTGCGCCTGGGCGTGCCCACCGGCGTGCAGATGATCGTCGTGTCGCTGGCCGAGCTGGCGCTGCTGTCGCTGGTCAACGGCTTCGGCTCCGACGCCACGGCCGCCTACGGCGCGGTGAACCAGGTGGTGGCCTACGTGCAGTTCCCGGCCATCTCCATCGCCATCACCGCCTCGATCCTCGGCGCGCAGGCCATCGGCGCCGGGCATGCCGACCGCCTGGGCGCCATCACGCGCACGGCGCTCTTGATGAACCTGCTGCTCACCGGCGCGCTGGTGCTGCTGGGCTACCTGTTCTCGCGGCCGCTGATGGGCCTGTTCATCACCCGCCCGGAGGTGATCGAGATCGCGCAGACGCTGCTGCACGTGATGCTGTGGAGCACGGTGATCTTCGGCATGGGCTCGGCGCTGGCCGGCATCATGCGCGCCAGCGGCTCGGTGCTGGTGCCCACGCTGATCTCGATCCTGTGCCTGGCGCTGGTCGAGGTGCCGGTGGCCTGGCTGATGAGCCGGCGCATCGGGCTGGAGGGCGTCTGGTACGCCTACCCGGCGGCCTTCCTCGCCATCTTCGCGCTGCAGGCGGCCTACTACCGGCTGGTGTGGCGCCACAAGCGCATCCAGCGGCTGGTCTGAGACACTTCCCGCCATGCCCATCGCCCAGCTCTCGGTGCACTTCTTCCTCCAGGCGGCGGTGATCCTGCTGGCATGCCGGGCGGTCGGGCGGCTCGCCCAGCGCCTGGGGCAGCCGCAGGTGGTGGGCGAGATGATCGCCGGCGTCATGCTCGGCCCGTCGCTCTTCGGACTGCTGCTGCCTGCTGCGCAGCAGGCCCTCTTTCCCAAGCCGACACTGGGCATGCTGTACGTCTGCGGGCAGCTCGGCGTGGGCATGTACATGTTCCTCGTGGGCACGGAGTTCAACGCGGCGCATTTCCGCCAGCGCGCGTGCAGCGCCCTGGCGGTGTCGGCGGCCGGCATCGCGGTGCCCTTCGCGCTGGCCTTCGCCATGGCACCGTGGCTGCTCGGGACGCCGGGGCTGTTCGCCGCCAAGGCGCGGCCGCTGGAGGCCTCGCTGTTCCTGGGCGCGGCCATCGCCATCACCGCCTTCCCGATGCTGGCGCGCATCATCCACGAGCGCGGCATCGCCGGCACCTCCCTCGGCACGCTCGCGCTGACGGCCGGCGCGGCGGACGATGCCGCGGCCTGGTGCATCCTGGCCGTGGTGCTGGCCAGCTTCGGCGGCAAGGGGCTGGCCTGCTGGGGCGCGGCCCGCCTGTCGGGCGAGGGGCCGCGCGACGCCATGGCCATCGGCGCGCTGATGAACGCGCGCGGGCTGATGGAGCTGATCATCATCAACATCGGCCTGCAGGCCGGCGTGATCGAGCCGGGGCTGTTCGCCATCCTGGTCGTCATGGCGGTGACGAGCACGCTGATGGCCACGCCGCTGTTCAACCGCGCCATGCGCGGCGCGCCGGCCTTGCCCGCCCAGCCGGCCGGCTGAGCGGCGCCAGGCCGTCAACAGTTTGTTGCCGCCGGGCCCATCCGGCATGTTCAGATCAGGCGCTGCCCGATCGTCTTGCGGTCGGTGCATCTCGCAGGAGCAGGACATGCCGACTCTCAGGACCATGGCCATCACCGTCGAACAGCGCGGCGAGGCCTGCTTCCACTGGGTGGTGCTGCAGGCCGACGACAACCCGGCGCAGGACGTGCCGCTCTTTCACCGCATCGAATCCTCCGCCCGCCCGCTGCGCAGCCACGCCGAGGCGGTGGCAGCCGGCCGCGCCGTGGTGCGCCGGCTGGCCGAGGCCGAAGAGGCGCTCGACCGCATCGTCGCCGGCAGCCGTTCGATGAGCGCCTGAGCCGGCCGGCCGCGCTCAGTGCGTGGCCGGCGCGGCGCGCAGCCGCAGCGTGCTGCACACCCCGGCCAGCGCCGCGCACGCCGCTGCCGCGGCCAGCGCCACCGCCGGGCCCTGCCCGTCGTGCGGGTTCCAGACGCTGAAGATGATCGCCAGCAGCACGGCGCCCAGCGTCTGCCCCGTGAGGCGCGCGGTGCCCAGCATGCCGCTGGCAGCGCCGCTGCGGTGCCGCGGCGGCGAGGTGACGATGGTGTGGTTGTTGGGCGACTGGAACAGGCCGAAGCCCAGCCCGCACAGCGCCATGCGCCACACGACCGAGGCGTCCGGCGCGTTGTGCGGGAGCGCCGCCAGCAGGGCCAGCCCGAGCGCCATCAGCCCCAACCCGATGCCGCCCAGCAGCCCGTCGGGCACGCGGCCGATCAGCCTGCCGGCCAGCGGCGCCATGGCCACGATGGCCAGCGGCCAGGCGGTGATCAGCAGCCCCGCTTCCAGGTGGCTGCGGCCCCAGGCGTCGAGCAGCAGGAAGGGCAGCGCGATGTAGGCCAGCATCTGCGCGCAGAAGGCGCTCACCGAGGTGCCCATCGACAGCGCGAACACCGGGATGCGCAGCAGGTCCACCGGGAAGAGCGGCGCCACGCGGCCGCGCTGGCGGCGCAGGTAGAGCGCGCCCACGCCGATGCCCGCGGCCAGCAGCAGCGCGGCGTCGATGGGGAAGCCCGCGGCGGCGCCCTCGCGCGCGCCCAGCCGGTCGGCGCCGATGAACACCAGCGCGAACATCAGCGCGTTGAGCAGCACGTCCACCGGATCGATGCGCGCGCCGGCGGCCGGGGCCTCGCGGTTGGCCGGCAGCGCGGTGCGGCCGAGCGCCAGCACCAGGGCGGCCAGCGGCAGGTTCAGCGCGAACAGCCAGGGCCACGAGGCCACCGAGAGCACGGCCGCCGCCACCGACGGCCCCGCCACCGAGGAGGCGGCGACCGTCATGGAGTTGATGGCCACGCCGCGCCCGATCTGGCTGCGCGGGTAGATCAGCCGCACCAGCGCCGCGTTCACGCTCATGATGCCGGCTGCGGCCATGCCCTGCGCAGCGCGGGCCGCGATCAGCAGCGGCAGCGACGGCGCCAGCATGGCGCCCACCGAGGCCAGCGCGAACAGCGCCATGCCCCACAAGTACACGCGCCGGTAGCCCACCAGGTCGCCCAGCGTGGCCAGCGGCAGCAGCAGCACCAGCGTGGCGATCTGGTAGGCGTTGACCACCCAGACCACCTGCGTGGGCGTGGCCCGCAGTTCGGTGGCAATGCCCGGCAGGGCCAGGTTCAGCAGGGTGCCGTCGAGCACCGCCAGGGCGATGCCGAGGACCAGCACCATCATGGCGCGCCGGCGTTCGGCCAACGGCAGGCCGTCCATGCAGGCGCTGCCGGCCGGCGGGCGCGCAGGCGCCAGCGAATCCTCCGCGAGGCGCGGCGATGAGGAAAAAGGCATCGGGGCATTGTCGGCGCGGCGGCCCGGCGGTACCGGCAGCCGCGCCGATGTCCCTGCACCGGCGCCCGCCCGCCGGTATCAGGCGCCGTCGTCGTCGGCGGGCACCAGCCCCAGGGCGCGGCGCAGCCGCTCCAGCGCGTCGCCCAGGCGCCGCAGCGCCGACTCGACGCCGGCGGCGCTGGCCTTGTCGCGGGCCTGTGCCTGCACCGCCGGCAGCAGCCGGTGGGCGCGCCAGCTTCCGGCGTCGAGCACCTTGGCGATGCGCTTGGCCTGCTCAGGCGTGGTGGGGGGCGTGCGCGCCGCGGCCAGCACCGAGAGCCGGTCCGCCTGCTCCGCCAGGTCGGCCAGATGGTCCGCATCCTCCAGCGACCACTGCTGCACGACATCGAGCATCGACAGCAACTGCAGCGCGGACGATGCCAGTTGCCATGCGGTTTCGACCGCGGCAGAGGCATGGTCCTGGGGAACCGGCGGGGAGCTGTCCATGAAGAGGGCGCAAGAATGCGGCAAAAGTCTGTCTCGTGACAATGCGTGCCACTTGTAACGGCATTATTGATCCATTCGCCACTTTTTTGAACACGAAAGTTTCCAGTACACGCCCAAGCCGTGACTGTGTGTTGCGGCAGCGGGTCAGTACGGGAAGAGCGAAGGCGTGCCGCCGGGGCAGGCGCCCTCGATGGTCAGCATGCGCATCTTGGTCAGCGCGCCGCCGTGCGCCGAGAAGCCGCCGCTCCAGCCGGCCGCCCCCAGGATGCGGTGGCAGGGCACCACGGGCGCGAAGGGGTTGTGGCCCAGCGCCTGGCCCACGGCCCGCGCCAGGGCCTTGTCGCCGAGCTCCAGCGCCAGGTCGCCGTAGGTGCGGGTCTGGCCGGGCAGGATGCGGCGCGCCAGCGCATAGACGCGCTGGTTAAATTCGGGCACGCCGCGCAGGTCCAGCGGGATCTCCAGCAGGTCGCGCGGCTCGCCGGCCATCAGCGCGGCGATGCCCTCCATCGCCTGCGCCGCCGCGCTGCCCAAGCGGGTGGCCTCAACCTGCGGCAGCGCCGGATAGCGCCGCGCCATGCGCGCCCGGGTGGCGGCCTCGTCGGCCTCGGGCAACTGGGCGCCGAGCAGCCCGGCCCCGCTCCAGGCGAGGCCGACCGGGCCGATGGCGGTCGGGAAGACCGTCCAGGCCGCGTCGGAAGGGTGTGTCGATGGCTGCATCATGCGAGGCGGCCCGCGGCGGCGGGCGGCGCGCGCCGATTCTGCGCCGAAAGCGCGGGCAGCCGCACCTCGGTCGCGAGGAAGTCCAGCACCGCACGCACGCGCGCCGGCAGCCGCCCTGCCCGGCCCAGGTAGACCGCATGGATGGGCTCCAGCTCGCGCGGGTTGAAGTCCTCCATCACCGGCACCAGCCGGCCGGCCGCGATGTCCGCCTGCACGTGGTAGACCGACAGCCGCGCCAGCCCCGCGCCGTGCAGCACCAGCGTGCGCAGGGCCGAACCGTCGGAGGCGCGCACATTGCCGGCGATGGGCACCTCGACGATGCGCCCGTCCACCTTGAGCGGCCAGTCCGGCACGTTGCGGCGGTAGGTGTTGCCCAGGCGGTTGTGGCGCAGCAGCTCGTCGGGGGTGCGCGGCGTGCCGTGGCGCGCCAGGTAGTCGGGCGTGCCGACGATCACCTGCTCGGTCTGGCCCAGCAGGCGCGCCACCAGCTCCGAGTCGGCCAGCCGGCCCCAGCGGATGGCGATGTCGGCGCGCTCGTCCATCAGGTCCACGACGCGGTCGGTCAGGCTCAGGTCCAGCGTCAGCTCGGGGTGGGCGGCCAGCAGCCGCGGCACCAGCGGCAGCAGCACGTGCTGGCCGAAGGGCACGCTGACGCTGAGGCTCACCCGCCCGCGCGGCGCTGCGCCGGCGGCGCAGCGCTCGGCCTCGTCCATGTCGGCCAGCACGCGCACGCTGCGCTCGTAGAAGTGGCGGCCCTCGGCGGTGAGCTGCAGCTTGCGGGTGGAGCGGTGCACCAGTTGCACCGCCAGGCGCGCTTCGAGCCGGGCGACGAGCTTGCTGACGGCCGAGGGCGTCATCCCCAGCACGCGCGCGGCGGCCGAGAAGCCGCCCCGGTCCACCACCTGGACGAAGGCTTCCATCTCGCCGGAACGGTTGACCTCGATGCGCGGCACGGCTTCCTCTGTTCTGTGAATTCAACTCACAGCTTCTTGTCGGATCGGCATTCTAGTCATCGAAGCCGGCGCCCTGCACAGTACGGGCCATCATGCCCATCGCACTTCTCGCCCTCACCGCCGGCGCCTTCGGCATCGGCACCACCGAGTTCGTCATCATGGGCCTGCTGCTGCAGGTCTCGGCGGACCTCCGCGTCTCCATTCCCGCGGCCGGCCTGCTGATCTCGGGCTACGCCATCGGCGTGGCCGTCGGCGCGCCGCTGCTGACCCTGGCCACGCGCCGCCTGCCGCGCAGGACGGTGCTGCTGGCACTGATGGCCGTCTTCACGCTCGGCAACCTGGCCTGCGCGCTGGCGCCGGACTACGGCGCGCTGATGGCCGCCCGCGTGCTCACCTCGCTGGCGCACGGCACCTTCTTCGGCGTCGGCTCGGTGGTGGCGACCGGCCTGGTGCCGCCGGAGCGCCGCGCCTCGGCCATCGCGCTGATGTTCACAGGCCTGACGGCGGCCACCCTGCTGGGCGTGCCGGCAGGTGCGTGGATCGGCCTGCACTTCGGCTGGCGCGCGGCCTTCTGGGCCGTCACCCTGGTCGGCGTCGCGGCGCTGGCGGTGCTGTGGCGCTTCGTGCCGCGCGATGCCCGCCGCGCCGAGCCCGCGCCGCTGCGCGAGGAACTGGCCGTGCTGCGCCGCCCGCAGGTCTGGCTGGGGCTGGCGATGACGGTGCTGGGCTTCGCCGGCGTGTTCGCCTTCTACACCTACGTGCAGCCGCTGCTGACGCGGGTGAGCGGCCTGCCCGAGGCGGCGGTCTCGCCGGTGCTGCTGCTCTTCGGCGGCGGGCTGGCGGTGGGCAACCTGCTCGGCGGCCGGCTCGCGGACCGCGGCGCGATGCGTGCCGCCGTCGGCACCCTGCTCGCCCTGGCGCTGGTGCTGGCCGCGGCGCGCTGGGCGATGCCGCATGCCGCCCTGGCCGTGGCCTTCATCGCCGTGCTCGGGGTGGCGGCCTTCGCCACCGTGGCGCCGCTGCAGATGCGCGTGCTGGAGCAGGCCGCCGGCGCCGGGCAGAACCTGGCCTCCAGCCTGAACATCGCCGCCTTCAACCTCGGCAACGCGTTGGGCGCGTGGGTGGGCGGCGCGGTCATCGCGCACCAGCCGGGCCGGCCGGGCCTGATGAACCTGGGCCTGGCCGCCGCGGCGCTGACGCTGGGCGGGCTGGTGCTGGCGCTCGGCAGCCAGGTGCTGGAGCGGCGCCAGCGGCCGGTGCGCTGCGAAGCGCTGGGCACCTGAGACCTCACTTTTTTCCAGGAATCGACACATGGAACATCGACTGCTCGGCCGCTCCGGCTTCCGCGTGCCGGTGCTGGGCTTCGGCGCCGGCACCTTCGGCGGGCGCGGACCGCTCTTCAGCGCCTGGGGAAACGCCGGCCTGGAGGAAGCGCGGCGAATGATCGACCTCTGCCTGGAACACGGCGTGAGCCTCTTCGACACCGCGGACGTCTACTCCGACGGCGCGTCGGAGGAGATCCTCGGCGCCGCGCTGGCCGGCCGGCGCCACCGCGCGATCATTTCCACCAAGCTGACGCTGCGCACGGGCGACGGGCCCAACGACGCCGGCTGGTCGCGCCACCACCTCATCGAGGCGACCGAGGCGGCGCTGCGGCGGCTGCGCACCGACCACATCGACATCCTGCAACTGCACGCCTTCGATGCCGCCACGCCGGTGGAGCAGATGCTGCGCACCCTCGACGACCTGGTGCGCGCGGGCAAGGTGCGGGCCATCGGCGCCTCCAACTTCGCGGGCTGGCAGCTGATGAAGGCGCTGGCCGCGGCCGACCGGCTGGGCACCGAGCGCTTCGTCGCCAACCAGGCCTACTACTCGCTCGTCGGGCGCGACTACGAGTGGGACCTGATGCCGCTGGGCCTGGACCAGGGCCTGGGCGCGCTGGTGTGGAGCCCGCTGGGCTGGGGCCGCCTGACCGGGAAGATCCGGCGCGGCCAGCCGCTGCCGGCCGGCAGCCGCCTGCACGACACCGCGGGCTTCGCGCCGCCGGTGGACGAGGAACGCCTGTACCGTGTGGTCGACGCGCTCGACGCGGTCGCGGAAGAAACCGGCCGCAGCGTGCCGCAGATCGCCCTGAACTGGCTGCTGCAGCGGCCCACCGTGAGCAGCGTGCTGATCGGCGCGCGCGACGAGGCGCAGCTGCGCCACAACCTGGGCGCCATCGGCTGGCAGCTCACGCCGGCGCAGATGGCCCGCCTGGACGCGGCCAGCGCCGTCACGCCGCCCTACCCTCACTACCCCTACTGGAACGGCCAGTTCACCGAGCTGGCGCCGCCGGCGGTGCCGCTGCACCGCTGAGGGCGCCGCCCTCCAGCACCCAGTCGCGCACCGCGCGCAACAGCGGGTCGTCGCGCCGCTGCACCGGATACACCAGGTGGAAGGGCTGGCCCTGCAGCCCGGGGCCGAAGGGCTGCACCAGCGTGCCCCTGCGCAGCTCGTCCTCCACCAGCACACGGCCCATCAGCGCCACGCCCTGCCCGGCCAGCGCGGCCGAGACCGTGAGCGTCTCGTCGGAGAACACCGGCCCGGCCTGCACGTCCAGCCCCGGCACGCGGGCACGCTTCTGCCACGCGGCCCAGCCGATGTCGGCGCTCTTCGCGCCCAGCGGTTCGAAGTGCAGCAGCGTGTGCCGCACCAGGTCGGCGCGCCTGCGCAGGCCCAGCGCCGGACTGCAGGCCGGCACGAACAGCGTGTCGAACAGCTTCTCTGCTACCAAACCGGGCCACTGGCCGCGCCCGTAGCGCACGGCCATGTCGGCCGTCACACCGTCGAGCGGCACCGGTGCGTGGGAGACGTGGAAGCGCAGGTCCAACTCGGGATGCCGGGCCTGCAGCTGCGGCACCCCCGGCAGCAGCCAGCGCGCGACCACCGCGGGCGTGGCCGAGAGCGTGACGGTCTGGCGCGCCGGCGCGGCGTGCAGGCCGGCCACGGCCTGCACCATCGCGTCGAAGGATTCGGTGAGCGCCTTCTGCAGCACCTGCCCCTGCACGGTGAGCACCAGCTGGCGCGGCGTGCGCACGAACAGCGCCAGGCCCAGCGTGTCCTCGAGCTGGCGCACCTGGTGGCTGATCGCCGTGGGCGTGACCGACAGTTCCTGCGCGGCGAGCTTGGCGCTGCGGTGCCGCGCCGCCGCCTCGAAGGCGCGCAGCGCGGACAGGGAGGGCAAGGCGCGTGGGTGGCTCATGGATGAATTTCATTTTCCCATGTCCGCCAGAAATCGTCGTTTGTCACGAGGGGTGGCGCTTCCTAGAGTCGACCTGCCAGCCCAATGCTGCTGAGCAGTTCTCATCCATCCATCAAGGAATCCCGCCATGACCCATCTTCTGCACCTGGACGCCAGCGCCCGCCCCGGCCGCGCCGGCGAACATCCGCACGGCTCGCTCACCCGCGCGCTGAGCCACCGCTTCGTCGCCCGCTGGACGCGCGCCCGCCCGCAGGACACGGTGAGCTACCGCGACGTCGGGCTGCAGCCGCCGCCAGCCCTTTCCGGTGCATGGATCCACGCCGCCTTCACGCCCGAGGCCCACCGGTCGCCGGCGCAGCGCACGGCGCTGGCGCACAGCGACGCCCTGGTGAACGAACTGCTGCGCGCCGACCTGCTGGTGCTGGGCGTGCCGATGTACAACTTCGGCCCGCCGGCCGCCTTCAAGGCCTGGCTGGACCACATCGTGCGCATCGGCCGCACCTTCGATTTCGACCCGGCGCGCGGCGACGATCCTTACGTGCCGCTGCTGGCCGACCGCCCGCGCCGGGCCGTCCTGCTCAGTTCGCGCGGCGGCCACGGCTTCGACGAAGGGGGCGCGATGGCCGCCATGAACCACCTGGACCCTGCCGTGCGCACGGTGCTGGGCTTCATCGGCATCACCGAGGTGCACGGCATCGCCATCGAGCACGAGGAGCACGGGGACGAGCGCCTGGCCCGGTCGGTGGCGCAGGCGCATGCGCGCATCGATGCGCTGGTGGACCGGTGGCTTGCGCCAGCGCCGGCCGTCCATCGGGCCGCCGGCATGCAGAAGGCGGCCCTGGCCGCCTGATGCGGCTACGCCGGCGCCGCGGCCGGCCCCAGCGCGGCCAGCGTCTTCTGCATCGCCGGCACGCCCACGGCCATCATGGCGCCGATGGGGCCGGCCGCCGCGTCGGGCAGCACATCGGTGATCCAGACGAAGCGCGTGCGTCCGTCGGGCTCGGCCAGCACCTGTGCGCTGGCGTGGTGATGCTCGGCCCGGCCGCCCACCACCGTGTAGGCCAGGCGCCGCGCCTGCTCGTCGATGCCGACCAGCCGTTCGCGCACCTCGTAACCGTTGGCGAAGCGGATGCGGCGCACCTGGCCGCCCTCCTCCAGCACGCAGTCGGCGACGAAGCCGGGCGCCAGGCGCGTGTGCACGGCGCCGAAGTCGCGCAGCACGTCCCACACCAGCGCCGGCGCGGCGTCGACGACGAATTCCTGCCGCAGCGTGGCCATGCCCGAGCCCCCTCAGCCGGCGCGCAACTGCGCGCGCAGCCTGGCGCCGATCTCCGGCTGCGCCAGGAACGGGTCGGCCGGATTGCGCATGGCGACGATGTTCTCCATGCGGCTGGTGATGTTGCCCAGCGCCTTGGGACTTTCGTGGCTGAACACGTAGAACTGGTCGTCGCTGATCGCCTGGAAGACCTTGTGCGCCACCTCGGCGGCGGTGATCTTGCCGCTGGTGACGGCCTTCTCGGTCATCGCCTGGCCGATCAACTGGCTCTTGGTGAGCTGGCTCTGCGCCGGCGCGCCGCCCGGTCGGTTGCGCTCGCTGTGGGTGATGCCGGTGGGCACGAAGTACGGGCACAGCAGGCTGGCACCGATCTGGTCGGTCACCAGGCGCAGGTCCTGGTACATCGTCTCGGTCAGGCTCACCACCGCGGCCTTGGCCGCGTTGTAGATGCCCATGTTGGGCGGCGTGAGCAGGCCGGCCATGCTGGCGGTGTTGGTCACGTGGCCGCGGTACGACGGGTCTTTCGCCGCGGCCTCCAGCATCATCGGCACGAACAGGCGCACGCCGTGGATCACGCCCCACAGGTCCACGCCCAGCACCCATTCCCAGTCGGCGACGGTGTTCTCCCACACCAGGCCACCGGCGCCCACGCCGGCGTTGTTGAAGACGAAGTGCGGCGCGCCGAAGCGCTCCTTCACGGCGGCGGCCAGGGCCTCCATCTGGCCGGCGTCGGACACGTCGACCCTGCGCGCGAGCACCTGCGCGCCCGCGGCCTTCATCTCGGCCTCTGCCTGGTCCAGTGCGTCCTGCTGCACGTCCACCAGCACCAGGTTCATGCCGCGGGCGGCGCCGATGCGCGCGCATTCGAGGCCGAAGCCGGAGCCGGCGCCGGTGAGCACGGCCGTCTTGCCTTGGAAGTCCTGGATCATGGAGAAACGCCTTTCAGTCGGAAGGAAGAGGTGGATGTCTCGACCGCTGCCGGCCTGCATGCATGGCGGCAGCGACGCGGACGCCATTGGAGCGCGAACGGCGCCCGGCTGTCAGTCCTTCCCGCGACGGCGGCCCTTCAACCGACGCCCGGCTCGCTGCCGACCCCGTGGTGCACGGTGAACAGGCCGTCGGGATCGTAGCGACGCTTGGCAGCCAGCAGCCGCGCATGGTGGCCGCCCCAGAAGGCGCGCGGCCAGTCGGGCTGGAAGTAGTCGCTCTCGGACAGGTAGGCGCCGCCGTCGGGCACCACCTGCCGCAGCGCCGCCATGGCGCGGCGGATGGCGGCGGCGCGTGCGCGGCCCCGCTCGACCTGCGGCTCGTGGCCCGGCACGCCCGGATAGGCCGGCTGCTCGCCGGCGCCCATGATGAGCAGGGCGAAGGCGTCCAGCACGGCCGGGTTCATGGCCGTGTCGCGGGCCGCGGCCAGCACCTCGGGCGGGGCGCCGGCGAGCCCCTTGTTGAAGTGCAGCGACAGGCCGCTCTCGCGGCTGGCGGCGAACAGCGCGTCGGCCAGCGCGCCCAGCGCCTCGCCGTGCAGCAGGCCGGCCGGCAGCCAGGTGGACGCGTAGCCGTGCAGCACCTGCCCGGCCTGGCCCTGGTCGCCGGGCCAGAAGACGTTGGTGGCCGGCGCGCCGGGGCGTTCGTCGCGGGCCTGGAAACCCAGGCTGCGCTTGATCCACGACGGCGCCCAGAAGTCGCGCGCCGAGGTGCCGACCACCAGCGGCGAGGACAGGAAGCGCAGTTCCCCCGGCGCCGCCTGCACCGCATCGATGAAGGGCTGCCAGACGGCGCCCGCCTCGGCCCGGTTCAGGCCCTGGAAGACCATGCTCACCTGCAGCCGCTCGCCGGGCAGCAGGCGGATCTGCTCGCCCCAGTGCGGGTCGAGCAGTGCCGTGCGCGCGAAGCCGAGCGTTCGCGCGATCAAGCGGCGGAAGGCCTCGGGCGAGGCGGCCTGCACCGTCATCTCGATCGCGCCGAAGGTGCGCGGCAGCGGGTGCACCTTCAGCGTCAGCCGCGTGACGACGCCGAAGCTGCCGCCGCCACCGCCCTTGAGGGCCCAGAACAGCTCGGGGTCGCGGCAGGCGTTGACGGTGCGCACCGCCCCGTCGGCCGTCACCACCTCGGCCTGCAGCAGGCTGGCCGAGGCCAGGCCGAAGGCCTTGGAGAAACTGCCGAAGCCGCCGCTTTGCACCAGCCCGGCCACGCCCACCGTCATGCAGCCGCCGCCCTGCACGTAGCCGCCGGCGCGGGTGGTGACGGCGTCGTAGGCCTCGCCCCAGACGGCGCCCGCGCCCAGGGTGACGGCGCGCTGCGGCGGCAGGCGGCCGGCGCAGCCCTCGGGCACGAAGTCCTCGTGCACGGCGGCGTCGTTCATGCGGCGCGTCCACACCAGCAGCGAGCCGGCCGCGTTCGAGGTGCCCTGGTAGGCATGGCCGCCGCCCTTGACCGCCAGCTGGACGCGCCGCGTGCGCGCGAAGTCCACTGCCGCCGCCACCTCCTGCGCGTTGCGCGCGGCCACCGCCCAGGCGCTGGGCTGCGAGGTCCATGCGTCGACGTAGCCGAGCGTCTGCGTCAGCGCCACGCTGTCGCGCGTGAAGTACGGGTTCTTGAGCGCGCGCAGCAGGCGCTCGGCTTCGGCGGGGTCCTGCCGCGCCGCCGGCCAGGGCGACTCGACACGCATCAGCGCACCGCCGGTGGCGGCTCTCAGGCGCTGCCAGTCGGCCTCGTCGGGCCAGCCCGGCTCGCCCGGTCGCACCGCGGGCGCCGCGGCGCGGGCGGCGGGCAGGCGGCCGAGCCAGCGCAGCGCCGCGGCAGCCGACAGCAGCAGCCGCCGCGGCCGTGAAAAGAGGGAGGCCCGTGTCCGCATCGCCGTGCTGCGCGCCCGCGTGCGGCCGGCGCTCAGTCGCGCGCCGCCTTCAGCACGTAGCCGATGCGCGGGAAGTGCACGTGCACCGTGCCAACGTCGTCCGCCTGGCGCGCCAGCGTGTAGTGCGTGCGCGTGGCCGCGACCAGCGTGCCCGCGGTCTCTTCCGGGCCGAAGCTCTCGGCGCGCACGGTGACGGCGCTGCCCAGCGGGATGCCGTGCTCGTCCTGGAAGGTGCTGTCGGCCAGCAGCGTGTGCGGCGTGGCGGCCTGCGCGGCGGCGATGGCGTCGGCGGCGGTGATCTTCTCGAAGCTGCCGTGGCCGATCGCCTGGATGCTGTCCATCCAGTCCAGCACGGCGGGCGTGAGCTGGAGGATGTCTTTCACCGCATGCACGCGGCGGGTGTACCAGAGCCCGTGGTAGGCCGCAAAGTCTGCGATGCAGGGCACTTCGCCGAGCAGGAAGGGCTTGTCGTCCAGCATGTCCGACAGGCGCCGCAGGTAGGACTTGTAGGCCGCGGCGGCGTCGCCCGGCCGCAGCCGCGCCATGTTGCCGGCGCTCATCTTCGCGCGGTCTTCGGCGAAGGCCTTGGCCGCTTCCGGCGGCGCGCCGGCGAAGACCTCGGCCGCGCCCTTGGGCTGCAGGCTGTAGGCCATGGCGGCCCAGAAGAGCTGGTTGTCGGCCCACTGGGCGAGGATGCGCGAGAGGCCCTTTTCCGGCTCGGGATACAGCGGCGGCTCGGGCTGCAGGTGCTCCAGCACGTCGGCGACGAGGGCGGTGTCGCAGTAGATGTCGGCGCCGATCTGCAGCACCGGCGCGCGCCGGTAGCCGCCGGTGAGGGCCACGAGCTGCGGCTTGGGCATCACCGGCGGGATGATCACCGACTTCCAGGCCAGCTTCTTGTGGCCCAGCAGCAGGCGGGCCTTCTCGGAAAAGGGCGAACTGGCGTAGTGATGGAGGATCAGGTCGGGCATGGGCGTCGTGGGGGCGATGCGAAACCCTCACCCTACCCGCTGGCCGCCCGCTTGTCGAACGAGCGGCTCTCAAGAAAACGCCGGGCCGCCCCAAGTTTTCTTGCCCCCCGCGGGGGGCGGGCTGGGCGCAGCCCGGCCCTGGGGGCACTCAGTGGCAGCCGCCGTGCGCATCGTCGTACTCCAGCGAGGGGTACCAGTCGGCGCCCCGCCCGGCCGGCGTGAGGTCGAGGACGTTCCACAGCGGCGTCGGGTCGGGGGCGCCGCGCGGGTCCTGGCCCGGGTCTTCGGTGCCGCCGAGTTCGCTGGCCCAGAAGTGCCGCACGCGGCCCTGCGCGTCCTTCGTCCACACGTCCAGCGCCGGCCATTCGCTGCCGTCGGGCGCCAGGCCGCGGTAGTCGCGCGCATAGTCGTCGCCCACGGTCTGGAAGAAGCGCAGGTTGCGCCAGCCGCGCTCGCGCGCGAAGGCCAGTTGCCGCGACACGGGCGAACGGCCCAGCACGGCGAAGGCCGCCTTCTGCGTGATGTCGCGCACCGGGATGTCCATGGCCCCGAGGAACGCGGTGCACATGGGGCATGGCCGTTCGCGCTGCGGGCCGTACATCCAGAAGTAGGTGACCAGGGTGTCGTGGCGGCCGAACAGGTCGGCCAGGCCGAGGTCGCGGCCCTGTTCGTCGAGGAAGCGGTAGTCCTGGCCGGGCGCGCCGCCGGGCGGCAGCGCGCGGCGCATGGCGGCCACGTGCTCGATGCGGCGGCGCAGTTCGATCTCCTCGGCCAGCAGGGCCACGCGGGCGCGCCGGTATTCGGCACTGTCGTTCGGGTAGGGCCGGGCGGCCTCGGCGGCCAGTTCGGCGGCGTCTCTCAGGGCAGGCATCGGCGGGTCTCCTTCAGGTTCCTGAAGCACCGATGCTGGCGCGCCCGGCGGGACGGGATCAAGCATGTGGCCGGCTGTCCACATTGCACGCAATCGAAAGGGCGATGCAGCCGCAGGCCGCATGGGGCGGAGGTCTGCGGCCGCAGGGGCTGCCGCCGTGGCATGCCGGCGGTTGCCAGGAAGCGGCGTATTCCTACGCGCCCGGCATGGCGCGCTCGATGATGGCGCCGGCATCGACGCCCGCGCCCAGCGTGCCGAAGGCGTGGCCCCAGTCCCCGCCCAGGCGCGAGGCGGCGAAGGCGGCGTGCACCGCCTCGGGGGCGGTCTGCACCAGCAGCGCGGCCTGCACGGCCAGTGCCACGTCCTGCGCCAGGCGGCGCGCCTCGACTTCCGTGGCCATGGCCTCGACGCGCGCCGGCAGCGCAGCCACCAGGCGGTCCAGCGCCGCGTGCGCGCCGCGGGCCGGCGCCAGCTCGCGTTCCAGCGCTGCCGCCGCGTCGCCCTTGCGCAGCGCGCGCAGCAGGTCGATGGCCATGATGTTGCCGGCGCCCTCCCAGATGGAGTTCAGCGGCATCTCGCGGTAGATGCGCGCCATCACGCCCTGGCCGCCCTCCTCCACGTAGCCGTTGCCGCCCAGGCATTCCATCGCCTCCTGCGCCAGGTGGCTGCCGCGCTTGCAGATCCAGAACTTGGCGACAGGGGTGAGCAGGCGCGCCATCAGGCGTTCGTGCGCGTCGTCCTGCCGGTCGAAGCTGCGCGCCAGGCGGATCGCCAGCGCGGTGGCGGCCTCGCTCTCCAGCGCCAGGTCGGCCAGCACGTTGCGCATCAGCGGCTGCTCGATCAGCGGCTTGCCGAAGGCGCTGCGCTGACGGGTGTGGTTCAGCGCCAGCGCCACCGCCTGGCGCATCAGGCCGCTGGTGCCCAGCGAGCAGTCCAGGCGGGTCATGGTGCCCATCTCCAGGATCTGCGGCACGCCGCGGCCCTCCTCGCCCACCAGCCACGCCGCGGCGCCGTGGAACTCGACCTCGGAACTGGCGTTCGCCTTGTTGCCCAGCTTGTCCTTCAGGCGCTGGATGCGGATGGCGTTGCGCGTGCCGTCGGGCAGCACGCGCGGCAGGAAGAAGCACGAGAGGCCCGCCGGCGCCTGCGCCAGCACCAGGAAGGCATCGCACATCGGCGCCGAGAAGAACCACTTGTGGCCGGTGATCGCGTAGCGCTCGCCCCAGGCGTCGCTGCCGTCGCGCACGGCCTGCGTCGTGTTGGCGCGCACGTCGGAGCCGCCCTGCTTCTCGGTCATGCCCATGCCCATGGTCACGCCGGGCTTGTCGCGGTAGACCTTCAGCGCCGGGTCGTACGCACGGCTTTGCAGCAGGGGCGACCACTCGGCATGGATGGCCGGGTTGTCGCGCAGGGCCGGCGCCACCGCGTAGGTCATCGAGATCGGGCACAGGATCGAGGGCTCCAGCTCGGTGAAGAGCATGAAGCCCGCCGCGCGCTGCACGTGGGGCGAGCGCCCGAGCGGCGACGGGCCGCCCCGAGCCGCGAGAGCCCCCCCGGGGGGCAGCGCAGCAGGCGAAGCCGCAGGCGTGGGGGCCTCGTTCTCGGCCCACGGCGTGCCATGCAGCCCGGCGCCGACGGCCGTCTGCATCAGCGCGTGGTAGCTGGGATGGAACTCCACCTCGTCGATGCGGCGGCCGAAGCGGTCGTGCGTGCGCAGCTCGGGCGTGTGCACGTTGGCCAGGCGCGCATGGGCCTGCATCCCGGCGCTGCCCAGCTCGCGGCCCAGCGCCTGCAGCGGGGCGAGCTGCAGGTCCGGTGCGTTGAAGCGCAGCGCGTCCTGCAGCGCGCGGTTGGTGGCGAACAGGTCGTAGTCCGCCAGCGGCTCGGGCTGGTTGAAGACCTCATGGGTGATGACGCTGTCCATGTCCGCCTCCTGTGTCTCGGGTCAGATTCGGGTCAGATGAGCTTGACCAGCTGCTTGCCGAAGTTGCGGCCCTTGAGCAGGCCGAGGAAGGCCTCGGGCGCCGCCTCGATGCCCTGCGCGATCGACTCGCGCGGCCGCAGCTTGCCGGCGGCCACCAGCGTGCCCAGCTCCTTCAGCGCCTCGGGCCACACCTCCATGTGCTCGCTGACGATAAAGCCTTCCAGCTTCACGCGGTTGATGAGCAGCAGCGCCGGGTTGGCCAGCGGCAGCGGCTGGCCGTCGTAGCCGGCGATCATGCCGCACAGCGCGATGCGGGCGAAGGCGTTCAGGCGCGACAGCACGGCGTCGAGGATGTAGCCGCCGACGTTCTCGAAGTAGCCGTCGATGCCCTGCGGGCAGGCCTCTTTGAGCGCCGCGCTCATGCTCTTGGCGTCCGGGTGCTGGCGGTAGTCGATGCAGGCGTCGAAGCCCAGCTCGTCGGTGACGTATTTGCACTTGTCGGGGCCGCCGGCGATGCCCACCACGCGGCAGCCGCGCGCCTTGGCCAGCGCACCGAAGGCGCTGCCGACGGCGCCCGAGGCGGCGCTGACCACCAGCGTCTCGCCGGCCTTGGGCGCGATGATCTTCACCAGGCCGTACCAGGCGGTGACGCCCGGCATGCCCACGGCGCCCAGGTAGTGCGACAGCGGCACGTGCGCGGTGTCCACCTTGCGCAGCATGCCGGGCTGGTTGCCGTCGACCACGCTGTACTCCTGCCAGCCGCCGAAGCCGACCACCTTGTCGCCCACGGCGTACTTGGGGTTGCGGCTCTCGACCACTTCGCCGACCGTGCCGCCCTGGAAGACCTGCCCCACGGGCTGCGGCTGGGCGTAGCTCTTGGACTCGTTCATGCGCCCGCGCATGTACGGGTCCAGGCTCAGGTAGTGGTGGCGCACCAGCACCTGGCCGTCGGCCAACGGCGGCGTCTCGGCCGTCACGAGCCGGAAGTTGCCGGCCTGGGCCTCGCCCTCGGGGCGGCTGGCCAGGTGGATCTGCTTGTTGGTGGGCATGGATAGCCTCCTTGCTTAGTCTGTGGCGGGGGGTTGCAGGTCGTGGATCGTCTTGCCGGCCACCGGCAGGCGCTTGACGTACTTGAAGGTGCCGGTGCCGTGGGTGCAGGCGCGGCCCTGGCTGTCGTGGATCGTCGCCTCGACGAAGGCCAGCGTGGCGGTGCGGTGCATCAGCCGCCCCCGGGCGATCAGCGGACCGGTGGCGGGCAGCATGAAGCTGGTCTTCATCTCGACGGTGACCACGCCCATCTCGGGCTGCACGCTGCGCGCGGCGGTGGCCATGGCCACGTCCAGCAGCGTCATGCAGGCGCCGCCGTGGGCGACGGCGAAGCTGTTGGTGTGCTCCGGCGCCGGCGTGTAGCGCAGCTCCGATTCGCCGCCCTCGAAGCGCTCCAGCGTGAAGCCCAGGTGGTCGACGAAGGGGATCGTGACGCCGAAGGAAAGGCTCATGCGAGGCGTCCCGCCGTCAGGCCGCCCCCAGCACCACGCTGGTGCCGCCGTCCACCGCCAGCCACTGGCCGGTGATGTGCTTGCCGGCATCGCTGGCGTACAGCAGCGTGATGCCCTTCAGGTCCTCGTCGTCGCCCAGGCGGTGCAGCGGCGCCGCGGCCTTCATGTTGTCCTCGCCCAGGTGGTCGATCAGGCCGGAGGCCATCTTGGTGCGGAAGAAGCCCGGGCAGATGGCGTTGACGTTGATGCCGTACTTGCCCCATTCGGCCGCCAGCGTGCGGGTGAAGCCGATCACCGCCGTCTTGGAGGTGTTGTAGGCCAGGGTCTGCATGCCGGGCGGGTTGCCGTTCAGGCCGGCGATGGAGGCGATGTTGATGATGCGGCCGGTCTTCTTCGGGATCATGTAGCCGTTGGCGACCTGCTGGCTGAGGATGAAGTAGCCGCGCACGTTGAGGTTCATCACCTTGTCCCACGCCTCGACCGGGTGCTGCTCGGCCGGGGCGCCCCAGCTCGCGCCGGCGTTGTTGACGAGGATGTCCACCGCACCCAGGCGCTGCAGCGTCTCGTCGGCCAGGCGGCGGGTGTCCTCCTCCTTGCTGCAGTCGGCGGCGATCCAGCGCGCGTCGATGCCGGCGGCCTGCAGTTCGGCGGCGGCCTGCTCCAGGTCGTCGGCCTTGCGCGAGCTGAGCATGACCTTGGCGCCGGCTTCGCCCAGCGCATGGGCCATCTGCAGCCCCAGGCCGCGCGAGCCGCCGGTGACGAGGGCGACCTTGCCTTTCAGGTCGAAGAGTTGCTGGACAGTGCGGGTCATCGGTGTCTCCTGGGATGGGAAAGGGATCGGGTCAGGGCTTCATGCGCGAGCGCACGTAGATCAGCGCCACGCCCACGGCCGCCGCGACGGCGCCCGGCACGGCCAGGCCCCAGCCCACGGCCTCGTTGCCGCGGCCGACGGCGATGCCGAGGATCAACACCAGCAGGCCGCCGTAGATGAGCACCCAGGTCAGGTGCTCGATCCAGTGGCGCTTCTTGCCGGAGGCGGTGGGGACGGGAATCGGTTCGGTCATGTCAGTGCCGCCCGGCCGCCCGAAGGCGCTGACGCGCCCCCTCGGGGGGCAGCGATACGCGAAGCGATGAGCGTGGGGGCCATCATCAGAAGGCCTCTTCGGGCAATTGGGCGCACACGGGGTCGCGGCTTTCGACGACGTTCAGCCAGGCGCCGATCCGGGGCAGCTCGTAGTGGAAGAAGTAGGTCATGGCGCCGATTCTGCCCAGCGTGGCCGCCCCCTTCGAAGGGTCGGTCTTCAGCGCGCAGAGCGCGACCTGCAGCCACATCCAGGCGATGACGGTGTGGCCGAAGGCCTGCATGTACGGCACCGCGTTGGCCAGCGCCTCGGCGGGGTTGCCGGTGGTCCACGCCGCCTTCGTGGCGCGGTCGATCTGCGTCAGCGCGCCGGCCAGCGCCTTGGCGTGCGGCGCCAGTTCGTCCACGCCCAGCGCGGCGTCCACGGTGGCGGCGATGCGCTCGCCCAGCAGCTTTAGGCCGCGGCCTTCCTCCATCAGCACCTTGCGGCCCAGCAGGTCGGCCGCCTGGATGCCGTGGGTGCCTTCGTGGATCATGTTCAGGCGGTTGTCGCGCCAGTACTGCTCGACCGGGAAGTCGCGCGTGTAGCCGTAGCCGCCGTGGATCTGGATCGCCAGCGAGTTGGCCTCCAGGCACCACTCGCTGGGGAAGCTCTTGGCGATGGGCGTGAGCACCTCCAGCAGCAGGCGTGCGTCGTCGGCCGCCTCGGGCGCGCCGGTCTTCTGCTCGTCGACCAAGCGCGCGCAGTACAGCTCCAGCGCCAGCGCGCCCTCGCAGTACGCCTTCTGCGCCAGCAGCATGCGGCGCACGTCGGCGTGCTCGATGATGCGAACTTGCGGGCGGCTGGCGTCCTTGCCGGCCGGGCCGACCGGGCGGCCCTGCGGGCGGTTCTTCGCGTAGTCCAGCGAGGCGTAGTAGCCGGCCAGCCCCAGCATCACCGCAGCGGTGCCGACGCCGATGCGCGCCTCGTTCATCATGTGGAACATGCAGGCCAGGCCCTGGCCCGGCTTGCCGACGAGGTAGCCCACGGCGCCGGATCTGCCTTCGACCGGGTACTTGCCCTCGCCGAAGTTCAGCAGCGTGTTGGTGGTGCCGCGCCAGCCCAGCTTGTGGTTCAGGCCGGCCAGCGCCACGTCGTTGCGCACGCCGGTCAGGTTGCCCTCGGTGTCGACCAGCTTCTTGGGCACGATGAACAGCGAGATGCCCTTCACGCCCGGGATCAGCTTGCCCTCGGCATCGGGAATCTTCGCCAGCACGATGTGCACGATGTTCTCGGTCAGCTCGTGGTCGCCCGAGGAGATCCACATCTTGTTGCCGGTGAGGCGGTAGCGCGGCCCCAGCGGGTCGTTCTCGAAGCCCTCGCCGTCGGGCACGGCGCGCGTGGCCACGTCCGACAGCGACGAGCCGGCCTGCGGCTCCGACAGGCACATGGTGCCGGCCCAGCGGCCCGAGAACTCGTTCAGCGCGAAGACCTTCTTCTGCATCCCGGTGCCGTGCACCATCAGCAGGTTGGCGTTGCCGCTGGTGAGCATGTTCGAGCCGATGCTCACCGAGGCCAGGCCGAAGAAGGCGTTGGCCGCCGCTTGCACCGTGTAGGGAAGCTGCATGCCGCCGATCTCGTAGTCCTGCGCGGCGGCCAGCATGCCGCTCTCGACGAAGGCGGCATGCGCGTCGTGCGTGGCCTGCGGGAGGATCACCTTCTCGCCGTCGAACTGCGGCTCCTGCGTGTCCACCAGGCGGTTGAAGGGCGCGTACTTCTCGCGCGCGATGCGCTCGCAGGTGTCGAGCACCGCATCGAAGGTCTCGCGCGAGTGGTCGGCGAAGCGCCCGCGCTCGTTCAGCCGGTCGGCGGCGAGCCAGTCGTAGAGGAGGAAGTCCAGGGTCGGGCGAAGGGACATGGCCGGCTCGGGCAGCAGATCGACAAGCGGGCCAATGTAATGCAATCACCGGGGCGGTTCTGACTCCTTCATGACACGCAGCGTCTGGCTCGGGCGCTCGCCGAAACGGCGCCGGTACTGGTCCGCGAAATGCCCCGCGTGGAAGAAGCCGTAGCGCTCGGCGATGCGGGCCACGGCGTCGCGGCCGGCGCCCGGCCCGGCGGCCCGCAACGCCTGGCGCACGCGTTCCAGCCGCACGCTGCGCCAGTGGCCCATCGGGCTTTCGCCGGTGGCGCAGAGGAAGGCGTGCTGCAGCCCGCGCGCGCTCACGCCGAGGTGGCTGCACAACTGCGCCAGCGTCAGCGGCTCGGTGGCGTGCGCGTGCATGTACTCCTGGGCGCGGCGCACCACGCGCGGCAGCAGCGGCCGCCGGCCGGCCTCCAGCAGCGCCCGGTGGCTGTGCGGCAGCTGCAACAGCAGGGAGGAGACCAGGTACGACTCGGCCTGCCGGGCGAGCGCCGAGCCGGAGAAGGCAGGGTCGGCGTCCAGCGTGCCGCACAGGTAGCGCACGAAGGCGCCGATGCCGGCCATCGGCGCCGCGTCCATGTCCACGCCGGGCTCGAACACCAGCGGGCCGCACAGCGCGTGCTGGGCCAGTTGCTCGAACTGCTGCACCACGGCCGCCTGCGACAGCCGAACGATCAGGTGCGGGCTGTCGGCCGCCCAGTGCATGCGCAGCGGCTCGGTGGGCGACGGCAGCGAGGCCTGCCGGGTGTCGGAGCGCAGTTCCCGCCCGCCGCACCAGACCGTGGCGCCGCCGCGCAGCGGGATCTGCAGCAGGTAGAAGGTGCCCAGGTGGCCCGGGTCGATGTCGACCGCCGGACCGTACTGGACGTAGTTCAGGCTGGACGCCTCGCCCAGCCGCGCGCTGTGGTGGCGCGCGTCGAGCCGCTCGCCCGCATGGCAGGTGTTCAGCGCATGCGGGCAGAACACGCGCGCCACGCTCTCGCGCGCCTGGTCCACGTCGCGGGTGTGGAACAGGGCGTAGCGTGACAGCGGCAGGGGCGCGGTTTCGGTCAGGTCCATCGGCAGGCCGATGCTGGCGCACAGCCCGCCCATCGCGCAACGGGACTCGCCCGCAGCCGCCCCCCCGCCTGGCGGCCGGCGGCGCAAATTGCTGCGTTTTCGGGATGTCGGCCGCGTCCGGCGGATGCCGCGCCGCGGCGCCCGCTCCTATCTTTGCGCCGCATCAAGACACGACAGAAGGAGACCACAGCATGTTCAACGGTTTGTCCGGCAAGGCGGCCATCGTGACCGGCGGCGCCACGCTGATCGGCGCCGCCGTGGTGCGCGCGCTGCACGAGGCGGGCGTCCGGGTGGCGCTGGCCGACATCGACGCCGCCGGCGGCGCCAGGGTGGCGGCCGAATGCGGCGAAGGGGTGTGGTTCCGCGCCACCGACATCACCGACGACGCGCAGGTGCAGGCCTGTGCCGACGAGGCGGCGGCGCGCTTCGGCCGCCTGGACTTCCTGGTCAACCTGGCCTGCAGCTACGTCGACGACGGCCTGGACTCGGGACGGGCCGACTGGCTGACGGCGCTGAACGTCAACGTGGCCAGCGCCGCGATGATGCTCAAGGCCGCCCTGCCCCACATGCGCCGCGCCGGCGGCGGCGCGGTGGTCAACTTCACCAGCATCTCGTCCCGGGTGGCTCAGACCGGCCGCTGGCTGTACCCGGTGAGCAAGGCGGCGCTGGTGCAGCTGACGCGCAGCATGGCGATGGACCTGGCGCCCGAGAAGGTGCGCGTCAACAGCGTCTCGCCGGGCTGGACCTGGTCGGCCATCATGGACCAGCTCACCCACGGCGACCGCGGCAAGACCGACCGCGTGGCCGCGCCCTTCCACCTGATGCGCCGCGTCGGCGACCCGGAGGAGGTCGCGCAGGTGGTGCTTTTCCTGTGCTCGGACCACGCCAGCTTCGTCACCGGCGCGGACTACGCCGTGGACGGCGGCTACTCGGCGATGGGGCCCGAATCGCACGAACCCGCCATTCCCAGGCTGACGGCCTGACCGGCCCGCCCCCTCAACAGGAGACCCCCCATGCGCAACATCCTCATCGTCGGCGCCGGCCAGTCCGGCCTGCAGCTCGCCCTCGGCCTGCAGGCCAAGGGCTACGGCGTCACCGTCGTGTCCAACCGCCCGCCCGAGGACATCCGGGACGGCAAGGTGATGTCCAGCCAGTGCATGTTCCACGACAGCCTGCAGCACGAACGCGACCGCGGCATCGCCTTCTGGGAGAAAGACTGCCCGCCGGTGGAAGGCATCTCCTTCACCGTGCCGCACCCCGAGCAGGCCGGCGTGAAGGCGCTGCACTGGAGCCACCGGCTCGACCGCATCGCCCAGTCCGTGGACCAGCGGGTGAAGGTGCCCGGCTGGATGGCCGAGTTCGCCAAGCGGGGCGGCCGGCTCCTCATCCACGACGCCGGCATCGACGACCTGGAGCGCTGGACGCTGGAGCACGACCTGGTGATCGTGGCCGCCGGCAAGGGCGAGATCGCCCGGATGTTCGAGCGCGACGCCGTGCGCAGCCCCTACGACAGGCCGCAGCGCGCCCTGGCGCTCACCTACGTGCACGGCATGCGCCCGCGCGAGGAGCACAGCGCCGTCAACTTCAACCTGATGCCCGGCGTGGGCGAGTATTTCGTCTTCCCGGCGCTGACCCACAGCGGGCCGTGCGAGATCATGGTGTTCGAGGGCCTGCCGGGCGGGCCGATGGACTGCTGGCGCGACGTGCGCACGCCGTCCGAGCACCTGGCGCGCTCGCTGGAGGTCCTGCGCCGCTTCCTGCCCTGGGAGGCCGCGCGCTGCGAGCACGTCGAGCTGACCGACGCCAACGGCATCCTCAGCGGCGCCTTCCCGCCCACGGTGCGGCGGCCGGTGGGCAAACTGCCCAGCGGGCGCGTCGTGATGGGCATGGCCGACGCCGTGATGCTGAACGACCCGATCACCGGCCAGGGCTCCAACAACGCCGCCAAGTTCGCACACGCGGTGGAGACGGCGATCCTGGCGCACGGCGGCGCGGCCTTCGACGCCGCCTTCATGCAGGACACCTTCGAGCGCTTCTGGACCGGCTACGGCAGCCATGTGACCGCCTGGACCAACGCCATGCTGCAGCCGCCGCCCCCGCACGTGCTGCAGTTGCTGGGCGCGGCGGCCGGCTCGCCGGCGGTGGCGCGGCGCATCGTCAACGGCTTCAACGACCCGACCGACTACGCCAGCTTCTTCATGGCGCCGGACCGGGCCGAGGCCTACTTGGCGCAGGCCGCCGCATGACGACGGCCGACCCGATCGCGCTGCTGCCGCCGCTGCAGGCGCTGCGGCGCACCGCCTGCCTGCCGCCCTCCGACTTCCGGCTGGCGATGCGGCGCCTGGCCGGCGCGGTGTGCATCGTCGCCACCACCGACGGGCAGCGGCTGACCGGCCTCACCGCCACCGCCGTCACCTCGCTGTCGGCGGAGCCGGCGCGGCTGCTGGCCTGCATCAACCTCAAGGGCAGCACCTTCCGCGTCGTGGCTGATAGCCGGCGTATGAGCGTCAACCTGCTGGCCCAGGCCCACACCGGGCTGGCGCAGCGCTTCGGCGGCGCCGGGCCGGGCGCGGGCGAGCTGTTCGAGACGGGCCGCTGGGACACGCTGGCCACCGGCGCGCCCATCCTGCGCGATGCGCTGGTCGGCTTCGACTGCGTCGTCGACGAGATGATGGTGGCCCACAGCCACGCCGTGATGATCGGCGAGATCAAGGCCGTCCAGATGCACCCCGGCAACCAGCCGCCCCTGCTGTACGCGGAGGGCCGCTACACCACCCTGGCACCTCAAGGAGACATCCCCACATGACCGCCCTCCCACCCCGCTCCCGGACCCTTCGCGTGCGCGCCCGCGACGGCAGCGGCGAATTCGGCGCCTACCTGGCCGTGCCGCCTGCCGGCAAAGGGCCCGGCATCGTCCTCGCGCAGGAGATCTTCGGCGTGAACGCCACCCTGCGGCAGGTGGCCGACTACTACGCCGAGGAAGGCTACGTGGTGCTGGTGCCCGACCTGTTCTGGCGCCAGGAACCGAGCGTCGAGCTGGACGAGCGCCGCGAGTTCGACCGCGCCCTGGCGCTCTACCAGGGCTTCGACGAAGCCAAGGGCGTGAAAGACATCCAGACCGCGCTGGATGCGCTGCGCGCCCAGCCCGAATTCGCCGGCGGCGCCGGCGTGCTGGGCTTCTGCCTGGGCGGCAAGCTGGCCTACCTGGCCGCCTGCCGCACCGACTGCGACGTGGCCGTGGGCTACTACGGCGTGGGCATCGAGCAGGCGCTGGCCGACGCCGACCGCCTGGACGGCAGGCCGCTGGTGCTGCACCTGGCCGAGAACGACGGCTTCTGCCCGCCCGAGGCGCGCGAGGCCATCCTGAAGGCGCTCGGCGGGCGCGCCGGCGTGGCGCTGCACGTCTACCCCGGCGTGGACCATGCCTTCGCGCGCCCGGGCGGCGACCACTACCACAAGCCCTCGGCGCTGATGGCGCACCAGCGCAGCATCGCGGCCTTCCGCGGCGCGCTGGGCCCGCACTACGACTTCTCCCACCTGTGGGACAAGCACTGCGAGTACGAGTTCGCCACCCGCGACGTGGACGCCACCATGGCCACGATGGTGCCCGAGCCCTACGTCAACCACATCCCGACGATGACGGGCGGCGTGGGCCACCGGATGCTGGCGCGCTTCTACCGCCACCACTTCGTCGACGCCAACCCGCCCGACACCACGCTGATCCCGCTCTCGCGCACCATCGGCGCCAGCCAGATCGTGGACGAGCTGCTGTTCTGCTTCACCCACACCTGCGAGATCGACTGGATGCTGCCCGGCATCGCACCCACCGGGCGGCGGGTGGAGGTCCCGCTGGTGGCGATCGTGAAGTTCCGCGGCGACAAGCTCTACCACGAGCACATCTACTGGGACCAGGCCAGCGTGCTGGTGCAGATCGGCCGGCTGGATCCGGCGGGCCTGCCGGTGGCCGGGGTGGAGACGGCGCGCAAGCTGCTGGACGAGACCCTGTCCTCCAACACGCTGATGGCGAACTGGGCCCGCTCCGAGGGCCGCTGAAGGCGCCTCGGCGGCAGCGCGCGCTCAGGCAGCAGGCAATTGGCCGGCTTCGGCGCGCGTCAGCGCCATGGTGCCGGCGGCCTTGACGACCAGCGTGCGCCGGCCGTCCTGCGCCACGGCATGGACCTCGGCTTCGGTGAAGCTGAGCTGGCGGCCGGGCTTGACCACCCAGGCCTCGCACTCCAGCCAGTCGCCGCGCGCGCCGCGCAGCAGGTTCACCTTGAACTCGGCGGTCAGCACCAGCAGCCCCTCCGGCGCCTGGACCTGCGCCGCCGCACCCATGCTGTGGTCGGCCATGGCGGCCATCACGCCGGCATGCACCACGCCGCTGTGCTGGCGGTGGCGCGGCTGCAGGTCGATGCGGGTGTGCACGCGGCCGTCGTCGCCCAGGCCGGTCGCCTGCACGCCCAGGTCGACCATGAAGGGGGCGCTGGCGAAGAAGCGCTGCAGGGTCGGCAGGTCGATCTTCACGGGGCGCTCCCTTCCCGGCCTGCTGCGATCTCAGAGCACCTCGAACACGCCGGCCGCGCCCATGCCGCCGCCGATGCACATCGTCACCACCACCTTCTTCGCGCCGCGGCGCTTGCCTTCGATGAGCGCATGGCCGGTCAGGCGCTGGCCGCTCACGCCGTAAGGGTGGCCCACCGCGATGGCGCCGCCGTTCACGTTCAGCCGGTCGGCCGGGATGCCCAGCTTGTCGCGGCAGTAGAGCACCTGCACGGCGAAAGCCTCGTTCAGCTCCCACAGGTCGATGTCGCCGACCTTCAGGCCCAGGTTCTTGAGCACCTTGGGCACCGCGAAGACGGGGCCGATGCCCATCTCGTCCGGCTCGCAGCCGGCCACGGCGAAGCCCAGGAAGCGGCCCAGGGGCTTCAGGCCCTTGCGCTCGGCGTACTTCTCGTGCACCACCACGCAGGCGCCGCCGCCGTCGGAGAACTGGCTGGCGTTGCCGGCCGCGATCAGGCCGCCGGGCAGCGCCGGCTTGATGCCGCTGATGCCTTCCTTGGTGGTGCCGGGGCGGATGCCCTCGTCGTTCTCCACCGTCACCTCCTTGGTGATCAGGCCGAGCTGCGCGTCGGCCACGCCGGCCAGCACGGTGATGGGGGCGATCTCGTCCTTGAACAAGCCCGCCTTCAGGGCCGCCTCGGCCTTCTGCTGGCTGGCGGCGCCGTACTCGTCCATGGCGTCGCGGCCGATGTGGTAGCGCTTGGCCACCTGCTCGGCGGTCTGCAGCATGCTCCAGTAGATCTCGGGCTTGTGCTTGACCAGCCAGGGGTCGGCCAGCATGTGCTTGTTCATCTCGTTCTGCACGCAGGAGATGCTCTCCACGCCGCCGGCGACGTAGACCTCGCCCTCGCCCGCGATGACGCGCTGCGAGGCCATGGCGATGGTCTGCAGGCCCGAGGAGCAGAAGCGGTTGACCGTCATGCCCGAGGTGGTGACGGGCAGGCCGGCGCGCAGCGCGATCTGACGCGCGATGTTGGCGCCGGTGGCGCCTTCGGGGTTGGCGCAGCCCATGATCACGTCGTCGACCTCGGCGCCGTCGATGCCGGCGCGCTGCACCGCGTGCTGCACGGCGTGGCCGCCCAGCGTGGCGCCGTGGGTCATGTTGAAGGCGCCCTTCCAGCTCTTGGCGAGCGGGGTGCGGGCGGTGGAAACGATCACGGCGCTGGTCATGGTGTCTTCCTCTGGAAAAAGTCGGGGGATGCGGGTTACTGGGGCTGCGCGGTGCCGCGCAGCAGCTGCTGGTAGAAGCGGATCATGTCGCCGTAGCCGGCGACGGACAGGCGCTCGTCGGTGCCGTGGAAGCGCCCCAGGTCCTCGCCCTTCACGCGGATCGGCGAGAAGCGGTAGACCGCGTCGCTCACCAGCGTCATGTGGCGCGAGTCGGTGGCGGCGGTCATCAGGCCGGGCGCCACGGCGGCGTCGGGGAAGACCTCGCGCACGGTGCGCTCGATGGCCCTGTAGCCGGCGCTGTCGGTCGGCGAGACGGGCGACGGCTCGGAGTTGCCCGGGTAGCGCTTGACCTGGATGGCTTCGTTGCCGAGCGCCTTCTTCAGGTGCGCCTCGACGCCGTCGATGGTGTCGCCGGGCAGCACGCGGAAGTTCACCGCGGCCTCGGCCCGGCCGGGCAGCACGTTGTCCTTGTTGCCGGCGCGCACGATGGTCAGCGCGGTGGTGGTGCGCAGCATGGCGTTGCTGCTGGGGCTCTTCTCCAGTTGCGACTGCACCAGCGGGCCGGTGAGCCACAGGTTGGACAGCATCACGCGGTTGAAGGGGCTCATCTCCGGCGCCAGCGTGCCGAACATGTCGGCCGCGATGCCGCGGATGCCGCCCGGCATGGGCGTGGCCTCCAGGCGCGCGAGGGCGGCGCTCATCTGGCCGATGGCACTGTGGCGCGGCGGCATCGACGAATGGCCGGGCGCGGCGTCGAGCGAGAGGAAGAAGGTGGCGTAGCCTTTCTCGGCCAGGCCGATCAGCGCCGCCGGCTTCGTCAGGCCGGGCAGCACGCCGTCGAGCACCAGCAGGCCCTCGTCGAGCACCCAGGCCAGCTTCACGCCGCGCGACTTGAGCAGCTCGGCGATGGGCTGCGCGCCGCGCAGGCCGCTCACCTCCTCGTCGTCGCCGAACACGAAGTAGACGGTCTGGCGCGGCCGGAAGCCCTCGGCCAGCAGCGATTCCACGGCCTCGAGCTGGGCCATCAGGTTGCCCTTGTCGTCCATCGTGCCGCGGCCCCAGATGAAGCCGTCCCGGATGACGCCGGCGAAGGGGTCCACGCTCCAGGCCTTCTCGGTGCCGGGCGCGATGGGCACCATGTCCTGGTGCGCCATCAGCGCCACGGGCGCCGCCGCCGGATCGCTGCCGGCCCAGGTGTAGAGCAGCGCATGGCGGCCTACCACCTCGCGCTGGAGCGTGGCATGGACCTTGGGAAACTGCTGCGCCAGGTAGGCGTGCAGCTTCTCGAACTCGGCGCCGTTGGCGGCCGGGTCGTCCAGCGCCGAGACCGTGCGCAAGCGGATCGCGCCGGCCAGCCGCTCGGCGGCGGCCTGCACGTCCAGCCGCAGCGGCGGCGCCGGCGCCACGGCCACCTGCCGCGAAGGCTGGCGCCAGGTGTTCACCGCCAGCGCCGCGGCCAGCGCCACGAGCACCAGCAGCAGGCCGAGGAAGATGCGCTTGATCACGGCGGGGCTTCGATGCTCAGGAGAAGCTCTTGCCTTCGGCCACCAGCTTCCGGATCAGCGGCGCCGGCTCCCAGAACTTCGCGTCGTCGTGCGGGTTGCGCGCGAAGCGCTTCATCGCCTCGGCCACGTTGTACAGCCCCACCTGGCTGGCGTAGTGCATCGGGCCGCCGCGGTGCATCGGGAAGCCGTAGCCCGTGAGGTACACCATGTCGATGTCGCCCGCCTTGCTGGCGATGCCGTCCTCCAGGATGTGCGCGCCTTCGTTGACCAGCGAGAACACCAGGCGCTGCACGATCTCCTCGTCGCTGATCTTGCGCGGGGTGATGCCCAGCTCCTTGCGGTGCTCCTCGATCATCTTGTCGACCAGCTCGCTCGGGATGGCGTCGCGCTTGCCGGGCTGGTAGTCGTACCACCCTGCCCCGGTCTTCTGGCCGAAGCGGCCCAGCTCGCACAGCTTGTCGGCCGTGCGGCTGTACTTCATGTCGGGCTGCTCCACGGCGCGGCGCTTGCGGATGGCCCAGCCGATGTCGTTGCCGGCCAGGTCGCCCATGCGGAACGGGCCCATCGCGAAGCCGAACTTCTCGATCGCCTTGTCCACCTGCTGCGGCGTAGCGCCCTCGTCGAGCAGGAAGCCGGCCTGGCGGCTGTACTGCTCGATCATGCGGTTGCCGATGAAGCCGTCACACACGCCCGAGACCACCGCCGTCTTCTTGATCTTCTTGGCGAGCTGCATCACGGTGGCCAGCACGTCCTTGGCGGTTTCCTTGCCGCGCACCACCTCCAGCAGCTTCATCACGTTGGCCGGGCTGAAGAAGTGCATGCCGACCACGTCCTGCGGGCGCTTGGTGAAGGCGGCGATCTTGTCCACGTCCAGCGTCGAGGTGTTGGAGGCCAGGATGGCGCCCTTCTTGGCCACCGCGTCCAGTTGCTTGAACACCTTCTCCTTGACGCCCAGCTCCTCGAACACGGCCTCGATGACGAGGTCGCAGTCCTTCAGGTCGTCGTAGCTCAGGGTGGTCTTCAGCAGCGCCATGCGCTCTTCGTACTTGTCCTGCTTGAGCTTGCCCTTCTTGACCTGGGCCTCGTAGTTCTTCTTGATGGTGGCAATGCCGCGGTCCAGCGCTTCCTGCTTCATCTCCAGGATGGTCACCGGGATGCCGGCGTTCAGGAAGTTCATGCTGATGCCGCCGCCCATGGTGCCGGCGCCGATCACGCCCACCGTCTTGATGGCGCGCACGGGCGTGTCTTCCGGCACGTCGGGGATCTTGCTGGCGGCGCGCTCGGCCATGAACAGGTGGCGCAGCGCGGCCGACTCGGGGGTCATCATCAGCGCCAGGAAGATCTCGCGCTCCTTTGCCATGCCTTGGTCGAACTTCAGCTGCGTGGCGGCCTGCACCGCCTCCACGCACTTGAGCGGCGCCGGGAAGTTCTTCGACATGCCGCCCACCATGTTCTTCGCGAACTGGAAGTAGGCATCGCCCTGCGGATGCCTGCACGGCAGGTTGCGCACCAGCGGCAGGTCGCCGCCACCCTGCCCATGCTTTGCCGCCACCTCGCGGGCAAAGGCCAGGGCCTCGTCCATCAGCGACTCCGGCGAGGCCGCCAGCTTGTCGAACAGCTTCTGGCCCGGCGCCTTGGCCAGCAGCTCGCTCTTGACCGGCTGGCCGCTGACGATCAGGTTCAGCGCCGCCTCCACGCCCAGCACGCGCGGCAGGCGCTGCGTGCCGCCGGCGCCGGGGATCAGGCCCAGCTTGACCTCGGGCAGCGCGACGCTGGTGCCCGGCGCGGCCACGCGGTAGTGGCAGCCCAGCGCCAGTTCCAGCCCGCCGCCCATGCAGATGGAGTGGACGGCCGCCACGACCGGCTTGGTGGACGCCTCCAGCGCCAGGATGACCGACAGCAGGTTCGGGTCCTGCAGCGCCTTGGGCGAGCCGAACTCCTTGATGTCCGCGCCGCCCGAGAAGGCCTTGCCCGCGCCCGTGAGCACGATGGCCTTCACCGCCGCGTCCGCCAGCGCCTTCGACAGGCCGTCGGTGATGCCGACGCGCGTCGAGAGGCCCAGCCCGTTGACCGGCGGGTTGCTCATGGTGATCACGGCCACGTCGCCGTGCACTTTGTATTCAGCGGTCATGCTGCGTTCCTTTGGAAGATGGAAGAAAGATGGCGGAAAACCGGGGCCGGGCGACATGCCGGCGGCGCCCTCCGGCGCCGCTGCAGTCTCCAAAAAAGCACGAGTGTTCTTTTTCCGGGCATTCTAGGCATTTCACCCGTGCCCACAATGCCGGCGCAGTCGCTGGAGGGACAAGCGCCCGCAGGCGCTGCCGTGGATCAGACCTCCAGCCACTCCTTGCGCGTGGCGGCATCGGCGCGCAGGCCGTCGGGCGTGCCGTCGAAGACGATGCTGCCGTGGCCCATCACCAGCGCGCGGTCGGAGATGTGCATGGCGATGGTCAGCTTCTGCTCGATCAGCAGCACCGAGATGCCCCGGTTCTTCAGCGCCTTGAGGTACTCGCCCACCAGTTCCACGATCTTGGGCGCTAGGCCCTCGGTCGGCTCGTCGATGATGATCAGGTCCGGGTCGCCCATCAGCGTGCGGCACAGCGTCAGCATCTGCTGCTCGCCGCCGGAGAGCACGCCGGCCTCGGTGTGCTGGCGCTCCTTCAGGCGCGGGAACATGGTGTACATGTCGTCGAAGCCCCAGCGGCTGCCCTTGCCGCTGCCCTTCTGGCCGAGCAGCAGGTTCTGGTGCACCGTCAGCCGCGGGAAGACCTCTCGGTTCTCGGGTACATATCCGATGCCCAGGTGGGCGATCTCGTAGGCCTTGCGGCGCAGGATGTCCTGGCCCTTCCAGTGCACGTCGCCCTCGGCATGCACCAGGCCCATGATGGCCTTGGCGGTGGTCGAGCGGCCCGAGCCGTTGCGCCCAAGCAGCGCCACGATCTCGCCCGGGTTGACGGCGAACGACACGCCGTGCAGCACGTGGCTCTTGCCGTAGTAGGCGTGCAGGTCCTGGATCTTCAGCATCAGTGTCCCCCTCCTTGCGCGTCGGCCACCGGCGAGCCGAGATACGCCTCCTGCACGCGCGCGTTGGCGCGCACGGCGTCCGGCGTGTCGAAGGCGATCACTTCGCCGTAGACCACCACCGCGATCTTGTCGGCCAGGCCGAACACCACGCCCATGTCGTGCTCCACCGTCAGCAGCGTCTTGCCCACCGTCACCTCGCGGATCAGGTTGATGAAGTGCGCCGTCTCCGTCTTGCTCATGCCGGCGGTCGGCTCGTCCAGCAGGATCACGTTGGCGCCGCCGGCGATGGTGATGCCGATCTCCAGCGCGCGCTGCTCGGCGTAGGTGAGGTTCATCGCCAGCACGTCGCGCTTGCGCGCCAGGCCGACCTGCTGCAGCAGCGTCTCGGCCCGCTCGTTGGCGTCGTGCAGCCGCGAGAGGAAGCGCAGGAAGGTGTAGCGGTAGCCCAGGCTCCACAGCACGCCGCAGCGCAGGTTCTCGAACACGCTCAGCTTGGGGAAGATGTTGGTGATCTGGAAGCTGCGCGACAGGCCCTTGCGGTTGATCTCGTAGGGCGGCAAGCCGTCAATGCGCTCGCCGCCCAGTAGCACCTCTCCGCTGGAGGGATGCAGGCGCCCGCTGATGAGGTTGAACAGCGTGGACTTGCCGGCGCCGTTCGGGCCGATCACGGCGATGCGCTCCCCCTGCTGCACCGCCAGGTTGGCCCCGCGGATGATCTCGGTGCGCCCGAAGCTCTTGCGCAGGTCCTTCAGTTCGAGGGCGTAGGTCATGCCGTCATCTCCTTGCGCTTGATCTCGGCCTCGATCTCCTCCTGCGCCCGGCCCCAGACGCGCACGAAGCGGCGGCGCACCATTTCCATCAGCGCCCCGCCCACCACGGCCAGCGCGACGGCGCCGACCCAGGTGGCGGTGGAGGACGTGTCCAGTTCGCCGCCGAAGAAATGCACCTTCGGCCCCAGCGCCGCGTTGAGCTGGATGTGGTAGATCATCTCGACGATGGCGGCCAGGCCAACGACCATCAGCGCGCCCGTCACCAGCAGCCCGCCGTACAGGCCCCACAGGCGCTTGAACTTGCCGAAGGCGGCCACCCGCACGTTCATCATGATCAGGCTGGCGATGCCGCCCGGCGCGAACATCACCATGAACAGGAACACCAGGCCCAGGTACAGCAGCCAGGCCTTGCTCAGTTCCGACAGCAGGATCGACGCGAAGACCAGCAGCGCGGCGCCGATGATCGGGCCGAAGAACAGCGTCGCGCCGCCCAGGAAGGTGAACAGCAGGTAGCCGCCCGAGCGGATGGTGCTCAGGCTGTCGGCCGCGTTCACGATCTCGAAGTTGATCGCCGCCAGCCCGCCGCCGATGCCGGCGAAGAAGCCGGCGATGATGAAGGCGAAGTAGCGCACCCGCTGCGTGTTGTAGCCGATGAACTCCACCCGCTCCGGGTTGTCGCGCACGGCGTTCAGGATGCGGCCCAGCGGCGTGCCGGTGAAGGCGAACATCAGCGCCGTGCAGACGAAGCAGTACACGGCGATGAGGTAGTACACCTGGATCTGCGGGCCGAAGTCCCACCAGAGGAACTTGCCGTAGACGCGGTTGGTGGTGACGCCGCCCTCGCCGCCGAAGAAGCCCGGGAACATCAGCGCCATGGCCGCCACCAGCTCGCCCAGGCCCAGCGTGATCATGGCGAAGGTGGTGCCCGACTTCTTGGTCGTCACGTAGCCGAACAGCACCGCGAAGAAGGCGCCCGCCAGGCCGGCCACCACCGGGATCAGCACCAGCGGCACCGGCAGGCGGCCGTCGCTGGCCATGTTCATCGCGTGCACGGCGATGAAGGAGCCCAGCCCGGTGTAGACCGCGTGGCCGAAGCTCAGCATGCCGCCCTGCCCCAGCAGGATGTTGTAGGACAGGCAGATGATGATGAGGTAGCCGATCTGCGAGAGCATGGTCATCGCCAGGCTGCTGGTGAACACCAGCGGGGCGACGAGCAGCGCGATCGCGAACAGGGACCAGACGACGATCCGGCCGACGTTCATCGGCTTGAATCGGTACAGCTCGGCGGAAGTCGCGGCGGGCGTCATGGATGGGGTGGTGCTCATGGGTTCAGTCCTCCCGGGTTCCGAGCAGGCCGCGCGGCCGGAAGATCAGGATCAGCACCAGGAACAGGTACGGCAGGATGGGCGCGACCTGCGAGATGGTGAGCTTGAGCAGTTCGTAGCCGAAGGTCTGCTCGGTGACGGTGATGCCCAGGGCCTGCAGGCCGGTGGCGGCCGACTGGTCCATGGCGACGGCGAAGGTCTGGATCACGCCGATCAGCAGCGAGGCCAGGAAGGCGCCGCCCAGCGAGCCCATGCCGCCGACC
>Ga0182738_1000302_pt1 | contig 74122 bp, 62 predicted proteins | sample eDN5th30CBELigMG_FD_128876 | JGI IMG/M metagenome (GOLD analysis project Ga0182738, IMG submission 128876) | Enriched Miracle-Growth compost microbial communities from Emeryville, California, USA - eDNA 5th pass 30_C BE-Lig MG (version 2)... ... | reverse complement strand
CGGGGAGGTAAGGAGACGGTTTTGCAGTTTGCATCCTGTCTCCGTTGATATACTTACAGAATAATGATACATTCTGTAAATGGAAGTCAAACGGGCATACAAATTCCGCTTTTACCCAACGCCTGAGCAAGAGGAAAATCTTGCCAGGGCGTTCGGGTGCGCCCGTTTTGCCTACAACTACATGCTGCGCCAAAGAACCGATGCATGGTTCCAGCGTCAGGAAAGAGTCGGATACGCTGACACTTCCGCGATGCTCACGGTGCTCAAGAAAACACCGGAACACGTGTGGCTGAACGAAGTTTCCAGCGTCCCGGTTCAGCAATCCCTTCGCCATCTGCAAACGGCTTTTAGCAACTTCTTTGCTCGTCGTGCCAGGTATCCTGCGTTCAAGCGCAAGAACGGCAATCAGTCGGCTGAATACACGACCAGCGCGTTCAAATGGGACGGAAAGAAACTTCGCATTGCGAAGATGGATATCCCGCTGAATATCCGTTTTTCGCGCACCCTCCCGAAGGCCGCTATCGTGACAACTGTCACGGTCAGCAAGGACACCGCGAACCGCTTCTTTGTGTCCATGCTCTGCATTGATGAGGTCGGAGCAAAATCCAAAGCAGCCGGAAAGGTTGGCATCGATCTGGGACTGACTCACTTCGCCATCCTCTCGACCGGAGAAAAGGTTGCTTCGCCGAATACGTTCCGCAAGAACGAAGCAAAACTGGCAAAACTGCAACGCAGGCTGGTAAAGAAGCAGAAAGGCTCCGCAAACCGGCGCAAGGCAAGGTTGAAAGTAGCCCGGCTGCACGCGAAGATTACCGATTCCCGCAGGGACTTCCTGCACAAACTTTCGACACGGCTGATAAACGAAAACCAAGTGATCGCCATCGAAAGCCTCGCTGTTTGCAACATGCAGAAGAAACGCTGCTTATCGAAGTCAATCAGCGATGCAGGCTGGTCTGAGTTCGTGCGGCAGCTTGAATACAAGGCGCTGTGGTATGGACGCGAACTGATCGGCATTGACAAATGGTTTCCATCGTCCAGGCGATGCTCGGATTGCGGGCATACCGTCAAGGCCATGCCCTTGAAGGTGCGCGAGTGGACGTGTCCTGAGTGCGGCAGCGCCCACGACCGCGACATCAATGCAGCGCGTAACGTTTTGGCCGCCGGACTGGCGGTGTCAGCCCATGGAGAAACTGTAAGTCCTGTTTGCATGTAAGTGTGGATAGGCAAGGTTCTGTGAAGTGGGAATCCCTTTCCTTTAGGGGATGTCAATCTTGTTCCTTATTCCCTTCGGGTGGACAGTCCATTGCCCCCCGGAAACGGGATTTTTCCGGTGAGCATGTGCCGCTTGTTGAAGGCATCGTATTGTTTGAACTACTTTTCTCCAACCTGCAGAATCGCGAGAAACGCTTCCTGTGGAATCTCGACATTGCCGACCTGCTTCATGCGCTTTTTACCGGCTTTCTGCTTTTCCAGAAGCTTGCGTTTACGCGTAATATCGCCGCCATAGCATTTGGCCAGCACATTCTTGCGCAACGCCTTGATACTTTCCCTGGCGATAATGTGCGAGCCTATGGCGGCTTGAACAGCGATATCGAACATCTGCCGGGGAATCAGTTCACGCATTTTCTGCGCGAGTTCCCGTCCGCGGTACTGGCTGCTCGCACGGTGCACAATCAGCGACAAGGCGTCCACGCGCTCGCCATTGATGAGGATATCCAGCTTGACGAGATCGGAGGCCCTGAACTCCTTGAATTCATAATCAAGTGAAGCGTAACCGCGGCTGGTCGATTTTAACCTGTCGAAGAAATCCATGACGACTTCATTGAGCGGGATTTCATAGGTCAGCATGACCTGCCTGCCCATGTACTGCATATTCTTCTGGATTCCCCGCTTGCTGATGCAAAGCGTAATGACCGACCCGACATATTCCTGCGGGACGAGGATGGTTGCCGTAATGACCGGCTCCCGAATCTGCTCTATTTTTGAGAGATCAGGCAGCCTGGACGGGTTTTCGATTTCAATGACCGATCCATCGCGCAGCACGACCTGGTACACCACCGTTGGAGCGGTGGTGATGAGGTTCATGTCGTATTCCCGCTCCAGTCTTTCCTGTACGATGTCGAGATGAAGGAGCCCGAGAAAGCCGCAGCGAAAACCAAATCCCAACGCCTGCGACGTTTCCGGCTCGTATTGCAATGAGGAATCATTGAGTTTCAGCTTCTCCAGCGCATCGCGCAGAGCATCGTACTGGTTGGATTCCACAGGGTAGAGTCCGGCGAACACCTGCGGTTTGATCTCCTTGAAGCCGAGCAGCGGTTGGGGAGCGGGGCGGTCAACGAGTGTTACCGTATCGCCGACCTTGGCAGACTTCAGCTCCTTGATTCCGGAAATAATGAAGCCCACTTCACCGGCGCTGAGAGATTCCCGGTTTCTGGATTTGGGCGTAAATACGCCCACCTGTTCACACAGGTGGACAGTTTTACTCGCCATCAGCAATATTCTGTCCTTGGGTCTCAATACCCCATCCATTACCCGCACCAGCATTACCACGCCCACATAGTTGTCGAACCAGGAATCGATGATAAGGGCCTTCAGGGGTGCTTCCGGATTCCCTTTCGGCGGGGGAATACGCGAAATGACCGTTTCCAGGATATCCTCCACACCGAAACCGGTTTTTGCACTTGCCCGCACGGCATCCTGGGCTTCTATGCCGATGATATCTTCAATTTCCTTGATGACGCGTTCCGGTTCGGCAGCGGGCAGATCGATCTTGTTCAGCACCGGTATGACTTCCACGCCCTGTTCGATTGCGGTGTAGCAATTTGCAACGGTTTGGGCTTCCACGCCCTGGGAAGCATCAACCACCAGGAGAGCTCCCTCACAGGCTGCGAGCGAGCGCGATACTTCATAGGAGAAGTCGACGTGGCCAGGTGTATCGATGAGATTCAGGAGGTAGCGGCTGCCATCACGGGATTTGTATTCGAGGGCCGCCGTCTGCGCCTTGATAGTGATTCCGCGCTCGCGCTCCAGTTCCATCGAGTCCAGCACCTGTTCTTCCATTTCCCGGTCGGACAGTCCTCCGCATAAATGGATGATACGGTCCGCGAGCGTGGATTTGCCGTGATCGATATGGGCGATGATGGAAAAGTTGCGGATGTGCTGCATCAGGGATCGGGATGGTCAGGGAAGAGGGTGATAACAGGACGATGCCGGAATTCACCGGCAATCAAAAAAGGGCACATGGTGTGCCCTCTCATGGCGTGGCCCTCTGGTCGCACGTGTATCCGGTCCCTGCAAATTCTTGTTCAAGACGGACATTCTAGCGAATTTTGAGGAAATAAGCACCTGCCGAGTCGCCTTCTTCCCCGACGATAAAAGGGGAAGAAGGCGCCACCGCTTTCACAAAAGAACGCAGTGCTATTTTTCGATTCGCTGAAATATCCGGGCAAACGCATTCAGGTCGAGGTGATAGTGGCAAATTTCCCTGTTTCCGGCCATCAACACCGGAACGCGTTGCCCATAACGGGATTGCAGATCGCTGTCGCTATCCACATCCACGACTTCGAGCTTAAAAGAGTAACCTGGCTTCAATTCCTGCAGGGCCGCGAGCATGTCCTGGCAGAGGTGGCAGTGCTCCCGGCCATAAACTGTCAGCAAGACAGGGAAATCAGGATCGGGAGCAGCCATTTATTTGTTTTCACCATTCATCTTCATGGTGATGAAGGTGGCGGTATCGCCGCGTTTCACCAGCAGGGCAATATTGCGTCCTTTCTCGACCTTGTTGAGCAACTGGTTGAATTGATCAACGGTTTTGACATCCTGATTATTGATGCTCAGAATGACATCGCCGGGTCTGACCCCCGCGCGGCTTGCGATACCGGGCACCATATCCTCGACCAGAAGCCCGCTTTCAGTTTCCAGTTCCTTCTTCTGATCCGGGGTCAGCTCGATCAGGCTCAAGCCGATACGATTCGCTGTATTCGGTATCTTGCCCCGCTTTCCAGAACGCCCCGCCGGTTTTTCATCCTCTGGGAGCTCATCCACTGTAATCGTGAGCTCCTTGGTCGATCCATTCCGCCACACCTGCATCTGCACTTTCGTGCCTGGCTTGGTCGAGCCAACTATGCGTGGCAGATCGCCTGAAGAATTCACGGTCTTGCCGTCGAACTTGAGAATGATATCCCGTGCTTGAATGCCTGCCTTGTCTGCCGGGCCGCCTTTCTGGACAGAAGCTACCAGCGCGCCGGCTGGTTTGGGTAAACCGAACGATTCCGCAAGCTCCTTTGTGATTTCCTGAATCAGCACGCCGATTCTGCCCCGGCTCACCCTGCCGCTTGCAATCAGCTGATTTGATATATCCCGGGCAACATCGATGGGAATGGCGAATGACAAACCCATGAATCCGCCGGTGCGGCTGTAAATCTGGGAATTGACGCCGACCACCTCGCCGTTCATGTTGAACAGCGGTCCGCCGGAATTCCCGGGGTTGATCGCGACATCCGTCTGGATGAAGGGCACGAAATTTTCCTGCGCCAGAGAACGTCCTTTGGCGCTGACAATCCCGGCAGTGACACTGTTTTCAAAGCCGAAGGGTGAACCGATCGCTACCACCCATTCTCCCACCTTCATTTTGTTGGGATCACCCTGGGTGACTTTCGGCAGCCCGGTAGCATCGATCTTGAGGAGGGCGATGTCCGTCTTCCGGTCCGCACCAATCAGCTTTGCCCGGAACTCCCGCTTGTCTGTAAGCTTCACATTGATTTCATCGGCTCCATCGACCAGATGGGTATTTGTCAGAATATAGCCGTCCGAACTGATAATGAAGCCGGAGCCCACCGATCTGGATTCGAAATCTCGTGGCATTCCTCCATGAGGCTGCATATGTCTCCGGAAAAACTCGAAAAACGGATCATCCTCGGGGATGTTCGGTATTCCCGGGAAAGCGCGTTCCGTGGCTGCGCTGCCTGACTGAACGGTGCTGATGTTGACGACCGAAGGCCCTTCTCTTTCGACCAACCCGGTAAAATCCGGCAATTCGCGCGCCGGCGCCTCCGCAAACGCGCCTGTGGATAATCCAAGCAGCACCACCAGTAAAAATTTAGCAATCATACTTTTTCTTCCATGGAGTAGAAACGGGTGAACCATTCATCCATCTGCCCAAGATAATGGGATAGTAGTACCAGGACCACATTCAGTCCAAGCCGCCGCCGGCCTGTCTTGATGGCCTAACGACTGGTAACAGAATTGCCGATTTGCATTACAGTGGCTGGCGGTACTTCGCCTATGGCAGTTACCCTATTGTCGCCGAGAGTACGTGTATAGATATTGATCGCGCCGCGGCTGTGGTAGAGACCCTCGACCGGAGAAGAAGCTTCCCCCGAATGGGGCTCGATAAATACCGACACGGCAGCAAGACCATCCGAGAGAGCAATATGCGCAACAGGACGTGATTTGCCGGAGAGATTACGTTTCATTTCCACAATCTTTTTGAATCCCGGAGGGGGATCTTTGACATGCCAGCCAAGTTTCCCGCTACCCTGTGTTGAGGAGACAAGATTTGTCTTGCGCCATTCAGCAGCTTGACCCGAATACTTGGATTTCAACAGATCCTTGTCTATTTCCTCGCCAATTTTCAGGTCGGTGAATACAAATTGCTCCACCACCCGGCCTTTATCCATTACGGCGGCTTTCAGCAACAGCCCGGTATTGGGATCCATCCATAATTTCTGGCCATAACGCTTGTCATCCCTGGGCTCCAGTTCGATGACCTGACTGGCATAATCGCTGATCCGCTCCTGCTTGCCCTTTTTGACGATATAGTTGTCGTCGAGATTGATCAACGGCTGAGGCAGCAGCGCGGGAAAAACTTTTCGCAACCAGCGTTTTTCCGTCACCACGGTCTTGCTTTCCGGCAGATAACATCTCATTTCATCGTTGTTGCGGATAATCTCACGTGGAGGACCATCCAGCACCACGCTTTTTTCCTGCTCACCTTCCTCATTCACCAGATGGATGATGCGCGATGTTTCTATCTGATCGTCAGACGAATAGACGAATGTCCCGACATAATTGTAATGGCGCGGCGCGGCGGCAATCTTTTGCAGCCAGTTAAGCGCCTCGGGGGACGAGGGGGATGAACTGGAGGGGTTTTGCGCGAATGCGGATTGGACGATGACTGTCAGCAACAGGGAAGACAGTGAAACCTGTGTCATCTGTGGATGTTATCGCGCGCTTTCCGCCGATGTACGCATGAAAGGAACTGCCCCGTGTATCGTGGTGCTAGGCGAGAATTGCCGATGCGCCAGGAGATAGTCGTCGATTTGCGCAGATTCGGAGGCAGCGATGGAAGCTCTGGCCGGAATTACAGGATAAGTGGCAACGGGCGCTCCAGTGGTTGCAGAAGTCGAGGGCGACGTCCTGTTATCGGCCAGATGCTGCCTCAGGAGGTCCGACTCTTGCGTCGTTTGCAGAATTATCCACCCCCCCACCATCGCTGCCGCGATGGAGGCCGCAGCGGCATAAGCTGTCGGCCTGCGCTTAGGGGTCGGATGAAGCAACGTTGTGTTCGATACCGGGGATACCGCAGGTTCCGCCATCAGTCTTGCGTTAACTCGCCGCGTAATATCGAGTGGCTTGATCTCCGATTGACCCAACGCATCGCTGATCAGGTGGTAAGCAACCCAGTGTTCCCGTAGCTCCTCCGCGTTCCTGAATTGCTCGATCACTATCGACGCATCGTCTGCGTCCAGTTCACCATCCATCAATGCCGATATTTTCTCTTGCATATTACCACCTCTTATCTTTACCAGTCCCCAGCAAGGGGCGCAGTTTTTCCGCTATTGCTTCCCGTGCACGAAATATTCGCGAACGGACCGTGCCGATAGGGCAACTCATGATCGCTGCGATTTCCTCGTAGCTTAGTCCCTCAATTTCTCTCAATGTAATTGCCGTCCGCAGTTCTTCAGGCAATTCTTCCAGCGTTTGGTTCACCGTTTGGGCAATCTGTTTGCTTGTCAGTTCGCTCTCGGGCGTATTCATTTCGCGCAATTGGCTCGCTTCTTCAAAACCTTCGGCCTCTTCGCTGTCGAATCCTGTCGTGGTGGTAGGCGCCCGCCGCCCTTGAGCCACCAGAAAATTCTTGGCAGTATTAATGCCTATCCTGTACAACCAGGTATAAAACGCACTGTCTCCACGGAACGACGGTAGTGCGCGGTAAGCCTTGATAAAAGCTTCCTGGGTCACATCCTCTACTTCTGACGCATCCCGGATGAATTGCGAAAGGAGACGTGCAAGCTTGCGCTGGTACTTGATCACCAGAAGATCGAAAGCCTGCTTGTCGCCGTGTTGCGCGCGTTCCACCAGTTGCTGATCGATTTCCCGGTCACCCATGCCGCCCAGTTCCTGAATTGATGAATCTCTTAGCTGTAACTGCTTCATTATAAGGCAGCCCAGCCAAGTATACCCCTTCAGGAGCCCATCGGGAATTACGCACCGATTCATCGTCCGCGGTCTGTGTGAACAGACAACGCGTAGTATAAATTAGTTCAGTTGAAAATGTGGTTATTCCGGCAGATAGAGTACATGTCAGATTCAGGGCCTGCTGGCACTTGTTTCGCTTCCCCGAAACAAGTGCCAGCAGGCCCTGATCATGCGTTTATGCCGCCATCTTGCGGCAGTGCTCCGCGCACTGGCGGCAGGCTTGCACGCACTCTTCCATCCCATCCAACTGTTCGCAACTTTTAGCACAGGCGTCACAAATTTCGCCACAGACGCCACAGACTCTGGGACTGAACCTGGAACCGCTGAGCATGAAATTCAGTGATGTCTGGCAGATTTCCGCGCAATTCATCATGAGTCGGAGGTGCTCGGCCTCGACATGTTTGCCGCCTGATTCCAGGCAATGGTTCATCGCCATTTGCAGGCAGGTGCGATGACAATGGCTGCATGCATCGATACAGGCTTGCAGATTCTGATCGGTTTCCGTGTATAAAAACATGGTCGTCTCCTTTTCCATTTTGGGAAGTTTTTCGGGATCGATGGAGTCTCGTCAAACCCGCTAGCGCATAATGTGCGCCAGCCACCGCTTCACATTCTGTACGCTAGCAGACATAAAATTCAGGGTCGGGAAAGAGACGGCGATGGGGGAGCAGAATAGGGAATAGGGATAGATTGTTGCTATCATTGTTCGGATTACGCGTTTTTCATCCAGATTGAGACAGATGGGAAGTCATCACAGTCACAGACACGGTTTTTCCAGCATGTCATCTCATACCGGACGCTCCGGACATCACAACCATTCTCCCGCACGCAATCATGGACGTGCGTTCGTTATTGCCATTGCCTTGAACGCCGGCTTTGTCGTAGTTGAATTCGGTTACGGCTTTGTCGCCAACTCGACGGCCCTCACGGCGGATGCAGGGCATAATTTATCGGATGTGCTCGGGCTTGCGTTAGCGTGGGGCGCGGCGATTTTGAGCCGCAAGGCGCCGAGCGAACGTTATACCTATGGTTTGCGCAGCACTTCGATACTCGCCGCGCTGGCAAATGCTGTTCTGCTCCTGGTGGCATGCGGTGCAATCGCCTGGGAAGCTTTTCAGCGGTTTTCGCAGCCCCCGATAGTGGCCGGCCTCACCGTTGCAGTCGTCGCAACCGCTGGTCTTTTGATCAACGGTCTGTCTGCCTGGCTGTTTTTGAAGGGGAGCAAGGAGGACCTGAATATTCGCGGCGCCTTCCTGCATATGGCGGCGGATGCCGCGGTTTCGGCCGGCGTTCTGGTATCCGGGGTGGCGATCCTTTTCACGCAATGGTATTGGCTTGACCCGGTGATCAGCCTGATGGTCGTTGCCGTCATTATCTTCAATACATGGGGCCTTCTGCGCGACTCGGTTCAGCTTGCACTAAGCGCCGTGCCCCCGCATATCGACATTGCCGCGATCGAAGCTTTCCTGCGCACCCAGCCGGGCGTGACGGACGTACATGACCTGCATATATGGGGCCTGAGCACGACCGAGAGCGCGCTCACTGTCCACCTCGTCATGCCGGGCGGGTATCCCGGCGATTCTTTCATGGACAGCATCAGGACGACCCTGGGGGCGCGCTACGCCATTCATCACAGTACGCTGGAGATCGAACAGGGCACCCTCAACCATTATTGCCCCGTGGGATCAGTAGGGCCAACCACTGATCTGCATTGATCTTGCTGCCATAAAAGCATTCGCCAGGTCTGTTATCATTCCCTGCTTACAAAAACAAATAACGAACGACGATCAGTGCCACAGCTTAATTTCGATACCCTGATAATTGGCAGCGGCCTGGCGGGGCTCACCCTCGCGCTCAATCTGGCGCAAAACAGAAAAGTGGGCCTCATCACCAAGCGTGCGCTGCTTGATGGGGCAAGCGGATGGGCGCAGGGGGGAATCGCCGCAACGTTATCGGAAGAGGACTCGCCTGAAGCTCACCTCCGCGATACTCTCGTCGCGGGCGCAGGTCTCTGCAACGAAGAGGTGACGCGGTATGTAGTGGAAAACGGTCCCCAGGCGGTCCAATGGCTGATCGATCAGGGAGTGCCTTTCACGCGTGATGGCGACAACGGGACCGGCTATCATCTGACCCGTGAAGGCGGGCATAGCGTGCGCCGCATCATTCATGCGGCGGATGCGACCGGGAGGGCAGTGCAATTGACCCTGATCGAAAGAGCGCATGCCCACCCGAATATCACCGTGCTGGAGTACCATGTCGCGATCGACCTGATCACCAGCGCCAAACTGGCTGGCCGTGGCGAGCGCTCCGGCAGGAACGGCAATCGCTGCCTTGGCGCTTACGTGCTGGACAGCAGGGAAGGGAGGGTGCGCACCATAGCGGCGAGCAACACTGTGCTGGCAACGGGTGGAGCGGGCAAGGTTTATCTCTACACCACCAATCCGGATACTTCGACCGGCGATGGCATCGCCATGGGCTGGCGTGCAGGCTGCCGCATAGCGAATATGGAGTTCATCCAGTTTCATCCCACTTGCCTTTATCATCCTCACGCCAAATCGTTCCTCATCAGCGAAGCGGTGAGAGGCGAGGGAGGACTGCTGAAACTGCCCGATGGCACCCGTTTCATGCCCGCGCACGATGAGCGCGCGGAACTTGCGCCGCGTGACATCGTGGCGCGCGCCATCGATTTCGAGATGAAGAAGCGCGGGCTCGACTGCGTGTACCTGGATATCTCGCACAAGCCGGCAGACTTCCTGAAGGAGCATTTTCCGACCATTTACCGGCGCTGCCTGGAATTCGGCATCGATATCACCAAAGAACCGATACCTGTGGTACCTGCGGCTCACTATACATGTGGCGGTGTCGTCACCGACTGGAATGGCAAGACCGACCTGGACAATCTTTATGCGATTGGCGAAACCGCGCATACGGGTCTGCACGGAGCCAACCGCCTGGCGAGCAATTCACTGCTGGAGTGCCTGGTATTCGGACAGGCCGCGGCGCGGGACATCATGCAGCAGACGCCTGAACCCATCACCGCATTGCCGCCATGGGATGAAAGCCGCGTGACCAATGCCGATGAGGAAATTGTCATTTCCCATAACTGGGATGAGCTGCGGCGCTTCATGTGGAGTTACGTTGGCATCGTCCGCACCACTAAACGTTTACAGCGCGCGCAGCACCGCATCCATCTTTTGCGTGAAGAGATCAACGAATACTACGCCAATTTCCACGTCACCAACGACCTGCTGGAATTGCGCAACCTGGTGGATACCGCGGACCTGATCGTGCAAAGCGCCATGCTGCGCCATGAAAGCCGCGGCCTGCACTACAGCAAGGATTATCCGGAGTTGCTGCCGGAAGCGAGGGATACGGTGTTGAAACGGGGACAGTAAGCGACACTGCTGTACTGACGGAGTGACAAGCGTGTTTCATCAATTTCTTGTGCATACTTCTTTCGTATCGATCGAAAACTCGCATGGCTGCTTTCCCATCCAGCGGTGACGATCCATGCGTCCGGAACATCCTGCGTCTTCGAGGAGGGCGCGCTGCCCGGAGGCATCGCAAACCAGCACGACCGAGTGCTTGTCCTGGCGCAGCACTCTCACCTTGTAGCCTTTAAAGGCTCGCAGCAATGCCGGATCGTGTTGGGTTGCCCGCATGAGCAACTCCTTCTCATCGAGCCCGGGCGGGAGATTCTTGTAGCGGACAGTGGATTCCACTGCGGCCGCGAGCTTGGTCAGTGCGGAAGCCTTGATAAACATTTCTTCACTGTAGGGGCGCTTTGGGGTAGGGGTGCAGCCTGCAACGAGCGATAGCGCAAGCGCAATAGTTACACTGACACGGATACCGGCGGGAGGCATGCTCATGAGACAACCTTTTTCCAATGGATATGGTTCCCCTGATCGTCTTTTCCTGTATCCAGATTGCAATTCACCACGGCCGTCACATAGCTATTGTCGTTTTCGAAGACGGCCTTGGCGATGAGCGACCAGGTGGCAAGAACGTTCTCCAGGGCACGATCAAATATCGCATCATAGCTCATCGCTTCAAGCGGGGTCGCAAGGTTTTCCAGATACTGGGGGTCGAGATCGTCAACCGCAGGGTAGGTCAGACCGATGTTGGCGGCGACATGGCGCGCAAAAGGAGGAAGCGCATGGCCTTCTTCCGCTTTGTCGACAATGAACTTGAATGCGCCGTGCCAGTTGTCGATGATGGGAGGGTCGGTTTGGTAGGCGCTGGCATAACAGGTTTCAAGCATGCTCTGCCACGTGCGTGTGATGACGGAATCGAGTTTTCCGCTGCCAGGTTTATCGCAGCAGCCCCAGATTCCGGAATCCAGATGTTCCGCCAGGCCGATCTCACCAAGATTCAATCGCTGGAAGATATAGGCATCCTGATGCATTTCGCATATCCTGTGCTTGTCCTTGTTCTTCCGGTATTCACCCACCTTGAGTTCGATGACAGGATGAATGGTCGTATCAGTAACGACATGGCTGGTGTATCCCAGAAGCCATGAAAATGCTTTTTGCCGGGGTGCTCCATCGAGTCTTCGGATACACTCGACCCCGGTTTTGATCATGTCGCCGGTTCTCTGATAGTGCATCCGATCCGCCCACTCGCCAGCACTGGAGTGAGCAATGTCCAGATAGGGATAATCAGGGCTGACCGCGCCAAGCTCACAGAAACGGAAGTAATCCAATACCGGGATAATTGCTTCCGGAGGAAATCCCTGCTTTTCGAGCCGGTCCGGTTCCTTGGCCAGGTTTACCATGGTGAGGTGTGCATAAGCGCCAGGCATGGATAGTCGCAGAGAGTGATTGATCGAGAGTGCGGTGGAGAACAATGTTATTGTATATCTTGCCTCGATTTCGGAAAGTGTTCAGACAGCAGGCGGAATATCTCTTTCCATGGTGGTCGCACGGTCCAGCAAAAATCGAATCTGGTCACACCGGATTTGGCACGATTCGCTATAGATTGCCTACAATGGTTTAAATGCTCAGCTATTTCGAGAAACTGATTTATCCCTATCCCGATCCCACCGACAGGATTCCCCCAAAAGGTTTTTTTACCTTTATCTGGGAAGCAACCGAGGGCGTAAGACGATACCTGGTGGCGATGACGCTGCTTACCGCATCAATCGGTGCGTTTGAAGCCTTGTTGTTCGCGATGTTGGGGAAAGTCGTCGACTGGCTCAACCAGATACCGCCCTCTCTTCTATGGGAACAGGAGCGGAACACGCTTCTTCTGTTCGCTGGACTGCTGGTTGCAAGTCCTCTGTTGGTCTGGATACAAAACCTCGTCAAGCATCAGGTGCTGGGCGGGAATTTTCCAATGCGCCTGCGCTGGAATTTCCACCGGCTGATGCTGAACCAGAGCATGCACTTCTATCAGGACGAATTTGCGGGACGGGTGGCGGCCAAGGTGATGCAAACCGCTCTCGCACTGCGTGATGTCTGCTTTATTCTGGGCGATATACTTGTTTATGTGACGATTTACTTTTTTACCCTGGTTGCCGTCGTCGGGACGTTCGATCCCTGGATATTGGTACCTTTCGCAAGCTGGTTTGCTCTCTACCTTTGCGCGCTGCGCTATTTCGTGCCCAGGCTCAGCCGGGTATCCCAATCTCAGGCGGATGCACGCGCCTTGATGACGGGACGTATCAGTGATGCTTATACCAATATCGCCACCGTAAAACTCTTCTCTCACGCTGGCAGGGAGGCCGGTTATGCCAAACTGGCGATGCAGGAGTTTCTGGGGACAGTCCATAGCCAGATGAGGCTGATCACCTGGTTTGAAACCGTGAACCAGGTGATGGGGGCAAGTCTCATCATCAGTGCAGTTGCGGTTGCTTTGCTATTGTGGATGGATGGGCAGATCGGCGTGGGCGCGGTGGCGGCCGTCGGCGCCATGTCGCTGCGGCTTAACGGGATGTCGCATTGGGTCATGTGGGAAATGACTTCATTGTTCGAACAGGTGGGTACCGTACGTGATGGAATCACCACTCTGTCACGTCCCCACCTGGTGATCGACCATCCCGATGCAAAACGTCTTCAGATTAAAAATGCCGAGATACGGTTTGAGGATGTGGTTTTCTGTTACGGGGGCGACGTCCCCGTAATAGATCATCTTTCGCTGCATATCAGGCCGGGCGAAAAGATCGGTCTGGTGGGACGCTCGGGCGCGGGTAAATCCACCCTCGTCAACTTGCTGCTTCGCTTTTATGATGTGGAGGGGGGGCGCCTACTGATCGACGGGCAGGACATCCGGTATGTTACTCAGGACAGTTTGCGCGCCAATATCGGCATGGTTACGCAGGATACCTCCCTCATGCATCGTTCGGTAAGGGACAACATTGCTTATGGACGGCCTGACGCGACCGATGCGGAAACCATCTCCGCTGCAAAAAAGGCGGAGGCGCACGGTTTCATCATGGGCCTGACAGACCCAGTGGGACGACAGGGTTACGACGCGCATGTAGGGGAGCGCGGGATAAAGCTTTCAGGCGGCCAGCGCCAGCGGATCGCCATAGCGAGGGTAATGCTGAAAAACGCCCCCATTCTTCTGCTTGACGAAGCGACCAGTGCGCTGGACTCTGAAGTGGAGTCAGTCATCCAGTCCAGTCTCTACCGCCTGATGGAGGGCAAGACGGTGATCGCCATAGCGCATCGCCTGTCCACCATTGCTGCCATGGACCGGTTGATCGTGATCGACAAGGGCCGGATCGTAGAGGAAGGAACGCATCAAAGCCTGATCGCAATGAACGGCCTCTATGCCGGGCTCTGGGAGCATCAGAGTGGCGGGTTTCTGGGGGAAGACATATAGAAGTATGAGAAGTATGCCGCTTGAGAAAGTCGATATCTCCTGCGGTTCAAACTTTGATCATTCCAGCAGTCAGTCGCCCAGTTCCACTCCCGCTTGAGGCCTCACACCCGCCCGGATAGCGGCTTCCGTCAGGGAAGGAAGGCAAAGCTCGATGAATCGGTAGGCGTATCCCCGCAGGTAATGACCGCGGCGGATCGAGATGTTCGTGGTGTTTTGCTCGAACAGGTGGGAGCTGTCCAGCAGGGTCAGCCGGGTGTCCCGCACGGGATTGAAGGCCATTGACGCAACAAGACCCACCCCCAGCCCCAGTTCCACGTACGTTTTGATGACGTCCGCGTCGAGTGCGGACATGGCGATGTCCAGGACCAGGCCTGCCCTGGCAAACGTCTGATCAATTCCCGCCCGTCCGGTAAAGCCTTCGTGATAAGTGATGATCGGGAACTCTGCAATGGCTTCAAGCGTGAGCGGCTGTACTACTTCCAGTGGGTGTCCATGCGGCACAATGACAGCGTGGTGCCATGAGTAATAAGGAAAAGAGGCCAGTTCTGCAACACTCTCCAATGCTTCGGTGGCAATGCCGATATCAGCCACCCCATCCAGCAGCATCGATACGATTTCGCCGGGGCTGGCCTGGTGCAGGACGAGATGCACCTGGGGAAAGGTTTTCTTGAATTGCGTGACCACCGTGGGGAGTGCGTACTGTGCCTGCGTGTGGGTAGTGGCGATGGTCAGCCGTCCTTTATCCCGCTTGCTGAACTGCTCAGCCAGGCGCTTGACATTCTTTGCATCCAGAAGGATGCGCTCGACAATCTCTATCAGTTCCTTGCCCGGATTGGTCAAGCCGAGCAGCCGTTTGCCTTTGCGCACAAACAACTCGACGCCCAATTCATCTTCCAGGTCCTTGATATGTTTGCTGACGCCGGACTGGGAGGTAAACAGGGCGTTGGCCGCTTCGGTCAGGTTGTAGTTCTGGCGGACTGTCTCATGGATGATGCGCAATTGTTGAAAGTTCATATTTATAGCCTGTTATTGTCGTGACCGGTTCATACGGTGGCGGCGCGGAACTTTGATTGAAAAATTATTATGGCTTTTCCCAGGGGCGCGATAAAGAAAAGGCGCGAGCCGATGGCCAGCGCCTTGAAAATCACAACAACAACGGAGACAACGGAGAGTAACCACACCTGAAAGTTATCAGTTCTGTTTTTCCCAGTGAACCAATATTAATTCATTTGTTTATACGTTTTTATGCATAACCTCACGAAAAAGAGCACCTGACGCTCACGGGCAGGAAGGGCGGGAGACGTAAACGAGTGGGATGCACCGATGACACTCCCCGTTGATAAGCTATTCATTTTTTCTTGGTTTGAGCAGGGTGACGCCGATGCTAAATTTCGTTCTTTGATTCTTTGCATTGGAGGAATAAAAATGTCTTTCAATAACTCTCCCCGTCTTGCTGTCAGCCTCTTCATCTCACTGATCAGCCTCGGGGGCGCCTACGCGACACTGAACAAATCTTCTCACTCCGCTTATGAGCCTTCGCCTGCCGCGGCGGAAATGTACGCCGATTTAAACGATTCGTTTGCTGAGCACTGGAAAGCACGTACAGGTGTAGATGTGAACGTCGGGCAGGCGCTGAGCAAATCAGGGAAGCCGGTGCATGTAACGCTCGACGGCCTGGATGTTACAACTCTCGCGTTATCTTATGACGCTGCAAAGCTGGGCGAAAAAAACCGGTTCATTGCGCCTTCGCTGAGCAAATTTCTCTCACACGATACCACCGGCAATTTGTCCCGCGCATCGCCCTATACCTCCACGGTTGTCTTCCTCGTGCGCAAGGGCAATCCCAAAGGGGTGAACGACTGGAATGACCTTTTACACCCGGGAATGGAAGTTGTCATGCCCGACCCCAGGATTTCAGTAAGTGGTCGATGGGGTTATCTGGCAGCATGGGGATATGCGCTCAGGCAACCGGGCGGCAACGAAGCAAGTGCACTCGACTTTGTGCGGAGACTGCTTGCCAACGTAATACAGCCGGATTCTGAAGCAGGGCGGATAGAAGCAGTCATCACTGCTTTTGTGGAGCGCGGGGTGGGGGACGTATTGGTGGTATGGGAAAATGAAGCTCATCTGGCAATACAAGGAAGGGCAGATGGAAGGGCAGATGGAAAGGCGGATGGGTTTGAAATAATTACGCCATCGGCCTCCATAATGGTTGAGCCGGCTGTGAGCATAGTGGACTCAGCGGTGGCCAGCGATAGCAAAAGCGGGCGCGAGGTGACGGCTGCCTATGTCGATTATCTTTATACGCCCCAGGCGCAGGATATCGTAGGGAGCCACTATTTGCGTCCGCGGGATAAACAGGTAAGCGCTAAATATGCCAAGCAGTTTCCCGCGCTGGAATTATTTACCGTCGATGAAGCCTTCGGCGGCTGGCGGAAAGCCGAGAGAACGCATTTTGCCAGGGGTGCAATCCTTGAACAGATCCACAGTAATTGATGTGGATTATTACGGAAGCAGCCGGCTATTCAGGCCGGCTCAATTCACCTCTCTGGTTTCTCCACTTCCACCGCAGCAGCACCCGTAACTGCCTGAACTCCTCCGGGTTTATTCCATCGGGAAGGATTACAACGCTGCGCGAAAAGTATTGGCTCAACTGTCGCGGGGATGCGCCCGTTTTATCGATTTTCAGGGGGTTCAAGTCGAGCACGGTCAGATAGGGTGCGACGAAACTGCTGCCAAGCAAGGCGCAGGCAATTTGCCCGCCCTCGCGGGTATTCAGGGTGCACACCATTTCATCGGTTACTTCGAGACTGGAAACGGAATCCGGCGAGCGCAACAATGCATAGCGCCTCAGGTAGAAAACAAGGCTGATGACGAGCAAAGCGGAGCCCGTCAATTTGACTGAAGGTGGCATCATCAGGGGCCACAACAGTACAATAGCCATAAAGTGCGCGAAGCCGAGCACTACTCCTAACGTTCGGGATGGTTTCAGGTGGACGGCAAGGAAAGGCGCAGGGGGTTGCATAACGGGCAGTTGCATAACAGGTTGCATGTTTTAAAATATTGATGAACTATTGTCTCAGTGTGCGGGCAGTTTCCTACCCGGCTGGGGTGTATGCTTTATAATTAACCCTTTTTCGGACATTCTTCGAGCATCTGCCTTTACATGAATCCTGTCTGGCGCTCCTACATGCAAAGTCGTGGTGCGATTTTTCGGGAAGACTGCATTGTCAGCTACGGCAATGTTGCTGCCGAACTTGAGAGTACCGGATCTGCCAACGTGCTGAGTGATCTTTCTCATTTTGGCCTGATTCACTTTTGGGGGGAGGATGCGGAAACTTTTCTACAAGGACAATTGAGTTGCGACATGAGGCGTGTCACTGCCTCAGCAGCCTCCTATGGGAGTTATTGCAATCCAAAAGGCAGGATTCTCGCGACTTTTCTTATTTTGCGCGCGACTGATGACGGTTATCTCATGCAATTGCCTGCAATGTTGCTCGCGGGGATCCAGAAGCGCCTTGCCATGTATGTGCTGCGGGCCAGGGTCAAGTTGGCGGACAGCAGCGGAGCCTGGATCCGCATAGGGGTTGCGGGCCGCCACACCGCGACACTGTTAAGGGAGATCCTGGGTGAAATTCCTGACGCACCTCTGGGAGTGAGGCATGACGAAAGAGGAAGCATCATTCGTCTTGCAGAAGATCGCTTTCAACTCCTCATTCTTCCGGAGCATGCGTCCATGATATGGGAAGATTTGAGCAGGAATGCGGCGCCGGTAGGGAAACCTTGTTGGGACTGGCTGGAAATCCGGGCAGGCATTCCCCACATCCTGCCCGCGACTCAGGAACAATTCGTGCCACAGATGGTGAATCTGGATGCCCTCGGAGGGATAAGCTTTCAGAAAGGCTGTTATCCCGGTCAGGAAATCGTTGCCCGCACGCAGTATCTCGGCAAAATAAAGCGGCGCATGTATCTTGCAAATGTTCGTTCGGAAACGTGTGACCTGCCAATCGAAGCGGGAGATGAGCTGTTCAGCGCCGATTTGGGGGAACAATCCGCAGGTATGGTAGTCAACCCCGCATCGTCTTCCAACGGAGGAATTGATCTGCTGGCTGTCATTCAGGCCAGCAGTGTCGAGGCCGGTGAGATTCACTGGAAATCGCTGGATGGTCCCGCGCTGGGAATTATGCCGCTGCCCTATTCCGCAAACCAGTAAAAAGTATAAAGGGTATAAAACAGCATGCGCTCGATTTTGTCATTATCAAATAGCAGCATGCCTCTTGATGAGATCTGTCCTGGCGGTCAAACTCTCCGCCAGGAAACCCGGCAGAAAGAACATCCCCTGTTACCTTGCGAAGCACCTTGATACAAAATACATTCCGGTACGCCTCACTGGCCTCCGGAGCAGAAAGGATATCTCGACAAGTTTTGCAAACTGCTACACGCAATCCCATTATTCCGGGCATTGACATCGGAGACGGAGGTGTCCTGCGTATCTGTAAAGATCGCAAAGACCATGGAGGCACCCATGACAACCTGCCTCAACTATCAGGATTCCGCTTCCTGTCCCATTTTTCCGGTGCGATCTGGAGCAAAGTATCGTCGCTCTGTCCAGGCATCCGGCAACTGCTTCTGTCGCTGATGCTGGTGGCATCCGCCGCCCATGCAGATGAGCTGGAGCTGGAGAAGCGCGATATCGTTTTTTATTATGGCAGCAGGCCGCCTATCGAAGACCTGCGCCATTTCGACCAGATCGTCATTCAGCCAAGCCAGATTCTGCCGCATGAGAAAACAGCACTGTTGAATCTGGATTCTTCACTCGTCTTCGCCTATGTCTCGTTTGGTGAAATCGCCCGCAACAGCGAAGATATGCCGCGTATCGATACGGATTGGTCGATAGGCGTCAATCCTGCCTGGAACAGCCTGGTAATGGACATGACCGATCCTGCCTGGCGCGAATATCTGCTGAAGCAGCACTTCGAACGCTTGTGGCGTGACGGCTATCGCGCTTTTTTTCTCGATACGGTCGACAGTTACCTGATCGTGACGAAGGAAGGCAAGCAACGCGAAGAGCAGGAAAAAGGACTGGTTTCATTGCTCGCGGAAGTCAAGCAGCGTTTTCCAGGATGCAAACTCATTCTCAACCGTGGCTTCGAAGTGCTGGACCGGGCCAGCCAGTATGCCGATGGTATGGTGGCGGAATCGCTTTTTCATGGTTTTGACCCGATTAGCGGTAAGCACGCCCCAACCAAGGAAGAAAACAGAAAGTGGCTGCTCGAACAGCTGATGCGGGCGCAAAACGAATTCAAGGTGCCCATTACGGTGCTCGATTATGTCGATCCGGGAAACTGGGTGGAAGCGGAAAAAACGGCGCGCGACATCCTCAAGCTGGGATTCATGCCCTGGATCGCCAATGGAGACCTGACATGGCTGGGGCAGGGGCGGATACGCCTGGCTCCCCGCAAGCTGCTGGCTATCGTAAACGGAACCCCGGCGCAGCAGATGGAGCATGATCTGTTTCGGCATGCTGCCATGCCGCTCGAATATCTTGGCCTGGCGCTCGACTATTGGTACATCGATCAGCTTCCCTTGCCGATCGAGCCGCTCGTCGGGCGATATGCCGGGATTATCGCGTGGCTGGGGGACGACAGCGCGAACGGTACCGAACGGTATGAAAGTGTCTGCGCACGGCTGCAGCCAGAAGCGAATGCGGGACTGCCGATAGTGCTCATGGGTTATCTGCCCGCGGGTGTTGCGTGCCGGAACTTGCTGGATTATCAGGGGGAATTACAGCCGACGACCGGCATACTGAAACTCGATGCCATGAACGAGCGCCTGGGACGCCCCGAATCCGCTCCAGTGGTCGGCAGCGGCACGCCCGATGTGCGGGTTCGAGATCGCAATAACGCATGGCTTACTCTGAGCAGTGCTGGCAAAATATTTCATCCGATTGCGGTGACGAGCTGGGGCGGTTACGCGCTACACCCTCACATACTGAACGAGAGTGCATCCGGGCGCCACGAATGGCTGCTCGATCCTTTTGTTTTTTTCCAGGCGGCGTTGCGCCTGCCGGTACAGCCGGTGTTCGACATGACAACGGAAAACGGGCGGCGCCTGGGGATTATCGAGGTGAGGGGAGATCGCCTGTTTGCAAAGGATGAAGAGGGTGTGGAGGCGATCGATCGGCTCAAGGGGTGGATGGAAAAAAACCCGCTGCCGATCACATTGGGTGTCATCGAAGCGGAAGTGGCGACCGAAGAGCAGCGGAGCAAGCTGCGCGAGGTAGCCAGTTTGCCCCAGGTTCGCCTGGCCAGCCACACCTACAGCCATCCTTTTTATTGGGGAGTATTCGAAGGCAAGACAGACGCGGATCAGCAACCCTACCGTTACAGCGTATTCATGAAGGATTATGCGGCGGAAATGGAGCGCGAAACGGGCGGCACTCTTCCATTCCTGCGCACGATGGCACCGGATTCTCCCTCGCTGTTGATCTGGTCCGGGGATGGCAAGCCAGGGCCCGCAGTGCTGGCAGCTGCGCAGAAAGCCGGACTGCCGCATTATGGCGGAGGGGGGCTGCATTGGCAGAGCGGACAGATATCGCTTGCAGACCTTGATCCGGCGCTTCGTCCGACCGAATGGGGTATTCAGGTGATGACGCCGCTGGTTGCCGAGCCTCTGTTCGCGCAGCTCTGGTACGGCGAAGCCCTGAATTTTGGCAAGGTTGGCGAGTGGAATCGCGAGCTCGGCCTTGCACGCCGATTGCGTGTTTCGTCCATATCGATTCATGCCGATGCATTCCTGAACGAACGGGGGAGGGAGCTTCTGGAGCAGGTGGCGGAGGCGCAGCGCAAGGAAAATGTGCTCGGTATCTGGGTCGATGAATATGCCACCCGCACGCGCGCGTTCCAGACCGCGAGCATCGCTCGCGATCTCGATGGCAATTGGCTTCTTTTCGGAGATGCGCTCAGAACAGTGCGGTTGCCCCCGACCGAAATGACGCCGGAACTCTCCAGCGATGTAGTTGGATATAATGACCGCAATGACACCCGCTACATCTATCTTGCCCGGAATCATGCGATCCTTAAAGCCTCGCAGGGTAAACGGAATGGAAATCCGGGACTGAGATTGATCGAGGCCAGTGCGCCCCTGAAATCCTGGCATATCAACAATGATGGTTCCGCCACACTTTTATTCGAATCGCGAGGGCGTCTGGCTCCCCTGACTGTCACGGCTCCCGCTTCCTGCGTCTTGAGCGTAAATGACACCAGATTGACGCCGCAAGCGAAGGGTAGACATTCCGTTTATACAGTTTCAGGAAACCTGGCAGCGGGAAAATTCCGGCTTGAGTGTTGAAACGCAACGCGAATCACTGCTGAACGCACCCGCTTTGCTGTTCATGAGCGCGGTGGTTCTCATTGCCTTCTGGGTATTGTTTCCGCGTCAGCCCGCTTTCAGGGATCCAGCCAACCTGTCAGCAAAAGATGCTTTGTCAGTCGCTTATCTTCGCGTTCTCGTACAGTCCGACCCGCGTAACGCTCCGCTACGCCTGTCGTTCGTTCAGGTGCTGACGGAAGCGGGCATGACCGATGAGGCCGTCCTTGCCTTGGAACCCCTGCAGAATGCTCCCGAGTCAGGGTTGACTTACGAGATTCGCCTGGCGGAGTTGAAGCTGGCACTGCAGCAGCTTTACCGACATCCTCCCCAGGATGTCGAGGCATCACTGCGAAGGCGTATCGGGGAACTGGTCCCTTCTTTGCTGCGCCTGGCAGAGAATGACAAAGAGTCGAATCAGGTGGTGTTGCTGGCAGAGCAGTTTGGCGAACCCTTGGTCATTGCGGAAACCTTCGAGCAGTTGGTTCGCATGCAGGATGAAACGCGGCAGACAAAATCGCGCTGGCTGGCTTTTGCTGCCAAACAGCGGCTCGCGGCCGCACAACCCAGGGTTGCGGCACGAGATTTCTGTCAGGCCTTCACTTTCGAACGAGTCGCCAGGAAGAAAACAGAATTGGCGAAAGCATGTTTAGGCGCCTATCTTCAGGCGGGTGTCGACCGGGAGGCCTTGAAAGCTGCGATAAAGATACTTTCCGCTTATAGCGGACCGGCTGATGTCGCAGGTCCTGGTAATGCAGGTCCTGGTAATTCCAGCCCGGTTCCCTCCTCCAGCGCGGAGGCACAACTGCTGATGCTGGCGGCCGACATTGCCCAGCCGATGGGTGATCGTGACCATGCCTTGGTTTGGCTGGAGCAGGCGAGCGTGCAGACACCCGCGGATCAGAAGCTGGCAGAACGTATCGTCCGCTTGCAGGTTTCGATGGGTCTCCTCACCGAGGGTCTTGCCCGGGCGGCCGTGCTGCGTACTTCCCTGATTCCTGGGAGTGAACGTCATCGACTGCTTGCCCATTTATATGACTGGAACGGTCAGCCCGATGAAGCGCTTGCCTTGTGGCTGTCTTTCGCGCGCCATAAGGCTGATGAGGAGGCTGAAACCCGGGCCTTCGCACTGGCTCAGGCAAAGCCGGATAACGAGGCGATTGTGCAGCTTCTTGAGGCAGTCATGTCCCGCCGCAAGCTGACGGCTACCGAAGCGGAAGCTTATGTCAGGGCAGGTCTCGCTGTTGCCCAGCCGTCTCGTGTGGAAAAGCAGTTGCGACGTCACGCGGAGCGATTCGACAACCCTCCGCCCATACTTAAAGCACTGGTGGAAGTTCTTGTTCTTCAGGGTAAACCGGACGCGGCGCTCGCGTTGTATGAAGATATGCCGCAAATGCAGGATGCGCGGCAGAGGCTTGCATTGGCAAGGCTATATGAGGAAGCCGGCAATGCGCAAAAGAGCTTTCAGTTACTGCTTCGGGACATCGACTCGCCGGACTCCGCTTCTGCGGAAGAATACTGGCTGCTGCTGGCGAAAGTTTCCACGCAACTGGGGCAGGATGCGTACGCCAGCAAAGCCTACGAAAAAGCGCTGGCCCTTCGGCCGAACGACGTGGAAATTCTGGAAAATCTGCAACGTCTGGCCCTGCGTCATCACGATGATAAAAAAAGCGAGCAGCTTGCGCGCTATGGATGGGAAAAATTGAAGCGCATCGAGGACTTGCAGCGCTTGATGCGTTTTTCCTGGAAGCGGGGGAATTGGGATGAGCTGGATCATTGGCTCAAGGTTGCGGAAAAACTTCCTTCCGCAGCGCAGGCGCCGGACTACTGGTATTTCCAAGCGATGCGCAAAATGGCGCGTGGGGAGAAAAGCGCTGCACGCGATGCGCTGCATGAGAGTTTGAGATTACAGGCCGCAGATCCGGAAGTCACCGAGGCCATGATCTGGCTATTGCTGTCATACGAGAAAATTGATCATGCACTGCTTGAATCCGTCGTTGCGCCCTATCATGCCCAGTCAGCCAATCCGTCCACGGTCAATCCGGCTTTAGCCGAAGCCCTCGCGGCAGCGGAGCAAGGTTTGGGCAGGCCGGTTCAGGCAGCGGCGTGGTTTTTGCGATCGCTTTCGACCCGGCCTGCGGATTTTCTCTGGATATTGGCGCTGGCCGACAACATGGAATGGGCGGGTTGTCCGGCTCACGCCAACTATGCCCGCCTTCAGGCGCTCGAAATATTCGCTTCAAAGCAGAATTCCCAAATCGAAGTGAAATATCCGCCACGCCTGGCCGAATACTTCTTCGGATCAAAGTATTTCCCAGCCAAAAGAGATGATACCGATGACGCAAAGAAACAGGAGGAATTACAGTCGATTCGGAACTGGTGGGGTTTTGGAGGAAAACTGGATAATGCCGACTATTTCGCATTGCGCAGAGAGATGGAACGGCTTGATCTGTCACAATGGAAAGCCTTCGCAAAGGCAGTCAGGAACGGGAATGAGCGTGAAATAGCGCGGCAGCTGGTGCTCATTTCGGATCACCTGAAGCGTCAACCTGCAGCCGCATCGCATCCGGACATGCTCCCCTTATCCATAGAGGATGTGGATCGCGCGAATCGCTGGTTGGCCGGCGAACCGGAACCCAACCCGAGCGATTTGGCGATGGAACTGGATATCTGCCGCGACACGCTGACCAAGATCCGGGAATTTCCTGCAAACAGTGAGCCTGCAAAGCAATGAAGAAACCCTGGCTGGAAGGTATAGAGATTGTCGATGTAAACACCCCGGTATCGAGATGGGGCGGCTGGTTTGAAACATTCGTTATAACTGCTGCCGTAATTGCGGCATCATTCATTACCCAGCAGGCGGACCCTTTCCGGTTGAGTGGCGGATTCCCGTGGGCAGTGCTGGCGCCCCTGCTCGCGGGGTTGCGGTACGGGTTTGTCTTTGGTTTTGTCAGTGCCCTGTTGACACTCGCAGTGCTTGGTGTTGCCATTGACCAGCAATGGCAGGTCGCGAGGAGCTTTCCGCTGCCTTGGGCGATAGGCATTGTGGTGGTCGCGATGGTGGCGGGGGAGTTTCGTGACATGTGGGGGCGCCGCCTGCACCGGCTGGAGGGCGCGTATCAGTACCGCGCCGAGCGTCTTGAGGAATTCACGCGCAGTTACCAGCTATTGCGCCTGTCGCATGATCGTCTCGAACAGACCGTTGCCAACAGCGGCTTTTCGCTGCGTGAAGGTATCATGCACCTTCAATCGACTCTGGATGGCATCGATGGATTGACGGAAAGTTCGCTGCAAAAGCTTATTGAATTTGTGGCCGAATATGGTGCATTGACGCAGGTCTGCATTATTGGTATTACTGCCGACCGCATTGATACCTCCCAAGTTCTGGCCTGTGTGGGAGAGCGATTTCCCGTCGATGAGGCCGATCCAGTGCTGAGAATGTCGCTCGACAGCGGCGAACTGGCCACGGTGAATCTTCTGCAGGATTCAGTGATGGATCAGGCCCGGCTTCTGGCCGCGGTACCTTTAGCCGACTCCAGCGGTGAAATAAATGCCGTGCTGGCAGTGCGTTCCATGCCTTTTTTTTCGTTTCATGAAAGCAATCTCAAGCTTATCGCCGTGCTGGTAGCGCATGGCGTGGACCATCTCCGCTTCGGAACAGCGAGACCGTCGGTTCCCCGGTTTATTGCTTCGTTTGAACGTGCATATCAGGATTTTTCGCGCTTCAGGCTCGATACGGCACTCCTGAGATTATCCGGAAATCCGGATGAGATGCGGGGCATTCACGAAAAGCTCCGGTTTTCGATTCGTGCCATCGATTTTATCTGCCTTGCGCGTGAAAAGGATCAGTATGTCGTCTGGGTGATGTTGCCCCTGACGGATATTACTGGCGCACAGGCATGGGCGCAGCGAGTAGCCGATATTCCCGCAACATCCGCCCAGGAATGGATGCCTATCAACGAAATCGATCCGCAAAGGATCCGTTCCCTGGAGCAGGGGTGATGCCTCGCATGTATCGCCTGCTTGCGTTGGCAGGAGTGACTGCTGAAGTAGTAGCAGTTCTCCTGATGTGGTTGAGCGCGGATGATGCGCTTGCAGTTTGGCAGGAAGGCGCGCTGCTGTTTACGGCGGTTGTATTTCACTCTGCTTCCTCGTATTACCTTGCGCGTATGTTCTGGCATTCATTGCCACGTCGCTACAAGCTTCCTCCTCGCAGAAGTCTGGGGTTGCTGTTTGCCTTTCTATGGATTCTGCCGGTTTTCGGGGCGCTGGGTGTGCTGTGGAGCATAACACGTGCATTGAAACGGCCCCGGACTCGTTCCGCGAAGAATGTAAAGATTATAATCCTGCCTGAACTGCCTTTTTCACCCCCTGTCATTTTCCCTGTTCCTCCTTACAGCCAGGGGGCCCTGCGCCAGATTGTCCATTTTGCCGAGCGCTCGCTCAAGCGGTTGAAAGCAGTGATGGCAACACGGCACATGGCGCCGAGAGAAGCCATGGAGATCTGGTCGAAGGCTACTCGCGACCCGATCGATGATGTAAGGTTGCTTGCTTATGCGATGAAGGATGATCATGAAAAGAGGCTCACCGACCGCGTCCTGGCTTTAACCGAAGCGCTGCCACAATTTCCTCCACGAGCACAAAATGCCTGCCGCAAAACGATCGCCGCGCTGTGCTGGGAACTGGTATATCATAAGCTGGTACAGGGTGCGGTCAGGCAGCACTGGCTGAAAAACGCCCGCACACAAATGGAAGTTGTATTGACTTCGTCATCCATTACGCCACGCGACGCTCCCTCTGCATCTGCATCGGCCCCTGCGGGTACTGCATCCGAGGCCTCTCTGACATCGCCCAAACATGGGATGAGTGAGGCGTCCTCTCTATCGGGACGCGCAGACCCCGACAGTTGGCTGTTGTATGGTCGGATTTTATTGGAATCAGGTGAAGCCGCTCTGGCGAGGAAGGCTTTTGTCAACGCAGAAATCCATGGCGCGCACCAGCAACAACTGCTGCCATGGTTTGCCGAAATCGCTTTCCGGGAGCGGAAATTCTCCGAGGCAAAACGCTGTTTATCCGCGCTCGCACGTGTTGGGGAGAAGGGGCGGGAACTGGCCCTGGTAAGAGCGTGGTGGAATAAATGAGCATGATCCAGGCAGGAGCGGAGAAGTCCCCGATGGTACGGGCAGCAGGATCGGTTATGGAACCGGTCGCGGATATCGCTCTGCTGCTGGAAGGCACCTATCCCTATGTCCGTGGCGGGGTATCTTCATGGGTCCACCAGATCATAAGCGGTTTGCCGGAATTTACCTTCGCCGTGATCTTCATAGGCGGCCAGAAGGAAATGTATGGACCGGCGCAGTATCAGTTTCCGCCGAATGTGACGCACGTCGAAACACACTATCTGTTGCACCGCAGCCTTGTGAAGCCGCATAGCCGCAAGGGGAACCGCCAGCCTTTTCAGGAAATGGAAGAGCTGCATGCCACTATGCGGCAGCCTGGGAAATTGGCTGAGAGGAAAATGATCGATGCGTTTGCGCGACTGGGTTCCAAAGGCGGCATCAGCCAGGAGGATTTTCTGTATAGCGAAGCTTCGTGGGATTACATTACCCGACAATATAAAGAGCGCTGTACCGAGCCTTCGTTTGTGGACTATTTCTGGGCGATACGGGCAATGCATGCACCGCTGTTCGTGCTGGCCGATATCGCGACCGGACTTCCGCCAGTGCGGGCGGTGCATGCCATTTCGACCGGTTATGCAGGACTCCTGGGTGCGATGATGCGGCTGCGGCGAAACATTCCCTTTGTGCTCACCGAGCATGGTATTTATACCAAGGAGCGGAAAATCGATCTGGCGCAGGCTACGTGGATTCATGATCACAATGACGATGTATGCAATACGCTGCACGATGAAATGGGGTATATCCGCGGCCTCTGGATCAGGTTCTACGAGCAGCTCGGACGCATGGCGTACGCGCAGGCCTCGCCCATTATCAGCCTGTATGAGGGGAACCGGTTGAGACAGGTTGCCGATGGGGCGGCCCCGGAAAAGACACGGGTCATTACCAACGGAATCAATGTGGAACGTTATCGCGGCGCACTCGAAAAAAGGCCGGGAAAGATTCCACCAGTGCTGGGGCTGGTCGGACGCGTGGTGCCGATCAAGGATATCAAGACGTTCATCCGGACATTGCGGATGCTGGTCAAGGAGCGTCCTGACGCGCAAGGATGGATTGTCGGTCCGGAAGACGAAGATCCGTCATATGTGAATGAATGCAAGGAACTGGCCGAAAGCCTTGGCTTGAATGATCATCTCAGATTCATGGGCTTTCAAAACATGCTGGAAATTCTGCCTCAGCTTGGCCTGATGGTGCTGACCTCGATCAGTGAAGCCCTGCCGCTGGTAATACTCGAGGCTTTCGCCAGCGGTGTTCCCTGCCTCGCTACGGATGTGGGGTCCTGCCGGGAGCTCATCGAAGGAACGGCCGAGCAGGATCGGGCGCTGGGGGCAGCGGGTAGTGTAGTGCACATTGCCGATCCCGAAGGCACGGCAAAAGCAGCGCTCGAACTGCTGAACAACCCGGGGAAGTGGCGCGCTGCGCAGCAGGCGGGACTTGCGCGCGTGAAACGCTACTATGACGATCAGCTCATGTTTTCATCTTATCGGGAAGTCTACTCGGAAGCCCTGGGTGTACCGCGGCATCCGGCAGTAGCGAACTGATGTAACCATATGGCCGGCATCGGTTTTGAAATCCGCAAAATCCTGGAGCGCGACAATTACTGGTCGGTGTTGCGAGCCTATGGTTATGCCGGTCTGGTCAGCGGTGGTCCATGGGTGCTCTCAATTCTGAGCATCATGATGATAGGCGTTCTTGCTGTCATGCTGGGTGTGGAACAGCGTGAAGTGAATGCTTTTCAGATCTGCGTTACCTACATGATGGCGGGTTCGCTGATCTGGACCGGGGGCATGCAGCTCATGTTCACACGGTTCGTCGCGGACCGGACTTATGCCGATGACAAGGCAGAGGTGCTGCCCAATCTATTCGGCGTCCTGATGCTGACCATGGCGGGCGGCTTTATGTGGGTAGCGCCCTTCATCTTCTCGCTTTTCACGGGACCATTTTTCCAGCAGCTGTTGCTGCTGTGCAATTTTGTCGTGCTGAGCGGGATGTGGATTGTCCTCATCTTCCTGTCGGGGATGAAGGCCTATGGGCGCATCATCTGGACCCTGGCCAAGGGTTATTCCCTGGGAATTGCAGTCGGACTCTTCGCGTCTCCGTGGGAACTCAATGGCCTGTTGCTTGGTGTGCTGACCGGTCATGGCTATCTGCTGTTTTCATTCCTGCATCATATCGTGCGGGAATATCCCGGAAATTCCCTGCTCAAGTTTGACTTTCTCGATCGAAGCCGGAGCTTTTACAGCCTGTTTGCGGTCGGCACGCTCTATTACCTGGCGGTGTGGATTGACAAATTCATCTTCTGGTTCGTGCCCTACACTTCCGAGGCGGTCATCGGTCCCTTGCGCGCGTCCATCATCTACGATCTTCCCATTTTTCTGGCCTATCTATTCATCCTGCCGGGAATGGCCGTATTTCTGGTGAGCATAGAAGCGGACTTTGCCGAACAGCACGAACGTTTTTACCGTGCTGTGCGTGAAGGCGATACGCTGATGCATATCGAATACAGGCGTGACCAGATGGTGTACGCTGCGCGGCAGGGTATCTACGAAATCTTCAAAGTGCAGGGTTTGACGGTGGTGCTCTGCCTTCTGTGGGGCAGGAGTCTGCTGCAAACCATTGGCATATCCCCGCTCTACATTCATTTGTTTTATATCGATGTGGTTGCAGTCAGTGTGCAGGTGCTGCTGATGGCGATACTCAACATACTTTTTTATCTCGACGCCCGGCGGGAAGTGCTGATCGTTACGGCATGTTTTTTTATAACCAATCTGCTGTTCACCGTTGCCACGCTGCAACTGGGAGCCGAATCCTTCGGATACGGCTTTGCGGTATCCGTTACGTTATCCGCATTTCTCGGCCTCTTCATCCTCTCGCACAAATTCAACCGGCTGGAGTATGAAACATTCATGCTGCAGGGTTAGCCCGGATCTCTCACAAATACCAGATGCATTGCGACCCGAATCATGAGAAAGACATTTACAAGAATGACTTGAATCATGAAATGGAGAGCCTTGCCCGTACCGGCAGCCGACAGCCAGCACTGAATTCTGCAGGGCATCGGTAAACTCCATCGCGCCAAGCCTGTAATGAATGCCTCCACTTCGGTCAGCGCTTCCCCCTCTAGCACTTCCCTCTCTCATACGAGCTCTACAGCTGCCCACACTTTTTGATCTTGAATGGTTCAGGTGCAGTATTCACAAATTGACCACCTATACATCATAGTTCTCTTACAACGAGTGTGGTAATTTTATTTCACACTGGCCGTTGGCATCCTTTAAACCTATGCTGATCAGTCGAAGAAAGGCCACTGTGGAAGTGCCGCATTTGACCGCTGAATCGATCATCCGCACTTCATAATCGCCACCCATCAGCCGTGACAGCGTGATAGCACGCAGCTAGACGCTCTCGGTGTGCGAGTTACCTGTTTATCTTGGAAGGGGGAAAACTTGGAAGCTCATCACCATGCAACTCACCATCCATACGATTGACGTCGAGCAGGGAGAAAGTGCGCTCGTGGTTGCGGCAGACGTGGCAGCCGGGCGGCACCGGACGATATTGATCGAGGGCGGGCTACTCGGATATGCAGAGACAGTTCACAATTTTATCGATCCCATCCTCAGGGGTTACGGTTACTCCCTTGATCACGTTCTCGTCAGCCACTACGACAAGGACCATTCAGGGGGAATCATAGGGCTTCTGAATGCGGACAACATGCGAGTCGTAAGCGAAACCATCTCGAACGCAGTGGCAAATGCGGCGCAATGGGCCGCAGCAGGCACTCGGCCCCAGCAAATCGCCTGCGGAGCCGTGGCCGCATCGGCAACGATCCTCGGAGCTTGCGGCCGGAACGTGAGCCAAATCCTGGCAATGTGCCAGGCTGTTTTTCCCCGGGCTGCCGGGAAGACAGACGACGAGGCGGCCGAGCTTGGATTTAACTATGCGCTGGAGCATACCAGCAAGGTTCAGAGCTTTCCCGCCCTTGAAGTCGGCAAAACTGGAAGACGCAGAAATATCGCAAAAATATCCGCAGTCGCTGCGGCGATTGCCATCGCATCGGGAAACAATCCGGCTGCCGCAGCCTTCGGCGCCATCTTCCTCCTGATTGCCAAAACGCTTCCCAATCAGCTGCGGCTCGATACCGGCGGCCGATACTGTAACGTCCATCTTATCGATATCGAGCAGCCAATCTGGCCATCACCATCTGCCGAGACATACGCCGGCACGGCGCTCGGGCAACACATAACGAAGGACGAGATTTTCAGGAACAGCGGGACCGGTACGACTCTCCCTTCCCCCCATTCTCCCGGGATATTCTGCCGGGTGATCAGCTTCTGGGTTTGGCAAGGGATCGGCAGTAATCCTGTTCAGACCGTCTGGAGGCGCAAGGCGGGGGACTGCACGTCCAATCTTGTAAGGATTTGCAAAAGAATTGTCTCATCCTTACGTGCAATATTCTAGGTAAATGAATTTTACCGAAGGCATAAGAGGGAACATAGTATGAACCAGATCGTAATTGTCGCGTTGCGGAAACCCTACACCTTCGTGGTCATGTCAATTCTGATCGTCATATTTGGAATCAGGGCCATACGGCACTCGCCAACGGACGTCTTTCCCACTATCAAGATTCCCGTGATCTCCGTAGTCTGGGCTTACGCCGGCATGCTGCCGCTGGACGTGTCCGGCCGTATCACTTTTTACTTCGAACGCTTCTTGACCTCGACGGTGGAAGGTATCGCGGACATCGTCAGCCAGTGTTACTACGGCATCAGCATCACGAATATCTTTCTTCAGCCCCACACCAATCTTCCTGGCGCAGAAGCGGAAGTCACAGCCATAGCCCAGACGGTTGTCAAGCAGTTGCCGCCGGATATTTCCCCGCCGATGATCATGCGCCTGGAAGCCTCCCAGGTAGCGGTAGCCAGCCTGCAGGTTACCTCGGAAGAGATGACCCCGGCAGACCTCTACAATCTTTCTTATAACCAGCTTAGGCCCCTGATTGTCGTGATCCCCGGGGCGATCGTTCCGCATCCTTACGGTGGAAAGCCCAAGCAGCTTCTGGTATCCCTCGATCAGGACAAGATGCTGGCTCGCAATGTAGCGCCGACCGATGTCCATGCGGCTTTCGATCGACAGAATATCGTGCTGCCTGCGGGTGACATGAAGATCAAGCAGACCGACTGGATGGTCGCGACAAACGCGATGCCGCCGAATATAGAGGATTTCAACAATATCCCGGTAAAGAGGGACGGAAATTCTTTCGTTTTCCTGCGGGACGTCGCCGACGTTCAGCTGGCAGGGCCGCCGCAAACGAACTCCGTCATCGTGGACGGGAAGCAGGCCGTCATTATTGTTGTCATGAAAAGCGGCGAGGCGTCGACCCTGGACGTGGTCGACGGCATCAGGGCAACCCTTCCGCGGATCAAGGAGATCGTACCGTCCCATGTGGACGTCAGGATCATCACCGATGCATCGGTCTTCGTGCGGGAATCCATCAACGAGGTGATGCATGAGATGATGATCGCTGGCCTGCTTGTCGGTTTCATCGTCATGCTCATGCTCGGCTCGTGGCGTCCCATGATAGTCGTTACGACTTCAATTCCGTTGTGTATCTTAACCTCCCTCATCTGCCTGCAGGCACTGGGCGAATCGATGAACGTCATGACGCTGGGGGGACTGGCGCTGGCGGTGGGAATTCTTGTCGACGACGCGACAGTGATGATCGAGAACATCGATACTCACCTGGAGATGGGCAAGGAACTCGAGGAGGCCATCATCGATGCGGCAAACCAGATCGTTATTCCGACGCTGCTCGCCACATTGTGCATATGTATCGTCTGGCTGCCGCTGTTCACGCTTTCCGGCGTATCGGGCTATCTGTTCAAGCCGATGGCGCTGGCGGTGATATTCGCCATGCTGGCGTCCTTCATCCTGTCGCGCACACTCGTGCCGACCATGGCGAAATATCTTATCAAGCATGAAGGGCACGGCGAAGGGCACGGCGAAGGGCACGGCGAAGGGCACGGCGAAGGGCACGGCGAAGGACACGAAAAGGAAGGCCACCATGGCGAGGAAAAGCCGGCAGGGAAGCTTGCCGGTTTTCAGCAGAAGCTAAAGAGCCCTCTGGCATTTTTTACCCGTGCCCAGGAGGCTTTCGAAGCTCGCTTTCTTCAGTTCTGCGCCTGGTATGGCGGATTGCTCGAACGAACGATTGAAAATCGCCGGGTGTTCGCAACGTTCATGCTGATCTTCGCGCTCGCCTCTCTTGTTCTGTTCTACTTCAACGGCCGCGATTTTTTCCCGGAGGTCAGGTCAGGGACCATTCAGATGCACATGCGGGCCCCTCTCGGCACACGTATGGAATCCGTAAACCGCATCACCACGCTCGTTGCGAATGATATCCACGAAATGCTTCCCGGGCAGGTTGAAGGTGTCATCAGCAATTGCGGCCTGCCCGTCGGCCCGCATAATCTGGCGTTTATTCCGACCCCCACGATCGGCACGCAGGACTGCGATCTGACGGTCACCCTGTTCAACGAGAAATCGGCAGTGTGGGATCTTCGGAAAATTCTCCATGAGGGTCTGAAGGAGCGCTATCCGGGAGCTGAATTCACCTTTCAGCCAGCCGATCTGATAGCGAAAATCCTGAATTTCGGTGCCCCTTCCCCGATTACTGTTCAGGTTAACGGGATGGATATATACGGAAACTACGAATACGCGCGCAAGTTGCAAGCCAGGCTGCGTGAAATTCCCGGTTCCTCCGATGTGGTGATCCAGCAAACCATGCGTACGCCGACCATGTTTATGGAAGGCCAAAGGACCTATGGACTCGGTGTTGACAGGACCGAAGAGGATATCTTCCTGAATATGCTGATAACGACTAACGGAACCCAGCAGATCGACCAGAAATACTGGCTGGATCTAAGGACCGGGATGTCATACCAGATCAACATCTATCAGCCTCAACCTCAAGTTTCAAGCATCAATGAGTTGAACAGGATTCCTGTCAAGCCAGTAGAGGGCGACCCGGATCAGAAATATCAGCTCCTGGGCAATCTGACGCAGAAATCGCCGATAGGCACGCCCGGCCTGGTCACCCACAGGGGCATCATGCCGTTGATTGAAGTGTATGTTTCCGCCGAAGGGCGGGGACTGGGCGACGTGTTGGAGGACACCAAGAAAATTGTCGACGAGATGGACGAAGAAGTTCCCCGCGGCTCCGAAGTCCAAATCGCCGGTCAGGCCGCGAACATGGTCACGACCTATGGCGAACTGCTTGTCGGCCTCCTGGCGGCTGTCGTGCTGATCTATCTCATGCTTGTCATCAATTTTCAATCATGGCTGATTCCCTTCATCATCATCACAGCCCTGCCCGGCGCTTTGGCCGGCATCGGCTGGGCCCTGTTCCTGACCCACACGAATATTTCCGTTCCGGCCCTGACAGGCGCCATTATGGCCATGGGAACGGCCACGGCAAATTCCATACTTGTCGTGTCCTTCGCGCTGGAGCGGATCGAGATGCATGGCGATCCGCTGCTGGCCGCCATCGAGTCCGGCAAAGCCCGTATTCGTCCTGTTCTCATGACCGCGGCGGCCATGATCATGGGCATGCTTCCGATGGCGATGGGAGGGTCCACCAATGCGCCGCTGGGCCGTGCAGTCATTGGCGGCTTGACGTTTGCAACGATATATACCCTGTTCTTTGTTCCCTGTGTGTATGCCATCATTTATTACACACGAAGCGCTCCAAAAGACAAGGAAAGCGTTCCTCAACAGGGCGTTCCACTACACGGTGCTCCTCAACAGGGAGATTTCTGACATGAAAATGAAAGCATTAAGTAAAAAAACTACGACAATTATCGCGAGCGTTCTTCTTGTTTTTGTCATCTATATCGGTTACCGGATCACTGAATCCAGGAAGCATATGGATTCTTTAAAAACACAGGCGATGCAAAATGACACTCCGAGCGTGGCTATCGTCCACGCCGAGCCGCTGCCCGCCAAAGAAACCATCCAGCTTCCAGGGACCATCGAGGCATGGTTTCAGGCGCCGATCTATGCTCAGGTATCCGGTTATGTCAAGATGTGGTACAAGGACTGGGGAGCGAGAGTCAAAAAAGGAGACGTGCTTGCCGAAATCTATGCGCCGGCGCTCGATGCCCAATACCGGCAAAGCAAGGCGGATCTGGCGTCGGAAATTGCGCTCAATGACCTCGCCAAACTTACTGCGGACCGGTGGATAGCCCTGCGCAAAAACCAGGCGGTATCCGAGCAATCGATTTCGGTAAAGGTAGCCGAGGCAAAAGCCCAGCAGGCAAAGGTCAATGCCGCCAGACAAAATGTCAGTAATTTCGAGGCATTGATCAACTTTAAGACAATCGTCGCACCCTATGATGGTGTCGTCATCAACCGCGCCATCAATGTGGGTGATTACATCAATAAGGAAGGCACTATCAGTACGCCGCAAGGTGAGGTCCGCAATCTTTATACGGTTGCGGACATCAGCCGGTTGCGTTTGTTTGTCAGTGTGCCTGAGCGATTCGGCGCCTTGATGCATGACGGCCTGAAAGCCGATCTAACGGTGCCGCAATTTCCCAATCGGCATTTCACTGCCGAGTTTCTGACCACTGCCCGCGGCTTCAATGTGAGTACGCGTACGGTGACCACCCAATTCGTGATTGAAAATGAAGAGAAGGATCTGTGGCCCGGCTCCTATGCGGCAGTCAACCTGACCGTGGAAGTGCCGAATAATGAACACCTCTCCATTCCATCCAGTTCACTGGTATTCGATGAGATGGGGACACGAGTGGCCGTTGTAGATGACGACAACCGTGTTCACTTCAAGCCCATCAAAATAACCAGAATCCTCGACGCTACTGTAGAATTGAGCGAGGGCGTCACGACAGAAGACCGGATTGTAAACAATCCCAGTGCCGCCCTGCTGGAAGGTGACAAGGTGACTATTGTAACGCCTGCGCCCGGATATGACATGATCAATGCTCCCCATAAGCCGGCTTTGGAGTCATCGAAACCAGCCTCAAATGCAGAAACATCTCCGGAGTCATCGAAACCAGCCTCAAATGCAGAAAAACCGAATCCGGAGTTAAAACAAGCGTTAAAGGCATCACATGTACGATGACACTCATTTGACCGTGATTGACTTGCGGCATAAAAAAAGAATTCCTGTTTCAAACCTCTGCCGTCTCGGCGCTAGGTTTGGGAGTTCTTTATTTCTGGCAGCCAGTCTGGGGGCGTGCAACAGCCTTCCTACCTTTCCTTTTCCTGCATTCGATCTGACGCCTGCTTATCAGCCGCCTGAATTTGTTGTTCCGGATTCCTGGGAGGGGACGAGTGTTTTCGTTAAGGCTAATCCGTCGGATGATGCGCTCCGGCCCGACTGGTGGAAACTATATGACGATCCAGTCCTAAACAGTCTTGTAGAGCAGGGGCTTGCAGCCAATCCGGACTTGCACGCAGCGGCCGAACGGTTCGTTCAAGCGCGCAATTCAATGATGAAGGCACGCTCTCAATATTTTCCCCAGCTCGGTTTTGAGTATGGTGGCAGCAACAACAGGCAATCCGATAAAACCCTCTTTCGTGCTCCTGGAGAACCTGACAGCGATACTCAACATATTTTCCGTGGAATTGCATCCTGGGAACCGGATTTCTGGTCGAAATATCGGAATGCGGCACAATCCAAAATCTATCGTGCTGAAGAACGTGCGGCCGATTATGGACTGGCACGCCTTATTCTGCAGGCGGAAATTGCATCGAATTATTTCATGCTGCGTGGACTGGATGCGCAAATTGCGATTTACCAACAGTCGATTGGTCTCTATAAGTACTCACTGGATGTCGTAGTGACTCAATTCGAAGGCAAGATCGCCTCTAATCTCGACGTAGCGCGGGCTCAGTCGCTGCTGTTCGCTACCGAGGCGACATTGGCTCTGATGCAAGGTGACCGCAAGGTGGCGGAGCAGGCCATTGCAATTCTCCTTAATCTCGCTCCAGCCAGCTTTAAGATCGAGCCGGTACCTAACCTCCTTACCACGCATTTCAGCCTTCCAAAGACAATTCCATCCACTTTGCTTGAACGCCGCCCCGATATTGCCGCAATGGAGCGCCAGATGGCACAGGCCAACCGCAGCATTGGAATTGCACGCGCCGCCTTTTTTCCTGATGTAGCCTTCCGGCTGGGAGGAGGAATGGAGGATTCCGGGTTCAATCTGATCAGTGCGGCTAACAGTTTCTGGGCCTACGGTTCCTCTTTTTCCATTCCGCTTTTCCAGGGCGGATATCGCCGGGCTCAATTGCAACAATCATGGTCGATCTATCGCGAGACAGAAAATTTGTATCGTTCGACAGTGTTGAAGGCCTTTCGTGAAGTTGAAAATAACCTGGCACAGACTTATTGGATGACTATTGCCGCCGAACGACAGGACGCTGCCGTCGAAGCCGCACGTACGACACAGAACCTTACCATGGATCTTTATAAGGGCGGTCTGGCCTCCAGCCTTGAGCTCATTTATGCCCAGCTCGGCACGCTGACGGCAAGCATCGATTCTGTACAGATCAAGACTAACCGGCTGGTAGCATCGGTGTCGCTTATTCGTGCGCTTGGAGGAGGCTGGAGCCGCGACCAATTACCCGCTGACGATCAAATTCAACCCTTTGGGACACTCCAATATACTGATCTTGATAAGCCAGTACCCGCCGGGGGAATTGACGTCAATGCGGACTTTGTCGATAGAAACAACAAAAATAATAACTTGACAAGACCTCTGGTTCCAGTAGACGGCGACGCCAATGTGGATCAGAGCGATGGAAGCGACAAAAACAGCACCTTGGCAAAGCCCCCGGTTCCATATAGCGATCAAAGCGATGCAGGCGACAAAAACAATAATTTGACAAAGGCCCAGGCTGCCCCGGTTCCATAATCGCATCTGCGCCAGCATCGTGACCATCAAGCAGTACTGAAAGGGTCGGTCCATGGGGCCGACCCTTCGCTCATCCGGCTGTCGGCAAATGGATGCTCCAGACGCAGTGCATCGATCCGGCGCATCAATACCAGGTCGGCTTCGCTGAATTCCCGCGCCTAATAATAAGCGATCGAACTCGCCAGAGACAGTATCGGATATTGCCGGGGCAACCGGCAGATCGTGCATACGGTCTATCATCTCCTTGATCTTTTTGATCTCTTTGTGCTCAGCAATCCCGCCTTGTTGAGCGCCGCTTGAAAAATCGATTTCCAGCGCCTGCTGTCCGATCTTTAGCACCTTAAGATCCGAACCGCGCTCCTTGCCTGCCGGCAAAGCTCACATTGATCAACTGTCCGAATTTCCGGGGCCACTTCCATGTCTAAAGCCTATACTTATCGATAAGGGTTTGCAAAAGAATCGCCTCCTCCTTACGTGCAATATCGTAGGTAAATGAATTTTTTACCGAAGGCATAAGAGGAACATGGTATGAACCAGATCGTACTTATCGCATTACGGAGACCTTACACCTTCGTGGTTCTTTCCATTATGATCGTCATATTTGGAATCAGGGCCATACGGCACTCGCCGACGGACGTCTTTCCCGCCATCAAGATTCCCGTGATCTCCGTAGTCTGGGCTTACGCCGGCATGCTGCCGCTGGACGTGTCCGGTCGTATCACTTTTTACTTCGAGCGTGCATTGACCTCGACGGTGGAAGGTATCTCGGATATCGTCAGTCAATCGTACTATGGCATCAGCATCACGAATATTTTTCTTCAGCCCCAAACCAACCTCCCTGGCGCAGAAGCGGAAGTCGCAGCGATAAGCCAGACGATCGTCAAGGCATTGCCACCGGATATTTCCCCGCCGATGATCATGCGCCTGGAAGCCTCTTCTGTACCGGTTGTCATGCTGCAGCTTACTTCGGAAGAGATGACCCCGGCACAACTCTATAATCTTGCTTTTACGCAACTCAGACCTCTGCTTGTCGTGATCCCGGGGGCGATCGTTCCGCATCCTTACGGCGGAAAGCCCATGCAGCTTCTGGTATCCCTCGATAGAAACAGAATGCTGGCTCACGATGTGTCGCCAACCGATGTCCATGCGGCTTTCGATCGACAGAATATCGTGCTGCCCGCGGGTGACATGAAGATCAAGCAGACCGACTGGATGGTCGAGACAAACGCGATGCCGCCGAAGATCGAGGATTTCAACCGTATCCCGATAAAGAAGAAAAAAAATTCGTTCATTTTCCTGCGTGACGTCGCCGACGTTCAGCTGGCAGGGCCGCCGCAAACGAACTCCGTCATCGTGGATGGGAAGCAGGCTGTCGTCATGGTCGTCATGAAAAGCGGTGATGCGTCGACCCTGGATGTGGTCGACGGCGTCAAGGCAGCCATTCCACTTATCAAGGAGATAGTCCCGTCCAGTGTGGACGTTAAGATCATCACCGATGCATCGGTCTTCGTGCGGGAATCCATCAACGAGGTGATGCATGAGATGATGATCGCCGCTCTGCTTGTCGGTTTCATCGTCATGCTCTTGCTCGGCTCATGGCGTCCCATGATAGTCGTTACGATTTCAATTCCGTTGTGTATCTTAACCTCCGTCATCTGCCTGCAGGCGCTGGGCGAATCGATGAACGTCATGACGCTGGGGGGACTGGCGCTGGCGGTAGGAATTCTTGTCGACGACGCGACAGTGATGATCGAGAACATCGATACTCACCTGGAGATGGGCAAGGAACTCGATAAAGCCATCATCGATGCGGCAAATCAGATCATTATTCCGACGCTGCTCGCCACATTATGCATATCCGTTGCCTGGCTGCCGCTGTTCACGCTTTCCGGCGTATCGGGCTATCTCTTCAGGCCGATGGCGCTGGCGGTAATATTCGCCATGCTGGCGTCCTTCATCCTGTCGCGCACACTCGTGCCGACCCTGGCGAAATATCTTATCAAGCCTCCTCACGGGGAAGAACATGGAAAGGAAGGCCACCATGGTGATGAAAAACAAGGTCACCAGGGCGAGGAAAAGCCGACAGGGAAGCTTGCCCGTTTTTGGCAGAAGTTAAAGCGTCATTTGGCGATTTTCTCCCGTTTTGGGCAGAAATTAAAGCATCATTTAGAGATTTTCTCCCGTTTTCAGGAAGGATTCGAGAGCCGCTTTACCCATTTCAGTGCCAGGTATGGCAATCTGCTCGAACGAACGATTGAAAATCGCCGCATGTTCGCAACAGTCATGCTCACCTTCGCACTCGCCTCTCTTGTTCTGTTCTACTTCAACGGCCGCGATTTCTTCCCGGAGGTCAGGTCAGGCGCTATTCAGATGCACATGCGGGCGCCTCTTGGCACACGTATGGAAGCCACAAACCGCATCACCACGCTCGTTGCGGAAGATATCAGGCGAATGCTTCCCGGGCAGGTTGAAGACATCGTCAGCAATTGCGGCATACCTGTCGGGCCGCATAATCTGGCGTTTATTCCGACCCCCACGATCGGATCTCAGGACTGCGATCTGACGATCACCCTGTTCAACGGAAAATCAGCCGTGTGGGATATTCGGAAAATTCTCCACGAGGGTCTGAAAGAGCGCTATCCGGGGACTGAATTCACCTTTCAGCCAGCCGATCTGATCGCGAAAATTCTGAATTTCGGCTCCCCTTCTCCGATTGATGTTCAGGTTAACGGGATGGATATATACGGAAACTATGCATTCGCGCGTCAACTGGCCAATAAGCTACGCACAATTCCCGGTTCCTCCGATGTGGTGATCCAGCAAACCATGCGCACGCCAACCCTGCTTGTTGAAGGTCAAAGAACATTTGGATTCAGTGTTGACAGGACCGAAGAGGATATCGCCCTGAACATGCTGGTGACGACTAGCGGCAGCCAGCAGATCGACCAGAAATACTGGCTCGATACAAAGACCGGCATGTCATACCAGATCAATATATATGATCCTCAACCTGAAGTCGCAAGTATCAATGACTTGAACGAGGTTCCTGTCAAGCCGGTGGGGGAAGATGGCCTGTATGAGGATTATCAGCTCCTCGGCAATGTGGCGGAGGAATCGCCGGTAGGCACGCCGGGCCTGGTCACCCACAGGGGTGTCAGGCCGCTGGTTGAAGTCTATGTTTCCGCCGAAGGGCGGGGGCTGGGTGGCGTGCTGAAGGACGTCCAGAAAATTGTCGACGAGATGAAAGATAAACTTCCTCGCGGCTCCACTATTAAAATCGCCGGCCAGGCCGAGACTATGGTCGCTACCTATCGCGAGCTGATTATCGGCCTCGTACTGGCTGTCGTGCTGATCTATCTCCTGCTTGTGATCAATTTTCAATCATGGCTGATTCCCTTCATCATCATTACAGCCCTGCCCGGGGCCCTGGCAGGCATTGCCTGGGCCCTGTTCCTGACCCACACGAATATTTCCGTTCCAGCCCTGACAGGCACCATCATGGCCATGGGAACGGCCACGGCGAATTCCATACTTGTCGTGTCCTATGCGCTGGAGCGCATCGCAGAGCATGGCGACACGCTGCAAGCCGCCATCGAGGCCGGCAAAGCCCGTATTCGTCCTGTTCTCATGACCGCATCGGCCATGATCATGGGCATGCTTCCGATGGCGATGGGAGGGTCCACCAATGCGCCGCTGGGCCGTGCAGTCATTGGCGGCTTGACGTTTGCAACGGTATATACCCTGTTTTTTGTCCCCTGTATGTATGCCATCATGTATTCCAAACGAGGCGTTCCTAAAGATAAGGAAAGCGTTCCTCAACCGGAAAATTCCTGACATGAAAGCATTTTTGCTGCGGTCAGAAAAACTATGAATCCCGTCATTCCGAACCTGATCCGGAATCCAGCAAAACGGAATCCACCGTTTCAGGACGATTCGGGACGATCCTCAGGATGCTCTCCGGACGGCCAATCCCGGTCTTTAAACACACTCTTCACTCTTTTGGAGAGATAGAAATAAGGAATCCAGATGATTGGCCAGACCATGGTCGTTATATTGAAAAAAGTTGTAGAGTCCTCCCCAAAGTACTTATTCTTAATCACCATAGCAACAAGCGAAGATGCCAGAGCTGCGAAGAGTATGTATCTCAGAATGGGAACATAGAAATAGTTTCTAGACGTTCTGAGCTTTTCCGCCACTACAAATTCCGTGCAGTACAACAACAGGCCAGGAACTGTGGTCAGAAGAAAAAACGGATACAGCTCGGGTGTTTTTGCCCATGCTTCAGGCAGATAAGTATCATAGGAGCCCACTGCCACCAGCACTACTATAATTACCCCTATATAGAGCCGAATATAGTAATAGAGCAGCCAACCGCCAATTTCTTTTTTCCTGCGGCTCGCACAAACGTACCATATGAGCAGCGTGAGCAGAACCCCGACCCAGCCCGCTTGAAACGACGCATCCGGTGTATCGGTTGATGCGAAGACGGGCAGCGATAATGCAAGCAAACCAAAGGCTGTTATACCGATCATGTTGTAAATTCTGTTTTTAACGAGGTATGGTTTATGAGGGACAGAGCGATCTGGCAATACGGGTGTTTTCTGTATCGGGTTGGTTCTCACCAGCCATTCATTGCATTACGCCAAAATTAACACATCCTTTATTATTGATAAAATACATTATCGATAATCTGGCCGCGAGTCGGCTCAGGGAATTCCCGCTCAAATTGCGATTCTTCTACGGCCTTGCAAAAGGCTGATGATTCCAGAAGAATCATCAAGAATACACCGCCTCTTCCCTTCTTGTCATACACAGATTCAGAGCATAACCCTGGTGGAATCGAGTTCCAATCCGGGAGTTGAAGGGGCTGTACAATACGGGATTGACTGCCAGACGAAGGGGATATGAAAGGAATATAAAGCCTATTTATTAATAAGCTTATCGTGGCGATGTAACGCATTCGCTTTTACCTTATCTCCGATTTTTGGTTTTGCCGGTTTTGTGGAAGTTTGCTCTACAGGTACAGGAATGAAAACTCTTACCAATGTTGTAACCATGAAGGAATTATCTCCCAATGGTGGACAACTGAATTATCTGATCAGCGGTGGACGCGTGTATGCGTCGGCAAAATCATGGGCCAGGGCATTACAGGTGCCGGACGCCATGAAAGTCTGGTTTGAAACAGGTCTGATCAGAACAGCTTTGCTGAACAAGAACGTGATGGATGGCGAACTGGAAATGATCTACAAGGGTGTGCTGGTTTATCGCTGGCATATCGTTGCTGAACAGTTGCGTGTTTTCGACAGACAATGGTATCAAACCCAGTTTAAAGGCAGGCCCAAACAGGAGCAGCGGGATATTGAAAGATTTCACGATAACTACGAACGCCTGGTTCATTGGGGATATGATCTTCAGGAGCGGGCATTGAGTCATGGAATAAGCTCCAGCACCCTGCCGGGTTCACCTGTCACCCAAGAAACATTGCTTGAGGTTATCAGGCAGGTTATTGCGCCGCGATTGGGAGATCACGATAAGAAATTGCATGAACAGGATGTTGTAATTGCGGAATTGAGAGAGGCCGTGGCTGCCCTGCGTGACCAGAACGCGTTCATTTCCGTCAAACAGGCGATTGCCGAGCAGGGTCTGGATTCAAGCCTCATGCCGCTGTATCCTAACTCAAGGGAAAATCTTTCCAGTCTGATTGGCCATTTTTTAAAAAGACGGGGAGTTGAGCAGGGACCAAACGTCGTGGCGAGACTGGATGGAAAATCCTTATCGACCGAGATGAATACTTACAGGCGCGGCGATATTTACGCGGCATTGAATGAGTTCAAGGACGTCAAGCAACTAGACCTCAATATAGAATAGGGCAGTAAACATCAAAATGGCTGCCGGATATCGGGGAATAGCCGTATGATCAAGATCAGTAATTGCCCGATTTGATCGGGCTGACCCGGCAAAACAGGAAGGATCTGCAGAATGGGTTTACTCGTTAAAGGTAAGTGGGTGGATGAGTGGTACGATACCAGATCGACTGGCGGCCGATTCATCCGTACCAATGCACAGTTCCGCAACTGGATAACGGCCGATGGCAGTCCGGGCTCTAGCGGCGAAGGCGGGTTTCCCGCCGAGACAGGGCGTTATCATCTATATGTTTCGCTTGCTTGCCCCTGGGCTTCCCGCACGCTGATTTTTCGCATGCTCAAAGGGCTTGAGAGCATGATCAGTGTTTCCGTGGTGCATCCCTACATGGGCGAGCATGGCTGGACTTTTGATGAGGGGCCGGGAGTAATACCTGATCCCGTTGGTGGCACATCCTATCTTTATGAAGTCTACCTCCGGTCAGTGCCTGACTATAGTGGACGCGTGACGGTACCCGTGCTCTGGGATTTGCAGCGGAATACCATTGTCAGCAATGAATCGGCCGATATCATCCGCATGATGAACTCGGCTTTCGATGGAATAGGCGCTTTGCCCGGGAATTATGCGCCTGAGGTGTTGCTTCCGCAGATCGATGAGATCAATGCGCGCACTTACGCTGATGTCAATAATGGCGTTTACAAGGCAGGTTTTGCCACCAGGCAATCGGTATACGAGAAGGCGGTGACGGTGCTGTTCGGATGCATGGACGAACTGGAACAACTCCTTTCATGTCAGCGTTATCTCATCGGCAACTGTATCACTGAAGCCGACTGGCGGGTATTCACCACGCTGGTCCGCTTTGATCCGGTCTATCACGGCCATTTCAAGTGCAACCTCAGGCGTCTCGTGGATTACCCCAATCTCTGGGCCTACACCCGGGAGTTGTATCAGTGGCCGGGCGTGGCAGAGACGGTGAACATGCAGCACATCAAGGAGCACTATTACCGCAGTCATCCCACCATCAATCCGAATGGCATTGTGCCGGTCGGCCCGATTCTGAATCTCGATGAGCCACATGATCGGGCGAAGCTGGCATAGCGCCGCAGGTACGGGTCAGGGTTCTTGTTATACAAGATTTCATAACGGATTCAGGCAGGCTGTCCGATAGAGAGGGCATTGTCAAATGCTTGATTGCAGGTCAGCGGGATGAGCGCCTGGCGGCTTCAATCCGCTTCAGGAAAACCCGCATGATTTCCTCGTAGAGCGCATCGCCGAGCACTGCGTCTTCGTTGCCGGCATCCACATTCGGGTTATCGTTGACTTCCATTACATAGCAGCCGTCATTCGTCTGCTTGATGTCCACGCCGTAAAATCCGTCGCCAATAAGGTTGGCTGATTCGAGTGCGATACTGACGACCTCCTGCGGCGCTTCATCCAATGGAACAGCCGATGTGGCCCCCTCTCTCAGTTTATGCCGCTGCTCGTCTCGCTCGATAATCTGCCAATGTCCTGGAGGAAAGAAGTATTGAGCTACGAACAGCACTTTCCGGTCGAGTATGCCTACCCGCCAGTCGAACTCGGTCGGCAGCCATCGTTGCGCAATAACGAGTACGGATTTTGCAAGCAGTTCTGTTACCCTGGGGATCAGCTCACTTTCAGTTTTCATTTTCACGACTCCTCGTGAAAATGAACTATCGGGTTGCTTCAGCACGCACGGAAGACCCAGTTCAGGGATAATCCGGTCGACATTATCGTGGTGGATCAACAGCGTTTTCGGTATCGGCACTTTATGCAGAGTGAGAAGTTCAGCCAGGTAAACCTTGTTGTTGCATTTGAGGATAGAGTCGGAGTCATCGATCAGCGCCAATTTTTCCGCGAATGCAAGCCGCGAAAAACGATAGGTGTAGTGATTGACGAAGGTGGTTTCGCGAATGAACAAGGCGTCGAAATGAGACAACCGGCCGATATCCGTCCGCGTTATGAAATCCACGCGCATGTCCAGTTTTTCTGCTGCCTGCCTGAACTTTTGTAGAGCTTCTGCATTGGAGGGCGGCTCGGATTCATCCGGGTTGCGAAGAATGGCAAGATCATAGCGGGGAGGAGGTTTTCTTGATTGCTGCATGCGTCCCTTGAAATAAGTGGTCGCGGCAAGTATCGCGAAGGCCCGGTGTTCGACAGGAATCTCGTCAGCACCCATGGGACGCGCGCTGCGCAAGCTCCACTGGTTGCGGTGGCGTTCGAAGCGGACGACCAGGAGTGGCACCTGCAACAGGCTGAAGAACTGATGACCCAGGGAATCATAATCGGTAAGCGGATTGCGGCCAAAGTAGAAGGCAAGCTGGAAGTCGTCTCCCGACAAGGACGCCAGCGCGCTCTGAACGAGATCCTCCAGATCGTCCGTGAGGTGGCGCACCAGGTTCCGGGAATGTAAATCCTCGATAGCGCCTACTCTGGGTACCGGTTTATGTCCTCGTGCCTCGGCAAGCAATGAAACGTAGTATCCTGATCCCTGGTAGCGGTACGATTTGCAAAGGTTGAAAACCTTGACAGATTGTCCCGCAGCGCTCATGCCGCGATTGTTTTCCGCCCGGGTGGCAAAAAATGGATCAGTCAGGTAGGCTCGGGACCCAATCACGGCCACTTCTGGAATCTGAAGGGGCCAATCTTCGGGTTTGTCCACAATAATCAAGATATTCACAGAAAAACCTTTCTGGCCGATCGTTGCCATTGGATTCGTGTTAGTGGCCTTGCTTCCGGCGTTATCGCACAGGCTGTGGTGCGCTTTTACTGCTTTCGCCGGGAGGCGTTCCCGCGCTGCGCAGATTGACGAATTTGCTCAATGTATCGAACCAGAAGGGAGCGCCCAGCGTGACGGCAAGTATGGAAATGAACAGGCCGAATATCTTGTAAAATGCCCACCCCGTATAGTTCCATGATAACTCGGGCGGCCGAAAATAACCCGGGTCACCCGGGTCCAGCGACCATCCTACCGGCAGTTTGAGGTTCTCCGCCGCCTTGAGAACCGTTTGTGATTGCGCCGAAACAGCCGCACCGGGCTGAGCCTCCACTGCATCCTGCGCCGCCGCAACAATCGATGCCCGCAAAACATTGTCCTTTGAAAGTCTTTCAATGAGCATCACCGTGTCCGCATTGGAGGCGACCACGACCAGGGTCGCGAGACAAAGCAGCACGCGCTGTGTCCAGCGCTTGTACCAGCCGCCGACCCGCTCCATGGCATTGTTGAACCAGCCTTCGAGGTTTTTACGGAAGGCTTCCGCCTGATGCTCGATGGCAGTCGCCTCCCGGCGGGTCTTATCGACAAGAACGAGAAGGGTTTCCTTGGTGTGGCCCTCGGGCAGTCTCTTCAGTCCTTCCTGTATGTTGCCCAGAGGGTCCGGATATTCCGTAGCCAAATCCCGCGCAAAAGCCAGGGCCTCCCTCAATGTGGCGCCCGCTGTCAGGAGCAATTCAACCTCTTTTGGATTTTTTGCGGAGGCGATGGCGGCATGACGCGCATCGAGCATCTTGAGCGCTGCGCTGATACTGTCGGCTTCGTGCCGGGCCTCTGCTTCTGCTTTGACAAGAGCGGTGTCGTCTGGTGCGGCCTTGGCCGCTTGCACAGCCTGGTCATACGACGCCTTTGCTTTTTCGGCAATTGCTTCGAGCGCTACCCTTGTCCTGTCGCGTGCATCTTTTGCCTGGACAACGGCTGCAGCGCACTGCGGATCACGAGGAGCAGCGGCTGCTGCTTCCAGGGCTTCTTCATACGCGTCGTCCGCCGCCTCGGCATTCGCCAGAAGGTCGCCATACTTTCCCGCGATGATCCCCCGGGCCGAGAGGATGTCGAGCAAAGCGAGGGAGAAGCTTTCGCCGGACATGTAGGAGGGGAGGCGGGTCCGCTTTGTCGGGTCGGAAGCATACTGGGATATCCCGCCTATCAGTCCATGATTGTAGAGTTGCTGCGCCAGTCCGGTAAACTTCGGGTCATTCAGGAGGTTCTTTATGCCCTCCACCAGATTTTTCCCGCGTTTGTCGATCAATGACGCAATTCCTTCGTTAAAGGCTGTACATACGATGCTGAGCAGCAAATAGACGAAAATGACGGCGATTCCCACCTCCAGTATATTTGAGCCGAACAACATATCCCCCTCCGATTGTGCGGAATACACGCTATTCATCCTGAAGTCTAGCAGAACAATCAGTATTCGCCGGTCGTGCTCTCCAATGCCAACTGGACTGACTCTGGTTGACCGGAACGTCACTTCTGGGTGAAACTTAGGGTCTGCTGAACAAGTCTCTCGCTGGCGCGAGGGGAACTCTGCCTGGTTCCTGAATAGCCTGGCAGCCTGGCACAGCCTTATCAGGATTCTCTGGCAGAATCTGGTTACTCATCGATCCTCATGCGTCAATTTATTTCATTCCTGTTCATTGCTGCTGCCGTATCAGGCGTATCAGGTGTCATTGCTGCCGCTTCAGACGGAATTGACGGAATTCCGTCGAGCAGGGCTGCGCCGACTATTCCGGTGAACGTGCCGGATACCATGGCCGAGCGAGTCAAGCCCTGCACAGTGTGTCATGGCCAGGCAGACAGGGTGGGCAGGGACGCCTATTACCCCCGGATTGCGGGTAAGCCGGAAGGGTATCTTTTCAATCAGCTGCGCGATTTTCGAGACGGGCGCCGTTATTACCGGCCGATGACGTTACTGCTGGCAAACGTGAGTGATGAATACCTACGGGAAATGGCCGCGTATTTTTCGGGACTCAGGCAACCTTACCCTCCGCCGGAACAGGTGATATCTTCCCCCACTGAAATCAGACAGGCCCAGAAGCTGATTCAGCAGGGCGATGCCACGCGGGATATACCCGCGTGCGTCGAATGCCACGGCAAGCAGCTCATGGGCACCGCGCCTTTTATTCCCGGACTCCTGGGGCTTCCGCGCATCTATATCGCCGCTCAATTCGGCGCCTGGAAGAACGGTGGAGTGATGCGGGGACAAGAGAGCAATTGCATGTCCGATATCGCCAGGCAACTTACGATCGAGGAGACAAACGCAGTTGCAGCGTGGCTTGCCGCCCAGCCTGTGCCGGAAAATGCAGGTCCGGCACAGGCGCTACCCCCCGGGATGGCGCAGCGCTGCGAGAGTATTGTTCAACGGGGGGCAGGCCGATGAAAATTGCTGTCATCGCTGCCGCAGTGGCAGTTCTTGCGGGTATCAGCCTGTCTCCTGGCGTAACCGGCGCAACTTCACCGAAAAAGGAAGCAAAGGCAGAAAAGAATGCCACGCCGTTATCATCGGTTCTTTTGAAACAGCGACAAGCGCGTGGAGCATATCTTGCGCGAGCAGGGAATTGCATAGGCTGCCATACAGCTCAAGGTGGATTCGCCTATGCCGGCGGGAGGAAGCTTTCGACCCCATTCGGCACGTTTGTCACCTCCAATATCACGCCAGATAAAGCAACCGGAATCGGTGACTGGAATGAAGATGATTTCTGGAAAGCGCTGCATGAGGGTAAATCGCGCGATGGGAGGCTTCTGTACCCCGCGTTTCCGTATACGGAATATACGAAAATCACCCGAGAGGATTCCGATGCAATTTTTGCCCATCTTCGCACCCTCGAACCCGTCATTCAACAGAATCCGCCAAGCCAGGTTGCTTCCCGATACGATTTCCAGCCACTGTTGACCCTTTGGCGGGCGGCTTATTTCAAGCCCGGCGTATATCAGGCTGATCCCACCAAAAGCACTGAGTGGAACCGGGGTGCTTACCTGGTACAGGGGCTTGGGCATTGCAGCGCTTGCCATGCCGAGCGAAATCCCCTGGGCGGCATGATCGGCCGCAAGGGAGATGACAAGCTGGGGGGCGGGCAGATCATGGGCTCGAACTGGTACGCGCCATCGCTGACCTCAAGCCTGGAGGCAAGTACGGCTGGCTGGCCGATCGAAGAAATTGTCCAGCTGTTGACCACCGGAATTTCATCGCGAGCGACGACATCAGGACCGATGGCTGAGGTGGTCAGCCAAAGCCTCCAGCATCTGACAAAAGAGGATGCCCGAGCAATGGCGGTCTACCTGAAATCATTGCCTGAAACACAGTCGCGCCAGCAGGTAAATCCTCCCGCGCAGACAGAACAGGTGCGGGCCTGGTTGCGGTATGGGGCACGGATATACAAGGAGCACTGTCAGGATTGCCATGGCGACTCCGGACAGGGCGCCCCGGGAATTTATCCTCCGTTGGCCAGTAACCGAAGCGTTACCCTGACACCCCCTACGAACGTCATTCGCAGCGTGCTCAATGGAGGTTATCCCCCATCGACCGCAGGCAATCCCCGGCCTTATGGCATGCCTCCATTCGCGCAGGTTTTACGCGATGGGGAGGTTGCGCTGGTTCTGTCGTATATCCGCAACGCGTGGGGCAATCGCGCCAGCCTGGTGACAACCGCTCAAGTCGATAAGAGCCGCGAAGGGATAACGGAACGCTGACAACATCTATTTTGCGCGGCGCTTGATGGCATAGCCATACTGGACGGGCCATTCCGGTTCTATCGCTAACGCATGTTGCGCCTTGAGGGCCCAGTAAGGTTCACGCAGCAACTCTCGGCCGATAAAAACGAGATCCGCCTGACCGCTGGTGATGATCTCATCGGCATATTGCGGGTCGGTGATCAGTCCCACTCCTCCCGTATGGATTTGTGCTTCATCGCGGATGCGTTTGGCAAATTGAATCTGATAACCTCTGGCGACGGGAATCCTGGCATCCGGTATCACGCCGCCGGACGAGACATCGATCAGATCCACTCCGAGCAGCTTCAGCTCCCTGCAAAGAATGATCGATTGTTCTATATCCCAGCCTCCATCGACCCAGTCGGTTGCCGAGATTCGTACGAAGAAAGGCAGTTCGGACGGTATGATATCGCGGAGGTGACTAGCGGCCGCCAGCAAAAACCGCATGCGATTTGTCAGGCTGCCGCCATAATTATCAGTGCGATGGTTGCTCAACGGTGACAGAAATTCGTGCATGAGGTAACCATGCGCCGCGTGAAGTTCTATCACTTTGAAGCCCGCCTTCAGCGCACGTAGAGCGGCTGCTCCCCATGCCTCGATGCATTCCCCGATATCTGTTTCCGACATGGATGTTGGAATTGGATCATCGGCGTAAAACGGCAGGGAACTGGGACCTATCACGGGCCACCCTCCTTCCGCCGACGTTTTCAGGCTGTTGCCGCCATTCCAGGGGGCATCGCAACTGGCTTTACGTCCAGCGTGTGCGAGCTGGATGGCCGGAATCGCGCCCTGCATCTCCACAAACCGGGCAATGCGAGCCAGGGGTTCGATATGTTCATCTTTCCAGATTCCCATGTCTCCCGGTGAAATGCGTCCCTCAGCCGTGACTGCAGTGGCTTCAACCACCACAAGTCCTATGCCGCCGATTGCCCGGCTACCCAGATGGACGAGATGGAAGTCATTGGCAAAACCGTCCTCGGCGGAATACATGCACATGGGTGACATTGCGATCCGGTTGGGGAAAGTAACGCCGCGAAGGGTAAGCGGAGACATCAGATCCACTTCCGGGATTTCCCGGTCATGCTCGCTCTGACATTGTGTCTGGATGGCGGTATTGTCTGGCTGGTAGTCGCTGATCGGAGCTGTTGTTGCAGCTTCTGCGGTAGAGGCGACAGTAAGACTTGCGGTGCTCAGAGAGTCAGGAGTTCCAGCTGTGTCAGGTTTGTTCCCGTCATGATGGGGCATAACTTTTTCCTCGCTGAAAAATTGCCAATGGCTTCTTCTGCCTGAAATATCGTTGATATCGTAACCCAATGCGCTGGTGTGGGGAGAGTCGGCCCGTTTTAGCGGTGCAGCACGCGTATTTTCTGTTAATGAGCCCAAGCGGAACGCAGCACATTGAAGCCACGTCCCGCTTGTCACACTTAATGCTGTGTATGATGAGAATATCCTTCACCGCTATCTACTTCACGTTTGGTATCCCTGGTTTTATTGGAGAGCTTGGCCTTGGGCTTGAGAGGGATAAAGCTGGCAGCGTACGCTTCCTGTTCTGGTAGCTCAACGAATACGGTAACGACGGTCTCGGGCGTGATGGAGAAATTTCCGCTCCCCTTGAGAATGTTGTCACCCGCCTGTTCCAGTTTGACCGAGGTTTTAGTCTTGGTCTTGCCGCTTTGGATGGTTGCCTTGCCTGAGCCACCGTTGACGCTGAGCTCCTTATCGGCATGATCCATCACATACACCATGATCTCGTTATCCTTGGCAACCAGCTCCAAGTGGTAAGGCCCCGTCATGCGCATCTGACCCCCGTGAGGCGACTCTCTGGAATCGAAAAATTCTTCGGTATGAGCGCTTGCAAAGAAAGACATGCCAATCAATGCACCGCCGATGAGAAACGTGGTGACGCACCGTGTAGCCATTTAACTTCTCCTCAAATTTGCAACTTTGGTGTGAAGAAAATCTTCAGGTGACGATGACTAGCTCACAACTTCATAACCAGCTTTCTTTATCGCGTCCTTGAGCTGATCTGGCTGAGTCTTTGTCTCGTCGTACTGAACCGTCACCTGCTTTTGTTCCAGGGATACCTCGACACTTTCTACCCCTGCAGTATTCTCCAAGCCAGTTTTTACTTTGTTTACACAACCCATGCAGGACATGCCCTTAACGTTGATGATTTCTGTTGTCATTTCATTACTCCTTTGGTTAAAGTTACCTCACAAATGGCAGCAATTATCGGATCAATCGCTGTCGCGCTGGAGCCCAGGTCGACACGTTTCAGTGTTCAGGTTGATGGCAATAACACTCGAAAGTCTGTTCAGCATTTTTCAGCATGTCCGTCATCCCTGGCTTACATCATCCCAATGGGCTATGGGCAATATCCACTCTCGCTAACCTGCTTCCTGGCTCTACCGATTCCATGTTCCATGTCCATGTGGCAGCTGCGGGAGCTGCTTGCTGCCAGCGAGACGATAAAGAGCTGAAGTCATAGCCAGACCCTGTCAACTTGAGTCCCCGATCAGCCATCATCAAGCCCATGGCAATATGGCTGAAGCAATAACCAGTTGATGCATGACAGAACGGGATATGCTGCTGGCAATAAGGCCAAAACTTAAGAGCGGCAATAGAGTACCCAGGCCAAAAAAGAACAACATAGCCGCCCCCTCCAACGGACTACCCGTACCCGCAGCCATGATGTACATTGCCTGCAAGGGACCGCAGCCCAGCATTAAACCATTCAGCAAACCGATCACAAGCGGACTGCGCTCACCCCTTAATTTGTTTGATACGCCTTTGGTGACGAAATGCGGCAAACGCAAGGTGAAGCTCCGCAACACCGGAAAGATGTCAAGCATTTTCAAACCGTAGATTATTACGAAAAGACTGGCAGCAAGATTGATTACACCTCGTAGGAAGGGAGTGAAGGTCATGACGGAGCCCACCAAGCCTAAAGTGCCTCCTATCATTGTGTAAGAAGCTGTCTTGCCGACGGCATACATCAGATGACGCGTGGCTGTCATGGTGCCGGATCGAGGACCGCCCGCCGTTGCATAGCCCACCACAAAACCGCCACACATCCCGATGCAATGAAATCCGGTAAAAAAACCAATGGAAAACAGCATGGCGTGACCGAGATTTGGATTCATCTCTCCCACCAGACCCGGGATCATGCTTTTACCCCAGAAGGTGACCCCGCCCACCACCAGCAGGAAGAGTAAAAAAATCAGGCTGTTTCGTAGGTGCTGGCTGGGGAGATTCAGGACGCTTTCAAACTCATAACCTTTTTCTTCAATTACCTGCTGGATCCTGCTATCACCAATGAGCTTGGAGTCAAACTCGACGTCGACGGTCTGCTTGACGTAATCCGCTTTTACTTTCCGGACTCCGGTCAGATGGCCCACCGCATTTTCGATGGTCTCCTCACAGCCGGTACAGTGCATGCCCTTGATCTTCAGATGAGCTGATCTAGTAGCCATTTTTGCACCCATGGACGTTTTGTTACGGGTTCATATCTCTGAATTTCTACTCGGAAACCAGGAAACAGAAACGCTTCAGACGATTTCACAATATACCTGTTGGGGGTATATGTCAATACCCATACAGGGTATAACGATTTGCCTGCGGCCGGTGATCGTTGCGAAGAATAGCCTTCGCCGCCCACCTTTTAATTTTCCATCCCAAGGTTTAAACCGCCGGCTTTAGCCGGTCAGCTTTAGCTGCGAAAATAATAGGCTGCACGATGGGAAGTGCGGCATGGATTACAGATACGGCAGCCATACAGTTTTTCAAATTGAATACCATTTTGTATGGGTAACGAAGTACCGCTACAAGGTTTTGCAGGGAGAGGTAGCGGAGCGAGTTCGAGAATTGGTGCGAGAGACGTGCGAAGCCTTTGAGATCAGGATAGTGAAAGGGGTGGCGAGCAAGGATCACGTGCATATTCTGATCAGTTGTCCACCGAGCATGCGCCAGGCGAGATTATGAGGCGGATCAAGGGACGCACGTCGAGCAAGCTGTTTGAGGAGTTTCCGCACTTGAAGAAGAAGTATTGGGGCAAGCATTTTTGGGCAAGAGGGTACTTTTGTGCCACAGTGGGGCAAATGACAGAGGAGATGATCAAGCAGTATTTGGAGCATCATTTCGAGCCGAGGCCTGAGATGATTTCAAAATGGAACCCGATTAGGACGCGTCGTTTAGTCGACGCGAGCGCGAATTGCAGGAGCTTGTTTCTGCAAGCTGTACCTGACATTGGCACTGAAAGCCGGCTTCCAGGCAGGTGAAAGGCCGGTTGCGGTGGAGCTGGCGGAATCGTGCTGTTGCGGCAGTAAGATCAAACTCTTGCGTTCGACATCGTGGAATTTGATACGTCATAGGTGTTGAGGGTAGGGGACGCATCGAGATGACATTGAAAGGGAACGTGAAAGCAGGATCAGTCGGATTCGTCAGGTCCAGATTGCATCCATTATGAGAACGACACGGGATTTGCCGGCAATAGCAGGAGGAGAGCGATGAATCGCGCCCCGCCGCACATTCCCTTGCCACAAGGATCCCTTGAGGAGAATGATATCGAATGGTGTCGCCGCCTCGATCTTCGTTCTTTCGTCAAACAGGTCGGGAGCGTCATCAGCAAGACCACGGGAGCCCGGTCCAAGTTTCTCGCGATCGACCCATTCGTCATTGATCCACTCGGTTCCACGCCCATGATAGGTACAAATCAGACGGATGCCTGTACGATCGACATGAAAGCGAGGGCACATTGATCCATCCATCACTTCCAGACGAAGAGCGATTTCATCGCATCCAAGCAGATCCGAGTAAAGTCCGCCAATGAAACGGACATCATCAGCCATCTCTTCGCAACCGGGAAGCCGAGGCAGGAATTCCGATGGCAGGTTTTCATCAGGATGGATGACGGTTCGGAAACCGTTTCTGAAAAGGTTGTTCGCCAACCCCTCCTGTATGTACCGGTCGATAATGCTGTCGACACTTCTCTCCCATATGGCGATCTGGATGAATGGGTGAAATATCCGCACCAGTTCCGCAGGTTCGGGTGTCTTGAAGGCATGCAGCCTTCCAGTCCGCGCTTGCATCGGATCGAGGGAGATTTCCTCCGTCGCTTCAGGCATCATGGCTTGTCAACTCCTCTTTTTTCCGCGATCGAACGGTACGCACCATGGGTGCGCTCCAGCAACTGCCCTCATTCGTCTTCGAGGCAAGCACGAAAATAACCAGTTGGGCAACCGACATGTATTCTTTCCCGGGGGCGCAAAGGAGGGTTTGCCGGCGAGGCTGGCTGATGATCTTTTCATGCGCCGGAATGGCCCCTGACTACGGCTGTCTTGCATTGTTCTGATGAAGTGCCGCTCTGGCCTGCTGAAGCCAACTCACGATCCGTAATCGGTGCGCTTCTCCATAATGCCGGATAAAACGCTTTGTTTCGTCGTGTTTTATCTCGCACAAGATGATCAGCCGCATATCAATAAACTGACGGGTCAGAGGAATTCCGCACTCATGTGCAATGCAATGAAACCATTCGGTATAAGTTTCCGGAATGACTGCGCTCATATAACCTCGAGTTCTTCATCGGGGGCGGCAGTCACAGGTATCCATTCCGGAAACGTGTCCGGCATCTCGCGCCAGGCCTCGAATCCCCCGCGAATTTCCCGGGGCCTGAGCTGACAATCCCGAAAAGTCCGCTCTATGATCTTCCTGTCTCCGCCATCCTTCGCGAAGCGTCCGATAAATACCATTTCATTGATCCTGTCTCCGTAAGGCAGGCGCCACGACTGCTCTATTGAGCGGCGCTCTTCGCTCCCCTCTTGCGGCCAGTGCTCCTTCGGGACAGCCGCCCACCACCGTCCAACCGGTTCCACGGTGGCGGTGTTGCCACTACGCGAATACGAGATCGACCAATCCGGGCGGCTGGCCAGCCATACGTAGCCCTTGGCCCGCAGAATCCCGGGCAGGGGCTTTTCGAGAAAGGCAGCGAAGCGCTGGGGATGCAGAGGCTCGGGCAGGCGTACGATGAAACTGCTGATGCCGAATTCTTCCGTTTCCGGCGTGTGTTCACCTGCCAGTTCCTTGAACCAGCCCGCCGTCCTGCCAGCCCGCTCCAGATCGAACCGGCCGGTACCCAGCACTTTGTTCAATGGAACACGTCCCTGGCGGGCCTGGATGATCTCCGCCACCGGATTCAAAGCCTTGATCACGCCGATCACCTCATCGAGCTGTGCTGGCTGAACCCTGTCCACCTTGTTTACGACGATCACATCGGCAAACTCCATCTGCTCCGTCAGCAGACCGGCCAGAGAACGTTCATCCTCATCGCCCGCCGCTTCTCCGCGCTGGATCAGCAAATCCTCGCTGGTAAAATCTTTCAGCAGATTTTCCGCATCGACTACCGTTACCATGGTATCGATGCGAGCGATATCGTTGAGCGAATTGCCATTTTCATCCCGAAAATCAAACGTGGCGGCAACAGGCATAGGTTCGCCGATTCCGGTCGATTCGATCAGCAGATAATCGAAGCGGCGTTCGGCGCAAAGCTTGCGTACTTCGGTCAGCAAGTCTTCGCGCAGGGTGCAGCAGATGCAGCCATTGCTTATTTCCACCAGTTTTTCTTCAGTACGTGACAAGGCAGCTCCTGCGTTTCGAGCACCTTTGGCTACGAGCGAAGCATCTATATTGACTTCGCTCATATCGTTCACGATGACTGCCACGCGCAATCCCTCGCGATTGGCCAGGACGTGGTTGAGCAGCGTGGTTTTACCCGCTCCGAGGAAGCCGGACAGCACTGTGACCGGCAGATGTTGGTCGATAATTGTCATGATGTTGATCGCTGGATTAGTAGAGCAGGGGTCTCGGCAAAGGGGGCGTGTCCCTGCATCATTCACATTCAGGATGTGCTTCCTTACGGACGATGCCTCGCTCCGGGAGGAAGCGCAGAAGAGTATCAACAGGGTAACCGTCTCCGGGCTACCGATATCAACATCAGCAGTCCTGCAAAGAACATTGCGTAAGTGTGCGGTTCGGGTATGGGAGAAACAGCAAAATCGAAATGGAAAGTGCCTGAATTCATGACAGGTGAGCCCGCTGCGATGTTCAGCAATTCGAATGTTGCGGAATAGGCACCTGATGGAACTGCCGAATCAACCCAGTAAACTGGCTTGAACTCGAAATCATTGCCTGCTCCCAGCATGAATATGTCGCCAGTGGCGTAAATATCCTTCGTTGTTTCCGTCCCGATATGCAACCCAGGTGTGCTCTCGACCAGCCTGAGCCCGATTTCCACATCATTCAATTGACCTGACCAGCGATTACTGCTGCTCTGGAAAAGGATATCTTCCATGCTCCCTGAGGGGTGGCTGGCAAGCGACTGGATAGATGCAATGCCAAGGTAGCCATACTCCGAACTGCCGACATCCGTTCGCAACGTATCGGCGTAAAATCCGCTTCCCTGTGTCAGAGGAAGAGGCGCCTCTCCCGAAGAAATCTCGGGAATGCGGTTATTGGTGCTGGTTGACAGAACGGCGGGCGCCGTTACGGGGCCGGTGTAGCTGTATGTGCCGATTCCGTGGAAATGATTGCCGTGATCGAGCAAGAGAGTCAGACGGTTCGAGTTCGGATTGGATAATCTGGCATACGTACCGGAAGGCAATGTGGACAATCCATCGTAGCCAATATAAAACCCGATTCCCTCATCATGCCTTGAAGCCGCTGATGAACTGAATGGCGTCAATGCCAAGGCAGCCAGCCCCAGAATACTGCTTCTCCATACAAGACTCATCTTTCTTTCTCCTTTTTCAGTGATAAAAGCGGTACATACTGTACCAGTCAGGCGCTATTGATAATAATATATCAATAGCGCCAATATACGGTCAAGGCTTTTGATGAGATAATAAAGATTGTGAATCGGCTAATATCCATATGAGACCATACTGTTGAGGTGTATCCATGGAACGTAATACCCGTCAGCGGGATGCCATTCTTGACGTCATTTCAGGAGCGGGAAGGCCGCTGTCCACGCAGGAGATACTGGTGGCAGGCAAGGCTGCGGTACCGTCCCTGAGCATTGCCACGGTTTACCGGACAGTGAAGGATCTGGTGACGGAAGGATGGATTCTGCCGGTCAAACTCCCCGGCGAGGCGGATCGCTATGAAGTCGCGGAACTGGATGATCACTATCACTTCAAGTGCAGTACCTGCAGCAAGGTATTCGACATCCACGACCGAATCAAAAAGAACAATCTCCACGTGCCGCGCAATTTTGTGATCGAGAAGTACGATCTGATTCTTTATGGACAATGCAGCGATTGCGTTCCAGGTTCCTGAGGATTCGGGTCAATTTACGCATGCCCTTCCGGAATTTTTTAATGACGCGGGAGCATGTATTCTCGGGAGAGAGGAATATCTGTCGGGCTTGCCAATGACCGAGATCTGGCAGTCCGTCAGTTACCCGTAACCTCTGGGCCCTGGAGCAGGTTACGGGGAGAAATATATGTCGGCAGCCGGAAGATCGGTTTAGCCGGTCTTCCTCTGGCAGCGGCTGGCCATTGCGCCGCATAACGCCAGCCCCGCCAGGAACATCGCATAGGTTTCGGGTTCGGGAACCGGGGACGCCAGCGCAGTGACGGATGCTTCGAAGGCATCCCCGCTCAATCCCCGATTGAACACGATGTGAAATGGATCGCTATCCAGATAGGGGGAGGGGAGGTTGCCGGCAGCATCGCGTGATGTAAGCTCAAGCGTGGCCATATAAGCGCCTGCCGGACTGGCATTAGATATCGAAAAATCGAGATGGGTATGAATTCCCCCTGTCGCATCCGCCGCGTCGACCGCGCCGTAAGAATTCATGATGCCGGTGGAAGAAATGAGCGTGCTGCCTCCAAGCGCTTCTTCAATCGTCAATGTTGTTCCGCCTGGAGCAGATCCCCAGTTGCTGCCATTCCAATAGCTCAAGGTACCAAGGGCGTTGTACCAGAGCTGCTCTCCAGAGAGGAAAGTGCCTTCTGAGGCGATAAATCCGGGATCATCCGTTCCGGTAGGGCCTCCAGCCAGATCGCCAAAATCTCCTTCAAAAATCTTGTAACCCGTTCCAAAAGCGATTGGAGCGGTGTTTTCCTCATTCACTGTGAGCTTGCCCCCAATTACTGTTGCTTCGATGTCGCTATGCGACAGGGCATGAGGGGAAGTCATTACAGCCAGCGTGGTAAAGGCTGTACTCAAAGCAAGGCGGGCGGATCTGAACATCGTTAATCTCCTCGGGTCGGTGAAAAAATCTTCTGAAGCACATCAGGTTGTCTTTCTCGACAAGCCTATCTATAATGCGAACTCGTTATCATTAAATGTAATCGACTCGTCCGCTCTTGTCAACGATTTCGCTGTTCCCGCGCAACAATTTTAAGTGGATACCGCTGAATATCCTGTCGTATGGAAATTACATGGGCAAACCTGCTTTTGCCTGCTGTCTATTGGTCTTTACCGTAGTGGCGAACGTGCCGTCGGCTTGCGCCCAGCCAGCAGAAGAAAGTCAGGCTGGCGCTGCGGAAGCTCAAACGATCCTCAAGCCGATCGAGATCAAGGCGACCCGGGAGATGGACAGGCGTGAGTCCCTTCAACCGATCCTGAAACTACATGGCGATGCGCTCAGAGAGCGCATAGGGAATACGTTGGGAGAAACATTAGGTGACGAAGCAGGGGTTTCCAACTCGACGTTCGGCCCCGGCGTCGGTCTGCCGGTGATTCGTGGAATGTCCGGGCCGCGCGTGCGCCTTTTGAACAATGGCCTGGCCACCCAGGATGCGACGACGTTCAGCCCGGATCATGCGGCCAGCACGGAATCCATTCTCGCGGATGAAATCCAGGTCATGCGAGGCCCGGCCACCATCCGCTACGGAGGTCATGCAATGGGCGGGGCCGTCAATATAATTGATAACCGGATACCGCAACGCATCCCGAAATCGCCAGTTGCCGGGATGGTGCAGTCCCGCTATAACTTCAATGGAGACGAACATACCCATGCCTTCAAGCTCGATGCCGGAGCCGGAAGATTTGCCATGCACGCCGATGGCTTCCTGCGTCGCCGGGACAATATTTCGATTGACGGCTGCGCAGTCGATGATCGAGCCATCCAGCAGCAGTTCGGGCTGATCAATGTGCGCAACACCTGCGGCCACGTTGCCAATACAGGAGCGCATTCCCAGGGTGGCACCCTAGGGGGTGCGCTATTAGCCGACATGGGTATGGCAGGGGTGTCCGCAACCCTGCTCGACAACTTGTATGGTATTCCTCCCAGCGCGGGCTCGCATGCTCATGGTGGCGGCAGCAGCGATGTCAGCATCGATCTTGCCAACCGTCGTTATGATGGCAGAATGGAAATCTGGGGTTCTGGCAAGTGGATCGACGCAATAAAGCTGAATGTCAGCCGCGTTCATTACCGGCATCACGAAAAGGCAGGCAGCACCATTGCCACCACATTCCGCAACGAAGCGCTGGAAGGGCGGCTCGAAGCGGAGCACAGGCTGGGTTCGCGCATATCAGGGGTGATTGGTGGACAAATGCTGAACCGGGATTTTTCTGCCCTTGGTGACGAGGCATTCATTCCGGAAACCAGCACCTTCACCGGCTCTGCGTACATCCACGAGCGTCTTGACATCACGGATAAGCTGCGGCTTGAAGGCGGCTGGCGCTACGACCGATCCAGAATCGAATCAGGGCCGCAGCAAACAGTGGATAGACGGGTGCTCAACTTTCCCACCCGTCATTTCAGCCTGGAGAACCGCTCCATCGCCCTGACCTGGCAATATGCGCAGAACAGCAGGGTAGGCGTGACCTTCTCCGGTTCCAGGCGTGCGCCGGAAATTCACGAGCTGTATTCCTTTGGCCCCCATCTGGCAACCCATACCTTTGATACCGGCAACGCGAATCTGAAGGTGGAATCGATGAACAGCTTCGACCTGACCTGGAATGCGGATGCCGGATGGATTCGTATCGACAGTGCGCTTTTTCTGAACGATGCCAATAATTTCATCTTCCAGCGGAGCATTCCGGGCATCTTCTTCGACGCCGAGGAGAGCCGTTTTCGCTCACGCTGCGTGAGTCTCGACGAGTGCCTGCCCATCGTTCGTTACGAACAGTCCAAGGCCCGTTTCATGGGATACGAAGCCGAGGCGACATTGCGCCTGCCGTCAGGGATGCTGCCTTCCATCGAATTAACGCTGTTTTCCGATTACGTGCATGCACAGCTGACTGCCGTGAGGGAGGCGGTACCGCGGCAGCCGCCTCTGCGATATGGAATACAACTCGCTACCGCTACAGGACCATGGTCGGCGCGCATTCGCTATACTCACGCTAACGCTCAGGATAGAGCGGGTATCAATGAAACTGAAACCAAGGGATATAACCTCCTCAATCTGTACGCTTCCTACCGCCACAAGGTAATGGGTCGCACGGCGACAATCTTTCTGCGGGGACGTAATCTGCTCGACGAGCAAATCCGCAATTCGACGTCTTTTCTAAGAAGCTTCAGCCCGGAACCAGGGCGCAGCATCGAACTGGGAGTGGAACTGACTTTCTGAGACTTTGCGAGTCAGCCGCAAGCCACTTTGATCCGGTCCGTTTGGGTATGCCGGAACCATGCAGCAAGAAATGCGAGGCCCGCCAGCATCAGCAGCATGCCCGAAGGCTCCGGCACAGGCTGTATCCGCGAAGCGAATGCAAGCTGGTATTGCGTATCCGAGAGACCGTGATTGAAGATCGCCTTGACCGGATGCGAAGCCTGGTATCCGTCGGCCACGAGAGCGAACGTCACCAGATAGGCACCCGCGGTTGGCGCCATGCTGTCCGGCCTTTCTATGAACCAGTCCAGATGCGCATGGAAGGCTCCATTGGCATCGGCATCGTCGACGATTGCCGGATTGGGACCGGAAACGCCGCTTGCGGAAAAAGCAGTGCCTTGCGCATAAAATGGATACTGGGCAGCCAGGCCTGGGTCGCATAGCGGACCTCCGCTCTGGCAAAAGGTATAGGCCACAGCAATGTCGGTGGGCACCGCCCCATGAAGGCGCACTTCCTCTCCACCGGGGGGAGCTGTCCATGACAGGCTCGACGGATTCCAGTATTCAAGTGTGCCGATACCCTGCACGGAGACGATGGTTCCGGGTGCGAGGGTCCCGGCGAAGCTTTGAAATCCCGGGTCGTTGGTTGCTTGCGGACCTCCCGCGAAATCCCCGAAATTCGCAGGGAAAAGAGGCTGGCCGGTAAGCCGGTCGGTAGCGAATCCGGTACTAGGCGGAAGGCTGCCATGCACAAAAAACCCTGCGGAGAGCTGCCGGCCTGCTTCGCCGACCAGAATATCGTAGCTGGCCGCGCGACCCGCCAAAGGCAAAGCCGTGACAAGAGCCAGGAGTGTATATAAGAGAATATGCTTCATATAGGGACCCATGGATAAATGAAAATGAAGGGCTGAAACCGAAAATCGGCTTCAACGGATAATAATATAACGATAATTCATTATCAATAACGAATCAATAACGAATTAAAGCCGGCCTGGAAATGCCGCTGAATGGGCCGAGTCGGACGATGCCTCGCATGATGAGACATGGGCAACAGAGGCAATAGGGGCGAAACACGCAATGCGGGCAGCATTATCATCCAGGTCTGCCACCACGGGCCTCGGCGTTCCGATGGGTGCTACCAAGGCTGTGAGCCTCTCGTGCGGGTGAAGCAAGCCGGGGACCGCTCCAGTGGAGGCTATGGGTTGGACCTAGCCATCGCCGACCGCGCAGTGCGGTTTTACGGTGGCGAGATCATCCAAATTAAAGCAGGGGTTCATCCGCCGGATCGATGACAGGATCGCCGGGGGTGGGATCAGGATCGTAAGGACGAGGATCGACAGGTTCGTCGGGATTAGAGGGTTCCGGATCCCGTCGCGGCTTATCGGGGTCGATGGGACGGGGCGGATCCTGAATGGGGTGATCAGGGGAAGGTCCGGGCTCGGGAACAGGACCTGGCCCGGGGCCGTCTGGTTTGTCCGGCCGGCCCGGTCCATCCGGTTCTTTCTGTAAACGATATTCTGGCATGAAGATGAATCAGGTTTTTGGGCTATCGGGCCTGGGAGACCGGCAGTCATGAGTCATGATAAACGTACCGGCTCCAGCCCGGCTTTTTCGGAACAGGAATACTGTGTCAGCGTTTTAGCTGGCCGCGTATTTCCCCGTTCTTATGGGCATCGCTGTGAACGTTGATGTAAAGTCCCCCTGCCTTGAAGGCGTCATACTGCGCATCTGTCAATTTCGCTTCGTCGGGAATGGACCATTCGTTATCGGAAGTTTTTTTGAGCGTGATGATATCGGGACCATTCTTGCCCACCGCAGCCTCGTGAATATGCGCACCGATACCTTTTATATCGGAGGTCATGACTTTGCCCTTGATGGATTTGTCATCCTCTACAGTTATGGTGCCATGGCCCATTGCGGAAGTCTGGACCGGAGGCACTTCCTGATCGCCGGTCAGGTGCACGGTAATGTCTGTGGCGTTAGCTGCGGTGGTGCCTAAAGTCAGTACAACCACCATAGCGGCTGTCCAGGCAGGGGTGGCGAAGAGCGTTTTGCGAACTTTATTCATTTAACTACCTCCTCTAGAAATAAAATTATGTAGCTTCATGGTCGTTTTGAATTGGAGTCTGCCATGTTCTTTTGACTTTTCTGGCGGAAGCGCTGTGAGAAGCGCCGCACATGAAGAATCCGGGTAATTCTATTTGTCATCTGGCATGATGTCCGTACGCTAGCGTACGCAACTCCCAGTTTCTTTTCAGCTTCGTTTCATCTGATGATTTATCATTTTTTTACTTCCTTCATCCCTCAGAGCCAAGTGGTTGAGCCATGCCTGTTCTGAAAGCGTCCGAGTTGAGGCTATTTCATGGGAATGGGATTGCTGCGGCCGACTGGGACAGCTGTAACACTGTTCTGGGGACTGCCTTCTATAATCCTGTCAGAGTATGTCATATAGATAAGCGCGTTACGCACCGGATCCACCACCCGAACCACATGCAGGCGCTTGAATAAAATTGACATGCGTTCGGTAAACACGTCTTCCTGGCGGGGAAGCTTGCCGAGGAACTGGATCGGATCGGCCACCTGCCGGCAAGCGATCGATGCCTCCGCCCTGTCTTCCGCCAAACCTACGGTGCCTTTGATTCCGCCCGTACGGGCCCGGGAAACGTAGCAGGTTACACCTCGCACTTTGGGGTCGTCATAAGCTTCTATCACTACCCGATCATCCTTTCCCAGCCATCGGAACGCGGTATCCACTTCACCGATGAGCTCTGCTTTTGCCATACCGCAAAACGCTATGGAAAATAATGTGACTGCCGCCATTCCCGCCATAAATCTTTTTCGTAACATTTTTTCTCCTTATCGATCAAAATTGAAACACTTCGTTATATCGGCGCATAATTGATTAAAGCGCCGATATACAGGGTTGAATTTACCAAAATGACGCGGGGAGGTGTGGTACCGGTCACGATATGAAGGGGCGAACATGCCACATGCCTCTGGCACTTCTTCCCGAACTGCTTCCCAGCCATCACGACATTCTCCGTTTTGTGCCCAAGGGGAGTGAAGGTATCTGCGAGACATTCAGGCTGGCGATAAGCTTTTGAAGAGGTGGGCCGACGAAACTGGGTTGGAAAGCTGATCTTTTGCAGGAGGAGGCCAAGGCAGGAATGAATTTGAAGCTCAAAAGGGTTTATGAACCGTCCGACAAGAACGATGGTACTCGCATCCTGATTGACAGGCTTTGGCCGCGTGGGATGACAAAAGCAAAAGCGGGCGTGGATATCTGGTTGAAGGAACTGGCGCCGAGCGCCGAGCTTCGAAAATGGTTCGGACATGATCCGGACAAGTGGACCGAGTTCAAGAAGCGTTATCGGGTCGAGCTAGAGGAGAATGATGAGCAGTTGGCACGACTGAAGGAGGAAATAAAGAAAGGGACTGTTACATTGCTCTATGGCGCCAAAGACGAGGAGCACAACGATGCCGTTGCTCTGGCGGAATTTCTGCGCGACCAAAAGAAATAAGGCATATCCTATGGCACATTTCTCATGCCCCTGTCACAGATTTGTATCAGGGACAATGCGTGTACGTTCTCTCTGTATTATCACCTTGCTCCTTTCATTCGATCGCGAAGTTGGTAGTGTTTCGTTGCGGGAAGAGCACTGCTGATTTTAACGCGCTCTTCCTCCGGGCAGGTTTTCCCACCTAAAAAACCCGGTGGAAGCCTGGGAACACCGGCCAGTTTCTAGTTCAGCGCTTCCTTTCTACGCTTCACCATGAAACCCATGAGGCCGAGGCCAGCTAACAGCATTGCGTAAGTATCGGCTTCCGAAACAGCCGGAATTGCATCAGCAGTGACCGACAGTTTTGAATAGACAGGAAGAACGTCCCCGATTCCCAAGATCCCGCCCAAATCGGGAGCTCCATCTACTTGACTTACAACGCCTACATTTGCTTGCAAGATTCCGTTCGTGCGCCAACAGCTCTTCTCAGCGTTGCCTGAGTGCTTTCTGAATTTCCTGTGTTTCCTGGGCTTCTTTCCGGGTATCCTCGGATTGCTGGCCTTCGCGCACGGAGTTGGGGAGCTCGATCACCTTATCCTGTGCCTCATCGGACGCAATACTGGCACTCCGGGCATCATTTTGCCCGTTCCTGTGCAACCTGTAAGCCTGTATCAACAGTGAAACGCCGATCCACCCTGCAAGCAGCGAGAAAGGGATTACCATGAGCAGGGGCTCGAGCAATGCAATCGCCGTCAAGGCAAGCAGCGTAACGCCCCCGAAAAACATGATTTTTGCCTCGGCAGCTCCCAGGACGAGCCGACTGGTGATAGCTGCTCCAACAGTGTTGCCTACACGCAAGGCGCCTGCTGTTAGCCGGCTGGCACTCCCAGGCCTGGGCCTGACAGTCGCGTTTCCATCGCGCGCGGGGGGAGGACTGGGATTTGCCACAGGGCGAATTGGGCGAACCCGATTCTTTTTGTTGAGAACGATCTCGGTCGAATTTTCCAGATCCTCCAGGTACATTTGCTCCATTTTGTTTGCAAAATCAAGATTTTCCACCGCAACGTCCAGTTCCCAATTTCCCAGCCAGCTCGCCATGTTGAGATTGCTTGAACCGACGCGCGCCCAGCGCCCATCGGCAACGGCTGTCTTGGCGTGCAGCATAGAGCCATTCCACTCGAACACGCGTACGCCGGCTTCCAGCAGCGGACGATAACCCGCACGCGAAATCGGCCTGAGAAACTTGAGATCTCCGCTCGAGCCCGGCACCAATAACCGGACATCTACACCATCCATTGCCGCGCCTCTCAGCGCTTGCACATAACTTGTGGTTCCGACGAAATAGGCATCGGTAAGCCAAAGTGTTTTTTGCGCCAGCACTGTGATCAGTTGCTCCAGCCGGTATAAGCCCGCGGTCGCGGCAAAATTTCCCAATACCCTCACATCGACGTGACCCGAAATCGGAATTGAATCGGGAGCAGGCAGCTCATTCGCAGGTATTTCCGGTCCCGTCTCCGCCCATGCGCGCGCAAAGGATTTTATGACATCCGCTACCACGGGTCCCCGCAGTTCGACACCCGTATCCCGCCAGGGCGCAATATTCCGCTCGGGGTATCCATCCCACATCTGGCCGACACATAATCCGCTGACAAATGCAACACGGTCATCCACGCAGACCGATTTGCGATGCAGCCTGCTCAGCCATGCCAGAGGACTGTCGAAGCGCATCGGATTGAAGCATCGAACTTCCACGCCGCCATCGCTCAGGCGGTGCCAGAAACTGGATGACGTTTCAGTCAATCCTCCAAGCCAGTCATAGAGTAATCTTACCCGTACGCTTTCTTTTGCTTTCGCAATGAGCGCATCCGCAAATCGCTGGCCAATGGTGTCATCACGAATAATATAATTTTCAAAATAGACGTTCTTTTCAGCCGACCGAATCGCCTCGAGCCATGCGGGATAATTCTCGCTTGCATCCTTGAGAAGACGAATGCTATTGCCATGCACGAGGGGCGCACCTCCGGCGCGTGAAAACGCCTGGGCTGCCATGATCCTGGCAGAAGCATCCTCACGCGGGGTTTCGCGGGAAGTGTCGCGCAGCAGGTTTTTCAGCTTGAACTTGGCCATACACTATTCGATCTGTTCTTCCCCGTGTATGTTCCCTGGCAGATCTTTCTTTTGAGTTTCCCCACCTTTTTATATTTCCCCCAATCCCCGTAACGTTTAATCCGTAACTTCTTCTCCAAACTTGGAATCTACATAGCAGCGCATTGCGGCAATCAGGGGAGTAAGCCCCTTTTGCCGGTTTCTGCCTGATCGCATGAACGCCGTGCAATGCTCGGAACCCGGTTCCAGGCTGTGACTGAGATTTATTCCTTCTCTTTCAATGATCGGTCCTCCTTGAGACCAATCTACCGAAGGTTCCCAGCGTTGATGGTTGATAACGCAATGAGAATCAATAACATGCACTTCTTCCACATCGTTGGCTTTTGCCACCCAGTAGTCGAGTAGTTCGTCTTTAAGCTCGGAGACTCTCATACTGTTCCCCTTGTGAGTTTTGAGGCAAGGTTACAGCTTTTCCGATCCAAGGGTATTGCAATCCGCCATATTTCCCGTGTGCAATCCCCGCGTGAACCAGCGAGTACGCTGGGCGCTTGTGCCGTGCGTGAAGCTTTCCGGCACAATCGTGCCGCGTGTCCTGCGCTGCAATGTATCATCACCGATCTGCGTTGCCGCGTTCATGGCCTCCTCGATATCGCCTTCCTCCAGCCACCCCTTGGAACGCTGCGAATGGTAAGCCCAGACCCCGGCCAGACAGTCCGCCTGCAATTCCACACGTACCGACAAGGAATTTGCCTGTGAGCGCGGCAAACGTGCACGAATGGCATTCACCCGCTCGGAAATTCCAAGGAGATTCTGTATATGATGCCCGACTTCATGCGAAATGACGTATGCCTGCGCGAAGTCGCCTCCTGCCCCAAGCTGGTTTGCCATCGTATCGAAAAAATTCAGGTCGATATAGATGCGCTGGTCCTCCGGGCAGTAGAAGGGACCCATTGCCGCGCTTCCCTGGCCGCACGCCGTTAGAGCAGCACCTCGAAACAGCACAAGTTTGGGTGGCTCATAAACTTTATTTTCCTGCCTTAGCAGGCTCGTCCATACATCCTCGGTATCGGCGAGGACCGTCGAAACAAAGGCTGCCTGCATGTCCCCCGGGGGCGCCGGAGGCGCAGGGCCTTGTTCCTGAACCAGGCTGCTGCTGCCTCCGCCGGTGATCACGCTGAGCATGGTGAGGGGGTCGATACCGAACAACAGGCCGCCGATCAACGCTATGACAATCACCCCGACGCTGATTCTGCCGCCACCCAGCCCAAATCCGCTGCCCGAATCTCGGCGATCCTCGACGTTACTACTTTGGCGATAACCTTCCCACTTCATTTTCGGCTCCAGGTACAATCAGTTCTTGTGTTTGTGTAATTGTGTAATCCCTTGTTAATTTTTTAGCAGCCTTGCTTTCAGTCCCCTTCCACTCAGTCCACTCGGGGTCGCTCAGGCCGCGATAATCATCAACGGATCCAAAGGCGCCTGCAGCCTTGTGATCGGTGCGGAACTCGTGAGCATAAGTCCTCACCCTGCAATTTCAGTATACTATGTTCGCACGAGGACAAATGTTTGCGATCGTACAGACTTCGTAATTACCACGATATATGGTTTTTCTTTCCCTGATTTTGATGATTCCCACAGGAGATAATATGAAGGGGGCGCGTAAACTGCTTTATCTGGCAATATTTTTATTGGCAGCGCCAAGTCTGTCCGGCTGCTGGCTGCTCGCGGCAGGTGGGGCAGGAGCTTATGGTGGTTATAAAATGAAAGAGGAAGGGTACACGCTGCAAAATCCGGTTACAAAGGAGAAACGCAGCGATCAGCAGGAGAAAAACTGAAGAAATAAAAGCTCGCACTCGCCAATCCTCGCGCTTTTGGATACTCCGGCTAGGACGTGCTTCCTGTGCGATTTTGCCACGCACCTACCCATGCTTCAAACTCATCGGCAGTCATGGGCCAGGCATAAAGATAACCCTGGCCTTCCTTGCATAAGACACTCTGGAGAAATTTCGCTTGCGCTTCCGTTTCTACGCCTTCGGCAATGATACGGAAGCCCAGGTTGAGACCCATTGCCACAATTGCCGCTGCGATGGCCTCGGCATCATTGTTACCCGGCACATCCCGCACGAATGACTGATCAATTTTCAGGCGGTCAACGGTAAACTGCCGTAAATAGGCGAGACTTGAGTAACCTGTGCCAAAATCGTCGATTGCGACTTTCACTCCAAGCGCATCCAGTTCGCGCAGCTTGTTCAGCGCGGGTTCCGCGCCCTGCATCACCGCGCTTTCAGTAAGTTCCAGTTCCAGGCTCGCGGGGCTCAAACTAGACTCCTGCAGCGCATTTTCAATGACCTCGACAAAATCAGTCTGACGGAATTGCACTGCCGAAACATTGACCGAGATGCACCCATTCAGTAATCCAAGTTCATACCACAGTCGCGCCTGCCTGCACGATTCACGCAACCCCCATTCGCCGATCGAGAGAATCAGTCCCGTATCCTCCGCAACGGGAATAAAGCGAACAGGGGAAATCAATCCACGTGCGGGATGACGCCAGCGCATCAACACCTCCACCCCGATAATACGGCCTGTCGCCAGCTCGATCTGGGGCTGATAAACCAGAAACATTTCACTGCGTTCGACCGCGCCGCGGAGATCATGTTCCAGGCTGAGCCGCTCGATCGCCCGCGCTGTCATGTCTTCCGAATAGAACTGGTAACGGTTGCGTCCGGCTTCCTTTGCTATATACATGGATGCATCCGCATTGCGCAGGAGGATATTCGGTTCCGTGCCGTTATCGGGATAGATGCAGATGCCAACGCTTCCAGTCAGCAGCAGCTCATGTTTTTCGATCTGGTACGGTTGCGAAAGACCACTTATGATTTTTTGTGCGACACGAGCTGCATCCTCCGCGGTTTCGATCTCGCTCAGGAGCACGACAAATTCGTCACCTCCCATCCGGCTTACCGTGTCTACGCTGCGTACCGAGGTTTGCATCCGTTCGGCCACAGCCTTGAGAAGATAGTCGCCAATGTCATGACCAAGCGAATCGTTGATTGCCTTGAAACGATCCAGGTCCACGAACAGTACAGCGAGGCGTTTGGCTTGCCGCGCTGCACGATTGATGGCCACCCTCATCCGGTCGGCCAGCAGGGCGCGGTTTGGCAGGCCGGTGAGCGAATCGTAATGGGCCAGATGCAGTATTCTTTGTTCTGACGCCTTGCGTTCCGTAATATCACGTGCAAGAACGATAAAACGGGGGCCCGTCGCGGAATCGACATGTTTGCGCGAGACGGAAAGCTCAAACCACCACTTGTCTTCCCGGCCGGGAAGGCGGAGTTCCAATTGTTTCCCGGAGGAGAGTCCTTTCTCCTGCGCCTCCGACAACGCCGACAGGATAATATCCACGGCCTCACCCGGGAGAACATCGGCAACCTTTTTGCCTACAAGGCTTTCACCGGATACAGTCGGAAACTCGGTACGCCGGACCGAATGCCACGCATGGACGCAGCCGTCTGCATCGAGCTCGAACAGTAAATCGGGAATGGCGTCGAGCGTGGCCTGGAGTTGGCGTCGCGCCGCCAGAATCTCGCTTTTCCGGCGTTCCTGCTCGGTAATATCCCGGATCATGGAAACAAAATAATGCACCGTGCCGTCGTCGTTACGGACACATTTGACATCCACATTGGCGAAGATTATTGAACCGTCCTTACGGATGAAGCGTTTGTTCATCGCATAGCCTTCAGACTCACCTTTCATGACGCGCTCGCGCTCGGCAGTACCTTTAGCGACATCATCCGGATGAGTTACCTCAACCCAGGTTTTTTTTGCCAACTCCTCACCTGAGTACCCCATCATCTCGCAAAACTGATTATTGAACCGCAGCCAGCGTTTGGTATCGGGAGAGGTAATCGCCATACCAATGAATGGCAGCTCATAGAAATACTTGAGAAGGCGATCCTGCTCGGCGGTGTGAACGATCAGTGCCAACTGGTGGGCGCGTTGCTGTTGACGCCATAGCAGCAGCAGCACGACGCTTACCGCAGTAACCGCGATGAGAATGATGGCGCTGATCCAGAATACAAGCGTCCATAACTGCGTCAATACTTCATTCTGGTCAATTTTTGCAAGCAAAAGCCAACCGGTACCGGTAAGGGGTCGATAGGCCGCCAGCACCCGCTCTCCCCGGTAGTCGATTTCATGCACTGTCCCCTGTTTTTCGTCCCGGGTGGCAATGGCGCCGGCAAGTTCATCCCTGGCGACGAGTGCATGATATCCATGTACGTCGTGTGTTCGCTGAAAGCGGTACAATTTATTAAGATAAGTGACGGTTTCATTCTTCTGGGCGATAAGCAGTATCTCTCCGCTACGGCTGATACGTGGCCACTTCTCGACGAGTGGAAGAAGGAATTGCTCCAGATCCGCCCGTAAGAGCACAACGGCCACAGGTTCCTTGTTTGTTGTCTCCGCTACCAGAGGCACTGCAATATCCAGCAGAGGTTTTCCATTTTCATCGAGAAAGAAATCGGTGCTCTGTATCTGGCGTGTCTGTAATGCGCGAGATAGTAATTCGTGGGTAACGGATGGCAGTTCATGCTTTTCGCCTAACACGAGCAGAGGGCGGCTTTCGACATCAAGCAATATCACCGACTCGTAGCTGTAGGCTTGCCGCACCGCCTCCAGGCGATTACGGATGAGGTCCATCCCATGTCCGTTTATTCTTTCCTGGAGATTGACCACTCGCTCGATGAGCGCCTGGCTCGCCAGCAATGCTTCCGCGTCGTTATGCCGTTCAGCGAGCCAGAGTTCGATCTGCTCCGCCTTAAGATCGACGATGGTTTGCAGATCAGCATAAGTCCCTCGCTCTATCTCCGGGCCATACACTTTTACAATCATTATGCTGATAATGGGCGCTACCATCGCCAGCGAGAAGAACGCCAACATCAACCGGTTCAGCCGGAAGTCTGCCGAAGCCGAAGCTGTCGCGCCCCCTTCGCGGACAGTAGTATCCCGGCTCAGTTTGAGCAGCGCATAAAAGAGGATACTGCTGATGACAATAAGAACCAGTTCCTTTGTCAGATAGGCCCAGCCCCGCAAAACCGGATCTTCGAGCATGAGTGATATCAGATAGGCCGCAACAGCCATCCAGAGGGTCGATAAAGCGACGTAAAGCAAGACGATGAGCCAGGGAGAACGACTCATCATATAACGGTTGAGCAATAGGGAAACTTTATCATCTGAATTCAGAAATCCGGTACTACCGGTATCAATAGGAGGACAAAGGATTTCCGATTATTTGTTATTGATTGGTAGAGGTTAAGTTCACGGTCAGTTCAGCATAAGGTTAGACAATTGTCTGTGTGATTGATTACAGTGGATGTATTTTCTGATCGACGAATCTTCCTCTTCCTTAAGGCAAAGCCTTCTTCTGGACAAAGCCTTCTTCTGGCCGGGTAACATCTTGTATATAATTAATATGCTTGCCTTTTGGAGGAGCATCATGAAAAAGGAATATATTTCCACTCTCACGCTTATTCTGTCTGCCGCCCTGATCTGGCCGATTCCGGCGGGGAATGTGTTTGCCAACGAAACGTGCCATGCCTCTCTGGCAAATGGATTTTATGACGAATACCAGAGGATTGCGCCGCCTCTGAGAGATCGGGCAATGTATGCGGAATTGTGCGCATTGAGGTACGAGGATGCGCAAAAGGCGATCAAGCGTGCCCAGCAGTTCGGTAAGGATAAATCGCTGGGGCTGACGTACGGGCTTGTCAATCTGGATGATCTGCCGCCTGACAACAGTCCGGATTCAGGCTCAAGTCCGGCAGATACGATGAGCGATATGCGATTCGGTCAATGGAAGGGGGGATATTGCGTACAAAATGCAACGCTTGATCCTTCCCAGGCTTCGGAGTTTTTCATGCAACGGGCAGTGGCTGGCAATAGCGATGCATCCCGGGCAGTCGAAAACTGGTCAGCCTGTCTGCGCAAGCGGCCTGGTCTGACCTGTTGGGCAACTCCGGCCAAGGTACCCTCCCCAGAACAAGGAGAGGAGTTCGTGCTCAATGTGAATTGGGCATCAGGCGGGGTTTCAGGATCCCCGGGCCAGCCCGAGGTCGAATATTCCTATCTTACGAGAGGCGGAGTTGCGAAGTTCGAGGGTGTGGCGGCGTCCCGGATATTGCCTGACCGTTATAAGCTGAAAGCAGGAACGCTGCAGATCCCTGTTACCCGACCCCCAGATAAGGGCGTGTTTGCAACCCTCAAGGTAAGCTATGCCGGAACGGAACACAGCTGCAAGGTTTTCGTACCGGGCGACAGGGACTTTTCGTTGTCTGAGCCATTCATTAACCGGTTGAAGCTTAAATACCCGGGTTGAGAGCGACTTTCCCAGCTATCCTTTCTTTTATCTCCTTTTTCATGAGGGAAGGCGAATGGATTCTCCGCGCTACGGTCGACGCTAGAGCGTTTTTCTTCTAATTGGAATCATGGGGATTGCCCTGCGCGCCAAAACAGGGGAAGATCGGGGTGGAGGTGAGACATGCCGAGAGCTTATTCCGAGGATTTGCGCCGCCGGGTGGTGGCGGACGTGGACAAGGGTCTGAGTATCAGGGCGGTGGCCGATAAATATTCAGTCAGCCCGTCATTCGTATCGAAGACAACCTGCCTGTGGAGACAGGAAGGGAGCGTTTCCCCTCGCAGGATCGGGGGCTACCGGCCTCATGCGCTGAAAGCCCATGCCGCTTTGGTCAGGGGCAAACTTCTGGAGGACAAGGGAATAACGCTTGGGGAGTTGCGCGACTGGATTGAAGAGACTTTG
>Ga0182738_1000301_pt1 | contig 74316 bp, 64 predicted proteins | sample eDN5th30CBELigMG_FD_128876 | JGI IMG/M metagenome (GOLD analysis project Ga0182738, IMG submission 128876) | Enriched Miracle-Growth compost microbial communities from Emeryville, California, USA - eDNA 5th pass 30_C BE-Lig MG (version 2)... ... | reverse complement strand
TGTGTTTGATGTGGTGTTCTGTGACGCGCAGGACAATATCGCCGAAGGCAGCCGCAGCAACATCTATGTGCAGGATCTGGACGGCAACTGGCTGACCCCGACGGCCAGGGGCAATCTTCTGCCCGGCGTGATGCGCCAGAGTCTGCTCGACCAGGGTCTGGTGCGCGAGGCGACAGTCAGCCGCACAGACTTCCTTGAAGCACATGCCATCCGCGTCTCCAATGCATTACGCGGCTGGCTGCAGGCCAGGCTGCTCAGCACGACCGCCCACGAGTGATGATCAGGATGGAAAACGGCGGTATTGCAGCCAATGCAGCGCCTGATGTGCCGCAGCCATGCCCATGGCGGCGGTTACTGTGACCGCCGAGCCGTAGCCCGCGCATGACAGCCCCTGCAGGGCGGCGGCCTGAGGCGCATGGCCGGCAATCTGTCCAAGCTCATCGCGGTCGTGCGCTGTTTCCTCTATCGGAGCGGCAAGCGCCTCGGGCTTGAGCCATAGATCGGGCAGCAAGGCTGGCTGATCGAACCATAGGGCGCGCACGCCCATGCGCGGCACGCGCCGCTTTACCTTGCCCGCTTTGTCTGCCGCCCTGGGGTAGCCGTGCTGGCGACGCAGTGTGTTGCGCAGCTTGGAAAGCAGCGCATCGTTGACGGCCTGCGAGAGGTCGCCCGCGTCCAGGCTCAGGGGGTTGGTCTTGCCGCCCGCTCCGCCGCAGACAACAATGGGAAGCTCTCTGCGTTTGGCCTCCAGAATCATGGCGATCTTGGCCTGCGCCTGGTCGGTGCAGTCGACCACCAGATCCACGCCGTCGCCCAGCAGGGTCGAGACATTGTCCGGATCGACGAAGTCATCAACCAGCCCCAGCCGGCAGCCCGGATTGATGCCGCGTATGCGCTGGGCCATGGCCATGATCTTGGATTGCCCCAATGTTTCGGTCAGGGCTTGAAGCTGGCGGTTGATGTTGGATTCGGCCACATGATCCAGGTCGACAAGCACCAGGCTGCCTACGCCCGAGCGCGCCAGCGCCTCGACGCACCAGGAACCCACGCCGCCTATGCCCGCCACCAGCACCCTGGACTGCCCCAGCCTGGGCAGCAGGTCGGGACCGTACAGGCGCTCCATTGCGCCGAACCGGCGCGAGAGATCGGCATCAACGCCCATCGCTGGCGGAGCGGAGGAAAGAGTCATGGCAAGATCCGGGTCTGTATCGGTAGGCATATGTGGCAGTTTACCCCGGCCGTTCGCTGCCAAAAAAACAACACTGGCGCCAGGGCCACTCAAGAGTATCGGCGCCTGTCCTAAAATGGAGGCTTCTGCTCCCAACGCCGCGGAGGCGCCCGCAACGTGAACACCGCTTTTTCTCCACTGCAGCATTCTGTACCGAACCCAGGCAGCTTTCGGCTGCTCACCGAGGCCGAACGCAAGGCTTCGCTCGAAGAGTCTCTTTCAGGCTGGCAACCCGGCCAGGACATCTGGGTATATGGATACGGATCGCTTATCTGGAGGCCGGAGTTCGATTTTTCCGAAAAGCGCACCGCCCTGCTGCATGGCTATCACCGCGCCCTGTGCCTCTGGTCGCGCGTCAATCGCGGCACTCCCGACCAGCCTGGGCTCGTCTTCGGGCTTGATGTCGGCGGCTCCTGCCGGGGCATGGCCTTCCGCATTCCGGCGGCTCGCGTTCCCCAGGACATGGAAGCCCTGTGGCGGCGCGAAATGCCCAGCGGCGCCTATCTGCCCAGATGGCTCACCTGCCGCACCGAAACAGGCACGATCACTGCGCTGGCCTTCATCATGAACCGCAACACCGACGCCTATGTGCGCGGCCTGCCCACGGAGCGGCTCATCCATATCGTGCGCAATGCGCACGGCAGTTACGGCCCCTGCATGGAATACGTGCTGGAAACGGCCCAGGCGCTCAAGCAATCGAATATCCACGACAAGCGGCTGCAAGCCCTGGTCAACCGGCTGCGGCGGGAAACCGGCGGCGAGCCACGCTGACCCCCGGCATAGCCTTTGCCGCGATGCAAGGCCTCGCATCGCGGTAAACTATGGGATCACTTCAATTTGCCGTGGATTCCATGTCTGTAGCCGATATCCGCCAAAAGTACGAAAAATTCGAACTGCTCGAAAGCTCGCTTGCGCCGACGCCGCTGGAGCAGTTCACCCTTTGGCTCGACGAAGCCCTGAAAGCCGGCGTCAATGAGCCGACCGCCATGACGCTGGCCACGGCAACGGCCGATGGCCGCCCGTCCGCCCGCATCGTATTGCTCAAGGGTTTTGACGAGCAGGGGTTTGTGTTCTACACCAATTACCAGTCGCGCAAGGGCCACGAGCTGGAGGGCAACCCGCGCGCCAGCCTGCTCTTCTTCTGGCCCGAGCTGGAGCGCCAGGTTCGCATCGAAGGCAGCGTCGGCAAGGTTTCCGCGGATGAGTCGGATGCCTACTACAGCAGCCGGCCCCTGGGTTCGAGAATCGGCGCCTGGGTGTCGCCGCAAAGCCAGCCCATCACACGAGAGGAACTCGAATCGCTCAACCTGGCGTTTACCGCATCGCTGGGCGACGATCCGGAACGTCCGGACCATTGGGGCGGCTACCGAGTCAAGCCCGATCTCATTGAATTCTGGCAAGGCAGGCCATCCAGGCTGCACGACAGGATCACGTTCAAGCGCAGTGAAGGCGGCGCCTGGACGGTGCAGCGCCTTGCGCCCTGACGCGCGCCAACGGTAAACGCATGGCTGCGACACCTCACGATTTCGACAAACTGTTCTTCAGATCAGCACTGGGGCGCTTCGCAACCGGCGTGACCGTGGTAACGAGCGAATCAAGCCCGGAAGGGCAAGCCATCGGCCTGACCATCAGCTCCTTCAACTCGGTGTCGCTGGAGCCGCCCCTGGTGCTGTGGTCGCTGACACGCAAGGCTTCCACGCTGCAGCATTTCCTCAAGGTGGAGCGCTATGTCATCCATGTGCTCGCCGCGTCGCAGCTGCATCTGGCAAAGCGCTTTGCCAGCGGTCCGCAGGCCGCGCGTTTCGAGGGCGTGGCGCTCACGCGCGCGCCGGGCGGCACGCTCATGTTGGACGATCCCGAATCGGCTGCCTGGTTTGAATGCTACAACCTGACGCAGCATGAGGCAGGCGACCATATTATTTTCATCGGCCAGGTCGAACGCTGCGATCGCAGCTTTCATCAGCCGCTGGTCTATCATGCCGGCGACTTTGACCTGACTCCTTCCACAGAGCCGCTCTCGAGCAACTGAGACGGCGGGTTCCACCCTTACGCATCAACAGATATGGCTGCAGATATAGATTGCATTGTCCTCGGGGCCGGCGTTGTCGGCCTGGCCGTGGCGCGCGAGCTGGCCCAGTCGGGCCGCGAAGTGCTTGTCGTCGAGAAAACCGAAGCCATCGGCACAGGCACCAGTTCCCGGAACTCGGAAGTCATCCACGCGGGCATCTATTACCCGCAAGGCAGCCAGAAAGCCAGGCTCTGCGTGGAAGGCAAGCATATGCTGTACGAATATTGCAGGCAGCGGGGCGTGGAGCACAAGAAGCTGGGCAAGCTCATCGTCGCCGCCACGCCGGCGCAGAGCGCGAAGCTGGACCAGATTGCCGAGCGTGCGCGGCTCAATGGCGTAGACGACCTCTACCGCATCAGCGGCGCCGAAGCGCGCGCGCTCGAACCCGCTCTCGTCTGCGACGCGGCCCTGGTATCGCCCTCCACAGGCATTGTGGACAGCCACGGGCTGATGCTGGCGCTGCAGGGCGATGCCGAAGGCCATGGCGCGCAATGCGTGTTCCATACCGAATTCGTGCGCGGGCGGGTGCTGCCTGAAGGCGGGTTCGAGCTTGAGTTCTCGGGCGACGAACCCATGACGCTGACAGCCAATCTTGTCATCAATGCCACCGGCCTGTCGGCGCCAGAAACGGCGCGCAGCCTGGAAGGGCAGCCCACGGACCTGATACCCCAGGCTTATTACTGCAAGGGCAGCTATTTCACGCTGTCGGGCCGCGCGCCATTCAGCCATTTGATCTACCCCATGCCCGACAATGCGGGGCTGGGCGTACACCTGACACTGGATCTGGGTGGCCAGGCAAAGTTCGGCCCCGATACCCAATGGATAGACAGCGAAGACTACACCATGGACCCGCGCCGTGGAGACGCCTTCTATGAGGCTGTGCGGCGCTACTGGCCGGCGCTGCCCGATGGCGCGCTGAACCCTGGCTATACGGGAATCCGCCCCAAGATCGTCGGCCAGGACGAGGCCGCCGCGGATTTCGTGATCGCCGGCCCCCGAGATCATGGCGTACGCGGCCTGGTGAACCTCTTCGGTATAGAATCACCCGGCCTGACAGCATGTATGGCCGTTGCCCAGGCCACGCGCGAAGCGCTTGAAGCCTGAGCCGGCCTGGGGCCAGCGACACCGCGGCGGCCCACCCGCATTTTGAATGGCAAGCGCTCCGGCACCCACCCGCCGGAGCTCCAGAGCAACAGAGAATATCCATGAACGATTACATCCTTACCCTATCCTGCCCCGACCGCATTGGCATCGTGCACAGAGTCAGCCACTGGCTGCTGGGCCTGCATGGCAACATTATCGATGCGCAGCAGTTCGGCGACCTGGGTACTGAACGTTTCTTTCTGCGCGTGCATTTCGCGCTGCCGCATGCCGTGCCGGTGCAGGAGCTGGACCACAGCTTCAGCCCGGTGGCCGAGGAATTCGGCATGCAGGCCAATTTCCATGACACCCGGCGCAAGGCGCGCCTGCTGATTCTGGTCAGCCGGCAAGGGCACTGCCTCAACGACCTGCTGTTCCGCACCCACAGCGGCCAGCTTCCCGTCGAAATTGCCGGTGTGGTATCCAACCATGAAGACTTCCGGAACATGGCGCAGGCCTATGGCATACCTTTCCATCACCTGCCCGTCACGCCTGAAACCAAGCCCGAACAGGAGCAGCGCATCCTGGACCTCGTGGGCCAGGAAAGCGTCGACCTGGTTGTGCTGGCGCGGTATATGCAGATCCTTTCCAACGATCTGTGCACGGCGCTATCCGGCAAGGCCATCAACATCCATCACAGCTTCCTGCCCAGTTTCAAGGGCGCCCGCCCCTATCACCAGGCGCACGCGCGAGGAGTGAAGATCATTGGCGCCACAGCGCACTATGTCACCGCCGACCTGGATGAAGGCCCTATCATCGAGCAGGACATCGAGCGTGTGGACCATGCGATGAGCCCCGCCGACCTGGCGCAGACAGGCAGCGATATCGAATCGCTGGTGCTTTCGCGCGCGGTGCGCTGGCATGTCGAGCACCGCATTCTGCTCAACGGACAGCGCACCGTCGTTTTCCGATAGTTTGACCGGCACAGACGGCGGCAGTCAGCCGCCCGCCGCCAGCCCCTCGCGGCGCGGGTCCACCCCGCCCCGCAGCCCATCCGGCGTCAACACTACGCCATGCAGGCCGCTGGGAAATTCGATTTCCCGCACTTCGTGACCCATGGCGCGCAAAGGCGCGGCCAAGACATGCAATGAAGTGTTCTTCTCCAGTTCCGTAAAGCGATTGCGGCTGCCCCGGTTGGGCAAGTCTATCGCCTGCTGGATGTCCAGGTTCCAGTCCAGCACGCCCAGCAGTGTCTTGGCCACGTAATTGATGATGGCCGCACCGCCCGGCGAGCCGATAGCCATGTACGGCCTCCCGTCTTTCAACACCACCATGGGCGCCATGGAACTGCGGGGGCGCTTGCCCGGTTCCACCCGGTTGGCCACCAGCCTGCCCTCGGCATCAGTGTCGGTCAGGGAAAAATCTGTCAATTCATTGTTGAGCAGGAAGCCATCCACAAATATCTTGCTGCCGAAGGCTGTTTCGATGGAGCTGGTCATGGATACCACCGTGCCGTCGCGGTCCACCGCCACCATATGGCTGGTGGAAGGCAGCTCCGGAGAGCCATCCCGGCCCCGCACTGCCCGCATGCCGGCAGGGTCGCCGGGCAGCGCACGCCCCATGCTGTGGCCGGGCTTTATGAGATCCGCGCGCAGCGCCAGGTAGCCTGGGTCCAGCAGCGCCTGGGCCGGCACCTCTACATAATCAGGATCTGCCACATAGAAATCGCGATCCGCATAGGCCAGCTTGCCCGCCTCCGCAAACAGATGCACCGATTCCAGGGAATCGGGTTCAAGACTGGCAATCTTCGTATGTTGCAGGATGCCCAGCATCTGCATCACGGCCAGCGGCCCTGAACTCGGCGCGGGCATGCCGCACAGTTCATAAGCCTTGTAAGGCATGCACAGCGCTGGCCGCTCTTTCGCCCGATAGCCCGCCAGATCCGCCAGCGTCATGTCGCCGGGACGCGCATGCCCCGTAATTGCCTGGACCATATCGTGCGCGATAGTCCCTTTGTAAAAAGCCTCGGCGCCATCGGCGGCAATCGTCCGCAGCGTCCCGGCCAGCGCCGGATTCTTCAACACATGCCCCACCGGCCACGCCTCACCCTGTGGGTCATAGAAATAGCCCGCTGCCGCCGGCTGGGCGCGCAAGTGCTCATCTTTCCGCAGTAGCGCATTCAGGCGCGGAGAAACCGCGAACCCCTGTTCAGCCAGGTCAATGGCCGGCGTGAAGAGGCGCTGCCATGCCAGCCGGCCATGACTGCGATGCGCCATTTCAAGCATGGCCAGCACGCCCGGCACGCCGACCGAGCGTCCATTGTTGACCGCATCCTGGAAGGCCAGCGGCTTGCCGCCAGACATGAAGCGGTCGCCCCGCGCGGCTGCCGGGGCCGTTTCGCGGCCGTCAAAGGCTCGCACACGCCCCGCGCTGGCGTCGTACATCACGAGAAAGGCGCCTCCGCCTATTCCCGAAGACTGCGGCTCGACCAGGGTCAGCACCATCTGCATGGCAATCGCCGCATCGACGGCATTGCCACCCTGAGCCAGGATGGCCGCCCCCGCCCGTGTTGCCAGCGGGTTCGCGCTGACAGCCATGTAATGGTCAGCCTGCACAAGCTCACGGCGAGCCAGCCCGGTAGCGGCTTCAGGGTTGATGTCTTCTTTGACGGTTTCGGGCGGCCCTCCTGCCAGCCCGTCGGCAGCCCGTGCGGGAAGCTGGAAGGCCAGCCCCACGACCAACAGCAACAGCCCCAGCAGGTGCGCAGCGCCATGCCATCGGCCAGAGGCCCCCGGAGTGGCGGCAGCGGCACACCCATGCGCTGAAAGCCCTGCAGGCTGGCGGAAATTCATGGTTGCCCTCCCTCACGCGACGAAATCCAGAAAGCACGAGCAAGCACACGCAAAAGCGCATCCCTGCGCGCAAACGCCTGGAAATTCACCGATACGCGAGCGCGCCAGCGGCTCCGAAAGATGCTTTCCAGCCTTTGCTTTATAGCATCCCACGCCCGGCGGACGGGACGGCGCATGCGCATGATGCATGCAAGACGGGCGGGTACGGACCCCCTTGCGTGCCCGGCATGAAGCTTTCCGCTGGGAAAAGGCGCGCGGAGAATGCGGCTACCTGGGCTGGGGTATACGGCGGTCTCGATGGGCGACCATCCGCTGATGCAGGCGGGAAACGGCATTGCTGCCCGTTTTGACGAACAGGAAAGGGAAGACGCCATGCACCAGGGCGGCCATGGATGTGGCGAACATGGTGGCGCCGAATGAAAACGACGTAGCCATGTGCTGGAGATAGGATTCGCCCACAGACTGAGGGTGCTGCCTGAATGGTTGCAGAAATTTGCTCACGCTTGACCGCCTCTTGATGGATAGTTCGCGCAGGGGCGCCATGCCGATAGTCTACGTGCGTTGCCGAGCAAATATATTCCATAGTTTTTTTAGAAAAAGGATATTATTGGAAAAATATTTTCTTTTTATCGCCATGGACAAGAAAGACCGCCATATCCTGGAGCTGCTACAGCACGATGCATCGATCAGCCTGCAAGACCTGGCCCAGGAGGTGGGGCTGTCGGTCACCCCCTGCTGGCGGCGGATACAGAAGCTGAAAGATGACGGTGTCATCACCTCGCAGGTCACGCTATGCGATCCCGCCAAGCTCAATCTTGGCCTGACCGCCTTTGTCACTGTTCGCGCGGAACAGCACAATGACGCCTGGACGCGCCGCTTCATCAGCGGCGTGTGCGCAATCAAAGAGATCGTCGAAATCTACCGCATGACGGGTGATGTCGACTATATGCTCAAGGTGGTGGTGCCCGACATCGCCGGCTACGACAGTGTGTACAAGCGCCTGATCAAGGTTGCCGAGCTCAAGGATGTCAGTTCGGGCTTTGCGATGGAAGTCGTGCGGCACACCACCGCCCTGCCCCTGGACTACGTGGACGGCGACTGAGCCAGGCGCGGCGGTGCGCGCCATCCCGACAGGATGCCCCCGGCGCGGACCAGAATCAGAATGATTCGGCCGCAACATCGGCCAGCCATGCCTCGAACACCGCCAGCGCCTGCGAGCGCTCACCGTCGCTCGGGTAGCTGAAAAAATAGGCCTCGGATACGCTCAGCACACCTTCCACCGGCGCCACAAGCGCGCCGGCTTCCAGTTCGGGCCGGGCCAGAAAGCGCGGCAACAGGCCGACGCCAAGCCCTGCTTTCACCGCCGCCAGTACCATGGTGAAAAGCTCATAACGCGGGCCTGCGCTGATAGACGGCAGGTATTCCTTCCCTTGCGCTTCGTACCAATAGCGCCAAGCATCCGGTCTGGACAGCATGTGCAGATGCGTCAGGCCTGACAGGTCGCCGCCCTCGGGCAGCCCATCCAGAAGCTCGGGTATGCAGACCGGCAGCAGCGCCCGCTCGTCGAACAGTTTGATGCCTGTGGTCTGCGGCCAGAGCTGGCCGGCATGGTAAATGGCGGCATCAAATGGATGATCCTTGAACTGGAAAGGCAAAGTGCGCGCGGACAGGCTGACTGTAATGTCGCCATGCAGGGCCTGGAATTGCGCCAGGCGCGGAACCAGCCAGGTCGCGGCCAGGGTCGGCAGCACCGCCACATGCAGGCTGCGCCCCAGCGCAGCGCGGGAAATCAGCCCGAACGTGTCTTTTTCCAGTTGCTCCAGATGATGGCGCACGCGCGCCGCATATTCGGCCCCGGCATCGGTCAGGGCAACCCGGCGGCGGATGCGGGTAAAAAGCTGCACCCCCAGCCGTTCTTCCAGACCGGTCACCTGCCTGTAGACAGCGCTATGCGTCAGCGCCAGTTCTTCCGCCGCGCGCGAAAACGACCCCAGCCTCGCTGTCGCTTCAAAAGCCTGCAAGGCGCCGAGATTGGGAACCCCATTACGCATATGATTGCCCTCCAGGACGCAAAATGGCCAGCCGCTCCCGGTTCCTGAGTGGCACACGGGCTCCGTTCTTGCATAATTGGCAAGACATTGTGCAATTTTATCAATTGCATTGTGCAGGGGATGCACATTATCCTCAAGGCTTGCGTCCCGGCCAATGCCTGGGTGGCTTCGTTGTCCGCCCGGCGGCCCGCACCCAGTGCCCCGAACCGTATATCGAGAACAGAGAGCAAGATGACCGCTGACCACACCAGTCCAGAGATTTCCGACGCCGCACCCGCCCGTCTGGCGGGTCATGTGTTGGTTGATCAACTGGTTGCCCATGGGGCGGAACATGTTTTCTGCGTACCCGGCGAAAGCTACCTGGCGGTACTGGATGGCCTGCACGACGCATCTGTCCAGGTGACGGTCTGTCGCCAGGAAGGCGGCGCATCGATGATGGCGGATGCCTATGGCAAGCTGACGGGCCGCCCCGGTATCTGCATGGTGACGCGCGGCCCCGGAGCCTCCAATGCTCTGGCAGGCATCCATATCGCCGCGCAGGATTCCACCCCGCTTATCCTGTTTGTTGGCCAGATTGAACGCGGCATGCGCGAACGCGAGGCCTTCCAGGAAATGGATTACCGTGCCGTATTCGGCACGCAGGCCAAATGGGTCACCGAAATCGACCAGGCTGAACGCATACCCGAACTCATCTCGCGAGCCTTTCATGTTGCCACCTCAGGCCGGCCTGGGCCGGTCGTGATCGCACTGCCCGAGGATATGCTGACCGAGTATGTGCAGGTTGCGGATGCTCCCCGCTACGAAGTGGTGGAAAGCGCGCCGACGCGCCAGCAACTGGCGGAGCTGGAGCAGCGGCTGGCACAGGCGCGCAAGCCTGTAGCCATCCTGGGCGGCACGCGCTGGAGCGCCGATGCAGTGGCGCAGTTTGCGGAATTTGCCGCGCAGCGCCAGCTGCCTGTGGCCGTGCAATTCCGCCGCCAGATGCTGTTCCCGGTTTCGCACCCCAGCTTCATCGGCGACGTGGGCCTGGGCAGCAACCCCGATACGATGGCCTTCATCCGCGATGCGGACCTCGTGCTGCTGGTGGGCGGCCGCATGTCGGAGATTGCCAGCCAAAGCTATACCCTGTTCGATATCCCCGTGCCACGTCAGGCGCTGGTGCATATACATCCCGATGCCGGCGAACTGAACCGCGTCTATCGCGCGAGCCTGGCCATCAATACGTCGCCCGCCGCGTTTGCGCAGGCGCTGTCCGAATCGGCTGCCTCTGGCGACGCGACGGCTCAGGCCCCCTGGGCGGAAGATCTTGCGCGTATGCGCGCGAGCTATGAGGCATGGACCAACCCACTTGCCATCGAGCATCCGGGCGCGCTACAGATGGGGCAGGTCATGTCTTATCTTGATTCTGTATTGCCGCCCGACGCCATCATGTGCAACGGCGCAGGCAACTATGCCACATGGCTGCACCGTTTTCATCGATTCACACGTTATGGAACCCAACTGGCGCCGACTTCGGGCTCGATGGGCTATGGCCTGCCGGCTGCCGTGGGCGCCAAGCGTATCGCGCCCGAGCGCACAGTTGTCTGCTTTGCCGGCGATGGATGCTTCATGATGCACGGCCAGGAGTTCGCAACCGCCGTCCAGTACGGGCTGCCCATCATCGTTTTGCTCTTTGACAATGGCATGTTCGGCACGATACGCATGCACCAGGAGCGCCACTATCCAGGCCGGATTTCCGCCACACAACTGCACAACCCGGATTTCGCGGCCTATGCCCAGGCTTTCGGCGGCCATGGCGAAAGGGTCGAAGAAACCGCGCAGTTCGCACCGGCCTTTGAGCGCGCACTGGCCAGCGGCAAGCCCGCCATCCTGCATTGCCTGATCGACCCCGAGGCCATTACTCCAACCACCACGCTGCAGAAGATACGCCAGCAGGCGCTGCGGCAACAGGCGGATGCGGCCTGAGCGCCGAGGCGGGCCAATACCCGCCGGCCTGCCGCACCCGACACCCTACATCAACCTATCAGACCTTACGGAGACTTGTCATGTCATCGAACCCTTCCTTCCACTGGGATGATCCCCTGCTGCTCAACAGCCAGCTTACCGATGAAGAACGCATGGTGCGCGACGCCGCCCATGCCTATGCGCAGGACAAACTTGCCACCCGTGTGCTGGAGGCGTTTCGCAAGGAACAGACCGACCCGGCCATCTTCTCGGAAATGGGCGAACTGGGCCTGCTGGGCGCGACGATTCCCGAAGAATACGGCGGCGCCGGCCTGAACTATGTCAGCTACGGCCTCATCGCCCGCGAAGTGGAACGTGTCGATTCGGGCTACCGCTCGATGATGAGCGTACAGTCTTCGCTGGTCATGGTGCCCATCAATGAATTCGGCACGGAAGAGCAGAAGAAGAAATATCTGCCCAAGCTCGCGCGCGGCGAATGGATAGGCTGTTTTGGCCTGACCGAGCCCAATCATGGCTCCGATCCCGGCAGCATGGAAACCCGCGCGGTCAAGACTGCCGATGGCTACAAGCTCACCGGCAACAAGATGTGGATCACCAACTCGCCCATCGCCGATGTGTTCGTGGTATGGGCCAAGGTTGTGGGGGGCGACGACGACGGCAAGATCCGCGGCTTTATCCTGGAAAAAGGCATGAAGGGGCTGAGCGCCCCCGCCATCCACGGCAAGGTAGGCCTGCGCGCTTCCATCACGGGTGAGATTGTGATGGACGAAGTGGAAATTGGAGCAGACCAGATGATGCCCGGCGTGTCTGGCCTGCGCGGCCCCTTTACTTGCCTGAATTCCGCGCGCTTTGGCATTGCCTGGGGCGCGCTGGGCGCTGCCGAGGCCTGCTGGCACACAGCCCGCCAGTACACCATTGATCGCAAGCAGTTTGGCCGCCCGCTGGCCGCCAACCAGCTCATTCAGAAGAAGCTGGCCGACATGCAGACGGAAATTACATTGGCCCTGCAAGGCTGCCTGCGTCTGGGCCGGATGAAGGACGAAGGCACGGCGGCGGTCGAAATCACGTCGATGATGAAACGCAATTCATGCGGCAAGTCCCTGGACATTGCCCGCCTGGCGCGCGACATGCTGGGCGGCAATGGCATTTCCGACGAATTCGGCGTTGCCCGCCATCTGGTCAATCTGGAGGTCGTCAACACCTACGAGGGCACGCATGATGTGCATGCGCTGATTCTGGGCCGCGCCCAGACTGGCCTGCAGGCTTTCAGCTGATTCAGGCGGGCGAATGCGGCGGGCGGCTCAGGCCCGTCCGCTTTCGGCCCGCGCCAGGTCGGCGCGGGTATTGATATTGGCGAGCACCCGCTCGCCCTCAAAGAGCACAGGTGCGGCGCCAATGCGCTGCATCCAGAGAAACACTTTGCGATCACCCTGCTTCAGATAGCGGCGCAGATCACCCAAAAGGGTGGCGCGGACCACCATGCACAGCGGATGCGCCCGCGTTTCATCCCCGCCCGCCATTGTCACGGCATAGGCCGCCGGAGCGCCCGCCTGCTTGGCGCCTGCCGCCAGGCGCTCGACCATGTCGGCTGGCACACCCAGCACATCCACAGGCAATACGGCAAGCCAGGGCGTGTCCATGGTCGCAAGCCCGCGCTCTACGCCCGCCAGCGGCCCCAAGTCGGCTCCCAGGGCCGGATCGTCGGCAATCACTGGCGCATGGTGGGCATACCGCGCCACCTGCCGGTTGGCGCTGATGCGCAAAACGGCAACCTGCGGCGACAGCGCGCGGCAGGCATGCGCCACCAGCGGCTCGCCGCGCAGCATGGCCAGGCCCTTTTCCAGCGAACCCGAGCCATCGTCCGCATCGGACTGCATTCTGCGGGCCAATCCGCCCGCCAGGATCAGGCCAGTGAACAATGCACGGGAAATCATCCGCCGATGTAGCTCATTTCTATTTTCTTGATCACCGTCTGGCTGCCGCGTATCTCGGAATAGTGATCATCACGGCCCGCCCAGATGGCGCCCAGGCGCCCGGTAATTTCTTCATCGCTTGCACCGCCACGCAACAGCGCGCGCAGATCATAGCCCTTGTTTGCAAAAAGACAGAGGAACAGTTGCCCTTCGGGCGACAGGCGCGCCCGCGTGCAATCGCCACAGAAAGGCTGGGACACGCTCGTGATGACGCCTATCTCACCCGCGCCATCGACGTAACGCCAGCGCGCGGCAACCTCGCCGCGATAGTCCGCGCCCACAGGCTCCACCGGAAAATATTCACGTATGCGCGCCAGTATCTGCTCACCTGTCAGCACCTCACGCATATTCCAGCCATTGGTCGTGCCCACATCCATGAATTCAATGAAACGCAGGATGTGGCCGGTATTACGAAAGCGTTGCGCCATGGGCAGGATCTGCGCATCATTCACACCTTTGCGCACCACCATGTTGACCTTGACGGGCGCAAGGCCGACGGCTGCAGCCGCCTCTATACCCTCAAGCACCGTCGCCACACTGATCTGGCTATCGCTCATGCGTTCAAACAGGGTGTCATCCAGCGCATCCAGGCTGACCGTCACGCGGGACAGCCCGGCAGCCTTGAGCGCGGCAGCTTTTCTTGCGAGCAAGGTACCGTTGGTGGTCAGCGTAATGTCGACCGGCTCGCCTTCAGGCGTGCGCAAGGCAGCCAGCATTTCCACCAGCACTTCAATATTCTTGCGCAGCAAGGGCTCGCCGCCTGTCAGCCGCAGCTTGCGCACGCCCATGCCGACGGCGCAGCTTGCCAGGCGGGCGATTTCCTCAAAGGACAGCAAAGCCGAGTGCGGCATGAAGGTATAGTCGCTGCCGAAGACCTCGCGCGGCATGCAATAGGTGCAGCGGAAATTGCAGCGGTCAGTCACTGAAATGCGCAGATCGCGAAGCGGCCGCGCACGCCGGTCCCGCAGCGGCGCCTGCGTTCCGGAGGACGATAAACCGATAGGCGAAATGACAGTGCTCATGGCTCAATCATAATCCGTCAGGCACTGGACTTCAGCATGGAGACGAAATCAGGCCCGAAAGCCTCTTCCAGCGTCTGTACCTGGCCAAGAAACCTGGCATCGTACCCAACCAGCTGGGAAACATAGCCCTGGTATTCCTCGCCGTTCATCAGATCAAGCAGGCGGCGCATCTGCGGCGTGTCCAGCGTATCGCGGTGAGCCGCAAAGAAATAGCGTTCCTTGACCAGAGGGATGAAAGACAGGCCGCAGCGCCAGGCCGCAGTCTCCACACCTATGCCCACGTCAGCCATGCCACTGGCGATATGTGCGGCAATCGCCATGTGAGTGAATTCGTTGCTGTCAAAACCCTGTACCCTGCTGGTGTCTATATCAAGCTGCTTGAGCATCAGCCCCACCAGATAGCGCGTGCTCGAACCGATCTGCCGGTTCACGAAACGCACATTCGGGTTGACCAGATCCCCCACGCTCTCTATGCCTTTGGGGTTGTCCGGCTTGACGAACATGCCGGTATTGCGCACGGCCAGATGGATCAGCACGTGTCTTTCCGGGTCCAGCCATTCGCTGTAGCGCTCCAGTATGGGCAGCTCGAATTCACCGGTGGGCACCTGGAAGCCTGCCAAGTCGCATTCCGCACGATCCAGCGAAGCCAGGGCTTCTATGGCCGTGCGATAGCGCAGCTCCAGCGGCGACATATCCATTCCATTGGCCAACTGCATCAGCCCTTCGACCGCAAAGCCGTGGCTGGCATGCAAACGCAGGCGCGGCTGGCTTTCCGGGTATAGCCGTTCAAGCTCTTCCTGCAGCTCGGAGGCCATGCTTTCCAGTGTGGGCATCAAGCGCGCATCGACGCGCCGGTTTGCCCAGATGAGATGCTGCCCGAACGGCGTGAGGCGTGAACCTTGCCTGCGTGAAGTCTCGATCAGCGGAGCCTCGAACTCTTTTTCGGCATTGCGCAGTATGCCCCAGCCGTGCCGGTACGACAGACCACAGGCCTTACAGGCGCCCGCAATGTGCCCGGTGGCATCCACCGCCGCCAGCAAACGCAGCACCTCGCTCAAAGGCAGCACCGCGCCGGAGGGCTTTTCAAGCACCCATTCCGAGCTCAGGCGCGCCTTGAATTTGTAGCTCATGTCTCACCCTTTCCTCTTTTTATATGTTTTAAATTGCATATAGGAAAATATTTTATATGTAAATAACTTCCTATTGAACGCATGGAATATAACGAGTAGATTACATCAACTATAAAAGCCAAGTGATATACCACCCTGCATTTTATATGCATATAAAAACATATAAAGCTGCTTCTGTAGGCGTTTTCCGACAGCAGGCAGCACCGCAAAGCAAGGGATGACGCTATGCATACACCAACAGGATCCGAGGAATTCAGCCCATCCGGAGAGGCTGTATTACAAGTGACGAGACAGGCGCTGGCGATGTATGCCGGCCAGAAAGGAAACCTCATGCCCATTCTGCACGCCATACAGCATGCGCTGGGCTGTATACCGGCCAGCGCCGTCCCGGTGCTGGCCGAAGCCCTGCAACTGTCGCGCGCGGAAATACATGGCGTCATCACGTTTTATCCGCACTTTCGACAAACGCCCGCTGCGCCCGTCGTACTTGAGATCTGCCGGGCGGAGTCTTGCCAGGCCTGTGGCGGCGACGAGCTGGCCGATCACGCCAAACAGCGGCTGGGCTGCGACTTTCACGAGACTGCGGGAAACCGCAGCGTGACGCTGGAACCTGTCTATTGCCTGGGCCTGTGCGCGCAATCGCCTGCCGTGATGATCAACGGCAGGCCGCACGCGCGCGTCACACCACGCAGGCTTGACCAGCTGCTCAAGGCTGAAGGGGTGAACACATGAGCATGCACGCAAAAACTTCTGGCGCGGCAACCAGAATCTATGTCCCACGCGACAGCGCCGCGATCGCCGTGGGCGCCGACGAGGTCGCCAAGGCCGTTGCCGCTGAAGCGCAACGCCTGAACCTGGCGGTAGACATCGTCCGCAATGGCTCGCGCGGGCTGCTATGGCTGGAAACTCTGGTAGAGATCGAAACCGCCGCAGGCCGTGTGGCCTATGGCCCCGTCGAGGCGCTCGATGTGCCCAGCCTGTTCGGCGCGGGCTGGCTGACGGGCGCCGATCATCCGCTGTGCCATGGCCTGACCGAGGAAATTCCTTATCTGAAAAATCAGGAACGCCTTACTTTTGCGCGCGTCGGCATTACCGATCCGCTGTCGCTGCGCGACTATCAGGCCCTGGGCGGTTTTCGCGGGCTGGAAAAGGCGCTCAACATGCCGGCTGCAGCCGTCGTCGAAGAGGTCATTGAATCCGGGCTGCGCGGCAGGGGCGGCGCGGCCTTCCCTACGGGCGTGAAATGGAAGACTGTGCTGCAAGCGCAGGCTAGCCAGAAATACATTGTCTGCAATGCGGATGAGGGAGACTCGGGCACCTTCTCGGATCGCATGCTGATGGAAGGCGACCCGTACTGCCTGATCGAAGGCATGACCATCGCAGGCATGGCTGTCGGCGCGGATCATGGCTATATCTATGTGCGTTCCGAGTATCCGCTGGCCATCGCCGTGCTTGAAGAGGCCATCGCCAGGGCGCGCGCCGCAGGCTGGCTGGGCAATGATGTGCACGGCAGCGGGCGCGCCTTTGATCTTGAAGTGCGGATGGGTGCGGGCGCCTATATCTGCGGCGAGGAAACGTCGCTGCTGGAAAGCCTGGAAGGCAAGCGCGGGCAAGTGCGCGCCAAGCCTCCCCTGCCCGCGCTCAAGGGGCTTTTCGGCCAGCCCACCGTCATCAACAACGTCATTTCGCTGGCCACCGTGCCCATCATTCTCGCACGCGGCGCGGCCTATTACCGCGACTTCGGCATGGGCCGATCCAAAGGCACGCTGCCCTTCCAGCTCGCGGGAAACCTGAAACGGGGCGGGCTGGTGGAAAAGGCCTTCGGCCTGAGCCTGCGCGAGCTGCTTTATGACTTCGGCGGCGGCAGCGCCAGCGGACGCGCGCTGCGTGCCGTGCAGGTCGGCGGGCCGCTCGGCGCCTATCTTCCCGAATCCCAATGGGATGAGCCGATCGATTATGAGCGTTATGCGAGCATTTCGGCCATGATCGGCCATGGCGGCCTGGTTGCCTTTGACGACACAGTGGACATGTCGAAAATGGCACGCTACGCGATGGAGTTCTGTGCGGTCGAGTCCTGTGGCAAATGCACACCCTGTCGCATAGGCGCCGTGCGCGGCACCGAAGTCATAGACAAGATACGCAACAACGACCAGCGTGAAACACAGATCGTGTTGCTGCGCGACCTGTGCGACACCATGCTGGCAGGCTCGCTCTGCGCGCTCGGCGGCATGACGCCCTACCCCGTGATGTCAGCCCTGGAGCACTTTCCGGAAGATTTTGGCGCAGATGCTGTGAACAAAAACAGCGCACCCACCGCCTGAGGCAGGAGACCAACATGCTAGAAACCATAGTCAAGCGCGAACGCGATTTCGGCACGCCGGCTTCCACGAGCACGGAGATGATCAGCCTGACCATAGACGGCACGTCTGTCGAAGTGCCTGCCGGCACTTCCGTGCTGCGGGCCGCAGCCATCGCGGGCATCAATATCCCCAAGCTCTGTGCTTCTGACAACCTGGAAGCCTCTGGCTCGTGCCGCCTGTGCCTGGTTCAGATAGACGGCCGGCGCGGCTATCCCGCCTCATGCACCACCCCGGTGGAAGCCGGCATGGTGGTTCACACCGAAACGTCCAAGCTGCACGAAATACGCCGGGGCGTGATGGAGCTGTATATTTCCGACCACCCGCTGGACTGCCTGACCTGCCCATCGAACGGAGACTGCGAACTGCAGGACATGGCAGGCGTCGTGGGCCTGCGCAATGTGCGCTATGGCTATGAAGGCCAGAATCATCTTCAGGACGAGGTCGATGCCTCCAACCCTTATTTCGCATATGACCCCTCCAAGTGCATTGTGTGCAGCCGCTGCGTGCGCGCCTGCAACGAGGTGCAGGGAACCTTTGCCCTGACCATAGACGGCAAGGGTTTCGCATCCCGCATCGCTGCGGGCCAGAATGAAGACTTCATGGACAGCGACTGCGTTTCCTGCGGCGCCTGTGTGCAAGCCTGCCCCACTTCCACACTGACCGAGAAAACCGTCATCGACATGGGCCAGGCCGAGCATTCTGTCATTACGACCTGTGCCTATTGCGGCGTGGGCTGCGCTTTCAAGGCCGAGATGAAGGGCGATCAGGTCGTGCGCATGGTGCCATGGAAGGACGGCCAGGCAAACCGGGGACATTCCTGCGTCAAGGGCCGCTTCGCATGGGGGTATGCGACACACAAGGACCGCATGCTCAAGCCCATGATACGCAAGCGCATAGATGAGCCATGGCGCGAAGTCAGCTGGGATGAAGCCATCCAGTATGCGGCTTCCGAAATACGCCGCATCCAGGCCAAGTACGGCAAAGACTCTGTTGGCGGCATCACCTCGTCGCGCTGCACCAACGAGGAAACCTATCTCGTCCAGAAACTGGTACGCGCCGCATTCGGCACCAATAATGTGGATACCTGCGCGCGTGTATGCCATTCTCCCACCGGATATGGCCTGAAGACCACCATAGGCGAATCCGCCGGCACACAGACCTTCGATTCCGTCATGTTCACGGACGTGGTGATACTGATGGGCGCAAACCCCAGTGCCGCGCACCCGGTTTTTGCCTCACGCCTCAAGCGTCGTCTGCGCGAAGGCGCGAAGCTGATCGTTATCGACCCGCGCCGCATTGAGCTGGTGGATTCGCCCCATATCAAGGCAAGCTATCACCTGCCTGTGCGTCCGGGCACCAATACAGCCGTCCTGACCGCCATGGCGCACGTCATAGCCACCGAAGGCCTGATTGACGAAGCCTATGTGGCCGAGCGTTGTGAAACGGAAGCGTTTGAGCAATGGCGCGAATTCGTTTCGCGCCCCGAACATTCCCCGGAGGCGACCGAGGCGGAAACCGGCGTGCCCGCCGCAGACCTGCGCGGCGCCGCACGCCTGTATGCCACCGGCGGCAATGGCTCGATCTACTATGGCCTGGGCGTGACCGAGCACAGCCAGGGTTCGACCACGGTCATGGCAATCGCCAATCTGGCCATGGCCACCGGCAACCTGGGCAAGGAAGGCGTGGGCGTGAACCCGCTGCGCGGCCAGAACAATGTGCAGGGTTCGTGCGACATGGGCTCGTTCCCGCATGAACTGCCGGGCTACCGCCATGTTTCCGACGACAAGGTGCGCGGCGAGTTCGAGCGCGACTGGGGCGTGAAGCTGCAGCCCGAGCCGGGGCTGCGTCTGCCCAATATGTTCGATGCGGCAGTCAGCGGCTCGTTCAAGGCGCTTTATTGCCAGGGCGAAGACATCGTGCAATCCGACCCGAATACCCAGCATGTGGCGGCTGCGTTGCGCGCCATGGAGTGCATTATCATCCAGGACATTTTCCTGAATGAAACCGCCAAGTATGCGCATGTGTTCCTGCCGGGTTCGTCCTTCCTGGAGAAAGACGGCACCTTCACCAATGCCGAGCGCCGCATTTCGCGGGTGCGGACGGTAATGAAGCCCCTGGGCGGCATGGCGGACTGGGAGGCAACCTGCGCGCTGTCCAATGCGCTGGGCTATCCGATGAACTACAGCCACCCGTCCGAGATCATGGATGAGATTGCCCGCCTCACACCCACTTTCGCAGGCGTCTCGTTCAGCAAGATCGACGCGATGGGCGGCAGTGTGCAATGGCCCTGCAATGCCGAAGCGCCCGACGGCACACCCATCATGCACGTGGATCAGTTCGTGCGCGGCAAGGGCCGCTTCATGCTCACCAAATATGTGCCCAGCGACGAGCGCAGCACACGCAAATTTCCCCTGCTGCTCACCACAGGCCGGATTCTGTCGCAGTACAACGTCGGCGCGCAGACACGGCGCACGGATAATGTGCACTGGCATGCGGAAGACCGGCTTGAGATACACCCTCATGACGCGGAAGACCGGGGCATACGGCAGGGCGACATGGTGGCGATACAGAGCCGCTCAGGCGAGACGGTATTGCGTGCCGATGTGACCGAGCGCGTACAGCCCGGCGTCGTCTACACCACCTTCCACTTCCCCGAATCGGGCGCCAACGTGGTGACGACTGACAGCACCGACTGGGCCACAGATTGCCCTGAATACAAGGTAACGGCAATCCAGGCGCGGCGCGTGACCGAACCGTCGAGGTGGCAGGAACACTGGACGGATTTCAGCGAAACACAGCTTGGGCTGCTTGAGCGGCGGGAACGGGAGAACGGCCAGGCGGCAACGGCGACCCCCGCACGGGATGAGAAAAAACCCGCGCCGGCCCCCGCGCCAGCCATGACATCCCACGATTGAGGGCACATCTATGCTGACCAGTCTGATTCAACCAGGCACGGCCCGCACAGGCGATGCAGACACGAGCTCCACGGCGCCGCCCGGCAGCAAGCATGTCCCCGCAGGGGAGGCATCCCTGCGTGACGCCCTTCCCGCCACGGCGGGCGCCCGTCCGGGAACAGTATTGCGCAGCGGCGCGGACGGATCGGGACAATACGAGGCGGACGACATCGCGCAGGAGGTCGCCGTGGCGCTCGAGTTCAATGGCATCAGCCACGCCACCCTGCTGGCCACGCCCGCCGACCTCGAAGATTTTGCCTACGGCTTTTCCTACACGGAAGGCATTATCCGCAGCGCCGCCGATATCTATGACATCGAGATTGAAGCGCGTGCCGAAGGCATTGTGATACAGGCCCGCATTGCCGCAGCCTGCCTGCGTGAACTGAAGCTCAGGCGCCGCAACCTGGCTGGCAGCACGGGCTGTGGCCTGTGCGGGCTGGAAAGCCTTCACGAGGTGCGTCGGGAATTGCCGCCGGTAGACTGCCTGCCCGCGCGCTATGGCGCCGCGGCGCTTACCCGCGCAACGCAGCAGTTGCGCAATCTGCAGCCTTTGCACCTGGCCACAGGCGCCACCCATGCCGCAGGCTGGGCGGACATGAGCGGCAATGTCCGCTGGGTGCGCGAGGACGTGGGCCGCCACAACGCGCTGGACAAGCTCATAGGCCATATGCTGCGCCATAGCGTGGCCGCGAACGAGGGCTTTGCGGTGATTTCCAGCCGCGCCAGCTTTGAAATGGTGCAGAAGACAGCGGCGGCCGGGATCGGCGCATTGGTGGCTGTTTCCGCGCCCACCACATATGCGGTGGATCTGGCCGAGCAGCTTAACGTCATGCTGGCAGGGTTCGCGCGCGGACAGCACTTTACCGTGTACAGCCATGCCGGCCACCTGAACACAGAGGCAAGCGCATCATGAACAATATTCCGCACCTCATCAAGCTGGCCAATCGCATTGGCAGCTTTTTTGAAGCCTTTCCCGACCGCGGCGAGGCCCTGGAAGGCATTGCGAACCACATACAGAAATTCTGGGAGCCGCGCATGCGCACTGCCTTGCTCGACTTCCTGGAAACCCGGCCGGACGGGCAATCCGGCGATGCTGGGCTCAGCGACATCGCGCTCGAAGCCATTCTCTTGAACAAGGAACGACTCACCCCTCGAAAACCCGCCAACGCCTGATGACAGCTATGAACTGACCTGGACCGCGCAGCCAGGAGATATCAGGGCGGTCGACGAACCGCCGCAAGGAGACAGCATGAATAATGAATCAACAAATAGCTTTTTCAGCAAGGAACGCATCACCGCCCCACCTGGTTTCAACCGCTGGATGATCCCTCCGGCGGCCCTGGCGGTACATCTGTGCATAGGCCAGGCCTATGCGTTTTCGGTTTTCAACAACCCCATGACCCGCCTGATCGGCATCACCGAATCAGCGCCCAACGACTGGGACCTGCCCACCCTGGGCTGGATCTTCAGTATCGCCATTGTGTTCCTCGGCCTGGCTGCGGCGTTCGCCGGCAAATGGCTGGAGGAAGTGGGGCCGCGCAAGGCCATGTTCGTGGCAGCCTGCTGCTTCGGCGGCGGCTTCATGGTTGCGGCGCTGGGGATCGCCTGGCACCAGATATGGCTGGTCTATCTGGGCTATGGGGTGTTGGGAGGAACGGGGCTGGGCATAGGCTATGTCTCGCCGGTTTCGACCCTGATCAAGTGGTTCCCCGACAAGCGGGGCATGGCTACCGGCATGGCCATCATGGGTTTTGGCGGCGGCGCATTCATCGCCTCACCCATGTCCGTCGCACTGATGAAGCATTTCTCTTCGGAAACATCAGTCGGCGTTGCACAGACATTTGTGGTGATGGGCATTCTGTACTTCATCTCGATGATGATAGGCGCCCTGGCGGTGCGCATTCCCGCGCCGAACTGGAAACCCGAAGGCTGGACGCCTCCAGCCAAGCAGAACGCCATGATCTCGCGCAATAACGTTCATATCGACCAGGCCCTCAAGACGCCGCAGTTCTGGCTGATCTGGTGGGCGCTGTGCCTGAACGTGACCGCCGGCATCGGTGTGCTGGGCCAGGCCTCGGTCATGATCCAGGAGAGCTTCAAGGGTGCGATCACGCCCGCCGCCGCAGCCGGCTTCGTCGGGGTGCTGTCGCTGGCCAACATGCTCGGGCGTTTCTTCTGGTCTTCCGTTTCAGACTATCTTGGCCGCAAGAACACCTACTACACCTTCTTCATCCTGGGGACGATTCTGTACTTCTCCGTTCCAGGCATGGGTGCGGCAGGCAATGTCGCGCTATTTGTGCTGTTCTACGCCATCATCATCTCGATGTACGGAGGCGGCTTCTCCACCCTGCCAGCCTATCTGGCCGACCTGTTCGGCACCCGCTTTGTGGGCGGCATCCACGGAAGGCTGCTGACGGCCTGGTCGGCAGCGGGGGTGTTCGGGCCGGTGCTGGTGAACTATATCCGCCAGTATCAGGTCGACAGCGGTGTTCCACCCGCACAGGCCTACACCACCACGATGTACATCATGGCGGGTCTGCTCATCATCGGCTTCTTCTGCAACATGGCAGTGCGCCCAGTCTCGTCCCACCATCACATGAGTGACGAAGCCACACCCGAACATGGCGCATCGCCGCAACTGACCCCCGCCATGGCCGGCAACAAATAAGGAGGCCTCATGAACGCCAAGACGCAAAGCACGACTTCACCGGTTCTTCTCATCCTGTTCTGGCTCTATGTGGGCATCCCGCTCGTCATGGGGATATGGGAAACACTGCTCAAGGCAGCAGCCCTGTTCAAATAGCCACCCGGCGCTGAAAAGTAAACAGGGCCTGCCGCACATGAGAAAAACATGTGCGGCAGGCCCTGTCTTTTACATCATGCGAGCCTGCTGCCTGTTCGGGCGGCCTGCGCGCGGCAGGGTGAAAAGCGATCAGGCCTGCTCTTTGACCCGATAGACCAGCACCGCAGTCTTGGCCAGGCTGAGAACCTTGATCGTGACGCTGCCCAACAACAGCCTGGACAGGCCGCTGCGACCATGGCTGCCGATAAAGATCAGGTCGCAGCCTTCTTCTTCGGCAACCTGCACCAGGCCATCGGCGACATTGAAATTGGAAACGGCGCGGCCCTTGGCCTTGACACCCGCGGTTTCGGCGCGATCAAGAACGGCTTTCAGGTATTTCTGGGCCTGCTCCTGCGCGGTCTTGTCGTAGTCTTCATCCGTAATGGCATACGCGGCCGCCATGCCGTCGAAGCCTACTGTGGCGGCAAAAGGTTGGGTAACATAAAGCGCGACGATTTCGGCGCCTGTTTCGCGCGCGAAGCATACGCCCTTATTGGCAGCCTGGGCCGATAGGGCGGAACCATCGGTTGGAATAAGTATTTTCTTGAACATGGTGGTAACCCCCATAGAGTTGCACTGCCTCCGTAGCTTAATGGGTTGTGGTTCGTGCATGTAAGTAGTGAATACACGGGGGCATGATCCAGATCAAGGATTGGTCTGCCTCCAGGCATTCACGTGCACGGCATATTGCCAGACACGCCCGGCGGGGGCGCGGCGCCATTACTGGCCCGAAACTGCTGCCTGGTACAGATAGGTACAGCGGGTGCCTGTGCGGCAGTAGGCCAGCACAGGCGCCGGAAGCTCTTTGAGCAGCTCGGCAAAGCGGACCACATCTGCAGGCGTCATACCGCCGCTGACCACGGGCTGGTACTCTATGCGCAAGCCTGCTTCGCGCGCCGCCGCCATGACATCGGACGACTGGGGCTGGTCGGGTCCGCCCTCGAAATCTGGCCGGTTGATGATCACGCTTTTGTAGCCCGCGTCAGCGACCGCCCGCATGTCGTCGGGTGAAAGCTGCGGCGCCACCGCGAAATCATCGGTAAGCGCATTGATTTGAACCGGCATGGGTTGCTCCTGTATATACTGATGACTCGATATCGTACCGTCGATCAAGGAAAATAGTATGACCAGCGCAACCAGTGCGCAACCCCCTGCGCCTTCGAGGCAGCCCAGAAACCCGGCGGGCTTGGAAATCCGTGACGCCAGGCCGCAGGACATGGAGCAGGTCCAGCGTATCTACGCGCATCATGTGCTGAACAGCATCGCCACGTTTGAAGATGTTCCGCCCTCCACACAAGAGATGCAGGGCCGCCTGGCCAAGACCCTGGCCCAGGGCCTTCCCTACCTGGTTGCCGTGATCGACGGTGAAATCGTCGGCTATGCCTACGCCGGCCAATACCGGCCCCGCGCCGCCTACCGCTACACGCTCGAAGACTCCATCTATCTGGCCCCGACACAGGCAGGCCAGGGCCTGGGCAAGGTCTTGCTGGCCGAACTTATCCGCCGCTGCGAGCAGGGCCCCTGGCGCCAGATGATTGCAGTCATTGCCGGCAACGACAACAAAGGCTCCATCGGCCTGCACCGCAGCCTGGGCTTCTCGCACGTCGGGGCCCAGCCCGCCACGGGCTATAAGTTCAACCAGTGGATAGATGTGGTTTTCATGCAGCGCGCGCTGGGTTCCGGCGCAAACACCCCGCCAGAAACCTGGGGCGACCCGGCCCGCTGAACTTACATATCCCCTTCATGTTGACGGAATTCCTGCTTTTTAATAAGATTACTTTTAAATATATCTTTACCGTCTCATACCCCTTCATTTCCTTACGCACTATCCATCCATGGCCCGAGAAGACCTCTGTACCGAGCAGGAAATTACCACCCTGGTCCACGAATTCTATGCACGCGTGCGCGCCGATGACATTCTTGGGCCCATCTTCGATGCGCACATCAGCGACTGGCCGCATCACCTGGCCATCATGGTGCGTTTCTGGTCATCCGTGCTGCTGGGCAGCGGCACATATAGCGGCACCCCCATGCCCAAGCATGTCGCCCTGCCGGGACTGGAGCCGCATATGTTCAACCGCTGGCTAGATCTCTTCCACGAAACAACCGAAACCCTGCCCAACCGCGCCTTCGCCGAGCGCGCCGAAGATGCGGCGCTGCGCATCGCGCGCAGCCTCTGGTTCGGCTACCAGATGAACAACCACCCCGACACCATGCCCAAGGATCTACATCGTGGCTAGCCATACTCCCACGCAAGGCCAGGTCATACAGGACCTGCGGCGCCCTACTCTCAAGACAGTCGAGCACCCACCCGTGAAAACCGCTCCCGACATGAAAGCCTTCCTCAGCCTGGGCTTCCGTCCGCTATACATCGCTGGCTGCGGCTGGGCCCTGCTGTCCATCGCAATCTGGATTTTTGCCCCTGAACTGATCCGGCAGCCTATGTGGGGGGTGGCCTGGCACGCACATGAGATGCTGTGGGGCTTCATCGCAACCATTGCGGTCGCCTTCCTGCTCACCGCCAGCGCTAACTGGACAGGGTTCAATCCGCTCAAGGGCGCCGGGCTGGCTGCCATCTGTGTGCTGTGGGTGATCGCCCGCATCGGCTACCTCGCCGGCGGCGAGATAGCCTTTCATGTCGCGCTGTGCGCAGAAACGCTGTTCTTCCTGGTCTCGGCCCTGTGTGTGCTGCGCGTGGTACTCAAGGGAAAGAGCCGGCGCAATCTCGGGCTACCGCTGCTTATGCTGGGTCTTGGCGCAGCCAACTTCCTGTATGCTCTGGCGGCGCAACAGAACGACTATCCCCAACTGATGCAGCACTTCAATCAGGGCTTGCTGTGCATGGCGGTCATTGCGCTGCTGATCGCGCGCCGCGTGATCCCCTTCTTTTCCATGCGCATGGTGCCTGGTCTTGAAATCCCCATGCTGACGCGCAGCGGGCACTGGCAAATGGGGCTGGGCGTGCTGGCCATACTGTCCAGCCTGCTGGGCCTGGGCATTCCGATGGCCGTGACGCTGGCAGCCACTGCCTTGCTCAGCTTGTATCAGCTCTATTGCTGGAAGCCGCTGGCCGTATTGCGCAAACCCATGCTGTGGATTCTCTACCTCGGGTATGCGGCAATGGCTATCGGCCTGCTGTTTGCCGCCGCGCAGGCCGCCGGGCTGAGCAGCGGAACGCTGGCCCGCTCTGCCGTGCATGTGCATATCGTGGGCATGGGCGGTTTCGCCATCCTGATTATCGGCATGGTGACGCGCACCGCGCTGGGCCACCTGGGCAGACCGCTGAAACTGGACCGCAGCATGCTCGCCAGCTATTACCTGATGGCGGCGGCGGTGGTGCTGCGTCTGGCAGCGCTCGCCCCTACCGAAGCCAGCCTCGCGCTGCTCCAGGCAGCCGCCCTGGCCTGGATTGCCTGCATGGCGCTCTATCTCTGGCGTTTTGTGCCCATGCTGATCCGCCCGCGCCCCGACGGGAAATAAGCCCATGCGTCTGACAGCGATGACCGACTACGCGATGCGCCTGCTCATGTATGTGGGCAGACATCCCGACAGGCTGTGCACTATTTCAGAGATTGCGCAGGCCTATGGAATCTCAGAACCGCATCTCATGAAGATCACGCACCGGCTGGCGCAGCGCGGCTGGCTGGAAACCATACGAGGAAAAAACGGCGGCATGCGACTGGCGCGCCCCCCAGGCGACATTAACCTGGGTGCGGTGGTGCGCGACACGGAAAACGAACTGGCTCTGGTCGAATGCCTGGGTCCGGGCGAACACAACAGCTGCGTGCTGACCGGCATCTGCGGGCTGAGCGCCATCTTTCAGGGCGCCCTGGCGGCATTTCTTGAATATCTGGACGGCCATACGCTTGCCGACATTCTCGGCCCCGCCCTGCCGAAAGGCACTGGCGACGGGGCGGACGCAGCGCCCGCCCCGCCTGGGTTCCAGACTGCCTCTAGCCCGCGAGTTCGCAGCGCACCGTAATGGGGTGCGTGCGCAACACTGACATCACCTTGTCGTCGACGTTGCCTTCCACATCGGAAATAACGTAGCCGATCTGGCCGCGCGTCTGCAGCTGCTGGCTGACAATGTTCAGGCCCTGCTCGGCCATCAGATTGCTCAGCGTGCCCATGGCGCCAGGCAGGTTGCGGTGTACATGCAGGATACGTGCCGAACCCATTTGCTCCTGGAATGAGATTTCGGGAAAGTTCACCGCACCCTTGGTCGTGCCGCCCAGCAGGTAGCGAGACAGCTTTTCCGCCACCTCCCGGCCAATGTTTTCCTGTGATTCCTGTGTGCTTCCACCGATGTGCGGGGTCAGGATGACATTGCGCATGCCGACCAGCGGACTGGCCAGAGGCTCCTCGCGGCTCTTGGGTTCGACCGGAAACACATCGAGCGCCGCGCCTGAAAGATGGCCGGACTTCAAGGCCGCATGCAGCGCGTCGATATCGACCACCGTTCCACGGGAGGCGTTGATCAGGATGGCGCCCTTTTTCATGGCCCGCAAGGCATTGGCATTGATGATGTTCTCGGTCGCCTTGCCACCCGGCACATGCAGAGTCACCACATCCGCCTGCGACAGCAGCTTCTCGAGCGAGGTCGTGGCCCGGGCGTTGCCCAGCGGAAGCTTGGCCTCGACATCATGGAATATCACGCGCATGCCGGCACTTTCGGCCAGCGTGCCAACCTGCGAGCCGATGTTGCCATAGCCGATAATGCCCAGCGTCTTGCCGCGAGCCTCGAACGCACCATCGGCGGTCTTGTCCCAGAAGCCCTGGTGAACACGGTCGTTCTTTTCAGGGATGCGGCGCAACAACAAAATGGCCTCGCCCAGGACCAGCTCGGCAACCGAGCGGGTGTTGGAGAAAGGCGCGTTGAATACTGGCACGCCGCGCAGCATGGCGTTATCGAGGTCGACCTGGTTCGTGCCGATGCAGAAGCACCCGACGACACGCAGATCCTGGGCCTCGGCCAGCACATCGGCATCCAGATGCGTGCGCGAGCGGATGCCCAGCACGTTTGCACTGCGCACAGCCGCGCGCAACTCGTCGGGCGGCAATGCCGAAGCATGCGTCACAACATCATTGAAACCCGCCGCCGAGAAAACCTCTTTGGCGCTTGGATGAATGTTTTCGAAAAGCACTATTCGAGTCATGAATTATCCAGCTGACAACGTTAAAAGTTTATTGTGGACTATTTTAGGACTGAATGCTGGCAAGCCCATTGAGAGCCCAGGGATACGGGGCGAGATTACAATGAGGCTTACCGGCCCGGGTGGGGCCTATACTGGCCACCTGCGCGGCGGGGGAGCAAAGAGCATGAGCATCAAAGTCTTCATCGATGGCGCCGCAGGCACCACGGGCCTGCAGATCCGCGAACGCATGGCCAGGGAGCCGCATTTCGAGGCGATCCAGTTGGGCGAGGCAGACCGCAAATCGCCCACTGCGCGCGCCCAGGCCATGAACGCCTGCGACTTCACCATCCTCTGCCTGCCAGACGATGCCGCCCGCGAAGCTGTCGCGCTGGCGGGCGACCATGTGCGCATCATTGATGCAAGCTCCGCGCACCGCACCTCGCCCGGCTGGGTCTACGGCCTGCCCGAGCTCAACCCCGGACAGGAGGCTGCCATCCGCAACGCAGCGCGCGTCTCCAATCCCGGCTGCTACCCCACCGGCGCGATCGTCCTGATGCGCCCGCTGGTAGATGCCGGCCTGCTGCCGGCCAGCCATGCGGCCAATGTATTTGCCATTTCAGGCTATTCCGGCGCGGGAGCGGGTATGATCCGGAGCTATGAAGCGGCACATGAAGCTGGCGAAGACATCGCCCCCATGCGCGGCTATGCGCTGGGGCTCAAGCACAAGCACCAGCCTGAGATGCGCCAGTACTCGGGCCTGACCGTCACGCCGAATTTCATGCCCGTGCTGGGCGACTTCGCCCAAGGCATCCTGCTGTATGTGCCCCTGCACGCCAGCCAGCTTGCCCGGCCGGCACGCGCCACGGATCTGCATGAGGCGCTGGCCCGCCATTACCAAGGCAGCGCGCATGTGCATGTGCAGCCGCTGTTCGACGCCACCACCACGGAATACCTGAGACCGGACAGCCTGAATGGCACGAATGACATCAACCTGTATGTCATGGCGGATGCGGATGAAACCCGCTACACCCTGGCTGCGGTCTACGACAACCTGGGCAAAGGCGCCTCGGGCGCCGCGATGCAGAACCTGAAGCTGATGGCTGGCGAATTGTCATGAATAAACCGCTGCCTGTGCTGAACGTAGCTTTCACGTCCGACGACTGGCGCGGCGTGGCCCTATCCAACTTCACTCTGTCGCCGTTCATGCTGGATGGCACGCTGTTCGCATCCATTGAAGGTTTCATCCAGGGCATCAAGTTTCCCGAAGGCCATCCCTTGCGCGAGCAGGCGTTCCTGCTGGCCGGCTGGGATGCCAAGGCGCTTGGCAAGCAAGCTGACAATAGCGGCGCCTACTGGGGCGGCGCCTGCCTCCCCTACGGCTCGGCGGATCACCATGCGCTGATCGAACGCGCTATCCGTGCGCGCTTTGCGCAGAATGAAGGCTTGCGGCACGTACTGCGCACGACCGCCGGCATGACGCTGGGGCATGATCCGAATCCGGGCCAGCCCGAGCCGGCGGTCACTTCACTGCCTGCGGCGGTATTCTGCCGCATCCTGACTGAAATCCGGGATGCGCTGCAGCCTCACTGAGTCAGAGAGATGCCCGCCTTGGCGATAATATCGCCGTACATGGCCGAATCTTTTTCGATAAGCTCCCCGAAGGCTTTGGAGCCCTCACCCACGGGCACGAAACCGGCAGCCTTGAATTTTTCCTTGATCCCAGGCTCCTGAACGATTTCCACGATTTCCTTGGACACTTTCTCGACAATGTCATCCGGTGTGCCTGCCGGCGCCAGCAAGCCCACCCACGAAGCCATGGAAAAACCTGGAAAACCCGATTCCGCCACGGTTGGAATCTCTGGATCATCTTCCCAGCGCTTGCTGGATGTAATGCCCAGCACCTTGAGATCCCCTTTCTTGGCATATTGCATGGGCACCAGAATGGGATCGAAAACCATGGAAACCCGGCCCTCGAGCAGGTCCGCAAGAATAGGCGCACTGCCTTTATAGGGAACATGGGTCATCTCGAATCCGCCAAGATACGCAAAGTTGGCGCCCGTCAGGTGCGCGCTCGACCCCGCGCCGCTGGAGGCATAGGTAAGCTCGCCCGGATGGGCCTTCCCATATTCCACCAGTTCCTGCACGGTATTGACGGGCAGGTTCTTGGCCACGAACAGAAACAGCGGCAGGTCAGCCATCTGCGAAACAGGCACGAAATCGCTGTTCTTGTATGACAGCTTGTACAGATGCGGGTTGACCGCATAAGCGGCCAGCACTGTCACAAAGGTATAGCCGTCCGGCTTGGCGCGCGCAGCCTGGGCCGTGCCTATGGTGCTGTTGGCGCCCGGCTTGTTGGTAATGATGAAAGTCTGCCCCAGCCGCTGCGACAGCCGCTCGGCGACTGCCCGCGTCACTGTGTCAGTAGCGCCGCCAGGCGTATAGGGCACGATGATTTCCACCGGCCGCTCAGGCCAGGCGGCAGCTGCGGAGCCTGTCGCGGACAGCAACATGGCCATGCAGCTTCCCGCCGCGAAGATATATTTCCTGAGTTTGCTACGCATCTGTCAGCTCCTGTTCTCCAGGGCGACGCCCCGGTCTGGTATTGAAATGAAAACACCGGGCCGCAACGCCCCCTTGATCCGAGGCTTGGCCGGGCCATCAAATTAGTTCCGTTATGCAGAACTTAATTTTGATTTACGGACGCAATGCTAATCCTGTAGGATATCATCTGTAAATATGCCTCAGGGAATGTCCTAGCTGCGAGTCATGTTATTTCGCTATGCAGAATATCCTCTTTGCAGGCAAAGCTGGATAATCGAATGAAATAGGTTTTCACATGGATATTCAATATAGTCCGGAGCAACTGGCTTTCCGTGATGAAGTGCGGGAATTCCTGGCAGCCCGGCTCGACCCTGAAACCGCAGGCAGGGTCAGGAACGACCAGCCCTTGAGCAAAGCAGAGCGGCAGGCGTGGCAACGCGCGCTGTACCAGCACGGCTGGGGTGCGCCCGCCTGGCCGGTCGAATACGGCGGAACAGGCTGGAACGCAATCGAACGCCATATCTTTGAGGAGGAATGCGCGCGCGCCCACGCGCCAGAGCAGTTGCCGTTCGGGTTGAAAATGGTGGCCCCGGTGATCCAGAAGTACGCCAGCCCGGAACAGAAGGAGCGGTTCCTGCCCGGCATCATCTCCGGTGAAGACTGGTGGTGCCAGGGCTATTCGGAACCGGGTGCGGGCTCGGATCTGGCATCACTCAAGACCTCGGCCATCCGTGACGGCGATGAATATGTGGTCAATGGCCAGAAAACCTGGACCACACTCGCCCAGCATGCCAACTGGATATTCTGCCTGGTGCGCACCAACCCGGATGTGCGCAAGCAGCAAGGCATCTCCTTCCTGCTGATCGACATGAACACTCCTGGCATCACGGTTCGCCCCATCATTATGCTGGACGGCGGACACGAGGTGAATGAGGTCTGGCTGGACAATGTGCGCGTGCCTGTTGCCAACCGGATCGGCGAAGAGAATATGGGCTGGACCTATGCCAAGTATCTGCTTGGCCATGAACGCACCAACATTGCCCGCGTCGGCCGCTCAAAAGCCGCGCTGCGGCGCCTCAGGAATATTGCGGCCGACCAGCCTGGAAACAGCGGCGGCCGCCTGCTCGACGATCCCTCCTTCCGTGAACGCATTGCGCGCGTCGAGCTGGAATTGCAGGCCCTTGAAATCACGAATCTGAAACTGCTTGCCGCCGATGGGCAACAGCGGGCGCCGGGTCCTGAAGCATCCATCCTGAAGATAAAAGGCTCCGAAATACAGCAGACGATCTCGGAACTGATCTCGCTGGCCCTGGGGCCCTATGGCACGGCACACCTGGCCGATGACGGCAGCGAATACCCGCAGGGGCTCAGCGCAGCCTTCCCGTCCGAATACAGCAGCGCGACCGGCCGCTACTTCAATAACCGCAAGACCACCATCTATGGCGGCTCCAGCGAAGTACAGAAGAGCATTATCTGCAAGGCTATATTGGGTATCTGATGTGCCTGCCCGCGCAGCGCTGGTCGTCCGCCGCGCCGCAGCGAGCGGAGCCTGTGCGTGAACGACACCACCCCATCCCCGGCGCGAAGCCGGGAGAATCCGGAGTCATTTGATGAATTTCGATTTCACAGAAGAACAACTCGGCCTGGAAAGCACACTGCAGCGCTTTCTCGCCAAAGACTATAGCTTCGAGCAGCGCAAGGCACTGCTGCGCAACGAAGACGGCTTCAGCCGCCAAGCTTGGACCACGTACGCCGAACTGGGCCTGCTCGCCCTGCCGTTTCCCGAATCCTGCGGCGGGCTGGACGGCACCGCCGTGGACACCTATCTGGTGATGCGCAACCTGGGACGCGGCCTGGCGCTCGAACCCTATCTTGCGACAGTCGTTCTGTGTGGAAGCCTGCTGCGCGACTTCGCAACAGCGCAGCAGAAGCTGGACATGCTGCCGGCCATCGCGGCGGGCGAAAGCATGCTCGCGCTTGCACACTATGAGCCACAGGCACGCCACAACGAGAGCAGGATTGCCGCCCGAGCCACCGAAACTGCCGACGGCTGGGTGCTGAATGGCCATAAATGCGCCGTGCTGCACGCTGGCGCGGCTGACCACGTGCTTGTGTCGGCCCGCCACGAGGGAGAAGAAGACGACGAAGAAGGTGTCTCCCTGTTCCTCCTGCCCCGGAACAGCGCAGGCCTGACACTGAAAAGCTGGGTCAATCACGATGGCACCCGATCCGCAGACATTGTTCTGGACAAGGTTCAGGCTGGACGCGAACAACTGATAGGCACGCCGGGCGCCGCCCTCCCCGCCATCCGGCACGCCATCGCCACAGCCTGTGCGGCAGCCGCCGCCGAAGCGACCGGCATCATGCAGGCGCTGATCGAGGCCACGCTAGAATATCTCAAGACCCGCAAGCAGTTCGGGGTTCCACTGAGCACCTTCCAGGCACTGCAACATCGCCTGGCCGATATGGCCATCGCTGCGGAGCAGGCGGACTCCATGGCACTGCTCGCAGCCATCGAAATGCAAAACCCCGACCCTGCGGCCCGAATACGCCAGGCCTCGGGCGCCAAGGCATTTGTGTCAGAATACGCACGCAAAGTAGGCCAGGAAGCCATACAGCTGCACGGCGGCATAGGCGTTACGGACGAACTGCAGGTGGCACACTACTTCAAGCGCATCACCACGCTGAACATGCTGTTCGGCGACGCCGATTATCATTTGCGCCGATACAGCGAAACCATGGAGGCCTGCGATGAGCAATGACCCTGCGCAGCAAACGCTAGAAGCGGATAGGCGGGACATTCCCGATGGCTATACGCTCATGGCGCGACCCAGCAATTTCAACTCGCTCTGCGGCCCCTATTATGAAAAAATCGAAAACGGCATTCGTGTCGGCATGGGCCTGCGCATAGAAGACAAGCACCTGAATCAGCGCGACATCACTCACGGCGGGATGCTGATGGCATTGGCCGACAACGCCATGGGCGACGCCGCCGCCCGGGCATATCAGGGCAAGGCAGGCCTGGTGACCGTCAGCATGAACTCTGAATTCATGAAGGCCGCCCAACTGGGCGACTGGGTGGAAGCGCGACCAATGGTACACAAGCGCGGGCGCAACATGGCTTTTGTGGAGTGCCAACTGTGCGTGGATGGGCGGGCAATCTTTCGCGCGAGCGGAATATTTGCCGTGGTCGAACGCCGCGACTGAACATCAGCCGCGCCATGCCGCGGCTGCCAGGCGCTACTGGTGCCCCATGGCCAGCTTGATCTTCTCCACCACATCCTGCAGGCGCGGTCGCACCTCATTGAGCAGAAAGTCTTCCGACACCTTGAAGGAAGGCGCGCCGCAGGTCAGCACCATGATGGGCTGTGTGCTGCTGAACTGAAAGCCCAGCGCAATGGCGTTCACATCCTTTTGCCAATCTCCGAACGAGGTCGTGACGCCCAGCTCCCGGTATTCGCTGACCGCCCTGTCGATGCCATCCATGATCTCCCTGTGGGACCACGCATCCAGCTCACTGAGCCGATCCGCAATCTCACGCCTCTCGGCCTCACCCGCAATCGCCAGATAGCCACGGCCCATGGATGATGTCACGATGGGAATGCGCGCTCCCACATCCAGGCTCAGTGTCAGCGCCGACTGGCTGCGACAGTTTTCGATGTACAGCATGGACAGCCGGTCTCGCACCCCAAGCGACACCATGGCATGCGAAAAATCGGCAAGCTCCTGCATATAGGGCCGCGCCACCTGGCGGATATCCAGCTTGGCCAGCATACCCACGCCCAGCGACAAGGTTGCCATACCCAGGGTGTACTTGCCGCTGTCCTCGTCATGCGTGAGATACCCCAGCCTCACCAGCGTATGCGTCAACCGCGAGACAGTGGACTTGGGCAAGCCGCAACGCTCCGCCAGCTCCTGATTGCCCAGCGTCTTGCGGCCGGAGCGAAAGCACGCCAGCACCTCCAGCCCGCGCGCCAGCGCAGTGACAAAATGCCTGTCCCCGGCAAATGACGCCAGCTCGGATTTTCTTTTCTTCCCGCTTTCAGGGGCAACAGTCACAATAGCTCCATCGATAGAAGGTCAAGCGTGATCGCTCTCATCGCGCGACAATGCGCAATTATCACTATTCTTTCCGCAGAATACGACGCGTGCCAGTTAATTGCGCCATGATTTTGCATTGCGGAATTATATTTTCTTTTGGCGGACCACCAGTTTATTTGACAGGCCGGCCCTCCCAAGACAAACTGCCCCTGTGTTACTCATCAGATCGAGAGAGTATCTTGTATAAATAGGAACGGGATATTCCGAGCGCCTCGGCAGCTCGTTTCTTGTTTCCGCCCAGCCTATCCAGCGTTTCCCGGACGGCTCTATATTCCCGCTCTCTGAGGCTGGCCTGTGCCGTCGCATCAGGCTGCATGTCCGGAGCCTCCTGGACGGAGTGTTCCCCAGAGGCAATATCCCCTCCCGCAAGCGGCAAGCTAGCACCATCCACAAGCTGTTGCACGGGGCTTCCACGAGAGTATCGCTCGAAGTCCGTCCGCCTGAGTTCACGCAGATCACAGAACACCAGCGCCTCCTCCACCCGTTGGCGCAACTGGCGCACATTTCCCGGCCATTGCTGCGCGGCAAGATATGGCACAACCTCACTTTCGATGGCCGGAAGTGCCATATTGTTGCGTCGACAGAAATCTCGCACGAAGAAATTGAGCAACTCAGGAATATCTTCCCGCCTATGCCGCAAGGAAGGTATATGCAGCACAACTCCGCTCAACCGGTAATACAGGTCTAGACGAAAGCGTTCAGCATCAATGAGCTGCTGCATGTTGCGGTTGGTGGCGGTAATCAACCTGAACTGCACCTGCCTGCTTTCACCTCCGCCTAGGCGTTGGACACTGCGGTCTTCCAGCACCCTGAGCAGCTTGGCTTGCATCTCTATAGGGATGTCTCCCACCTCATCCAGAAATAGTGTGCCGTTCTGTGCCTGCTCAATGCGGCCATGCTGGCCCCGACGGTTCGCTCCTGTAAAAGTGCCTGGCTCATAGCCGAAAAGCTCGGCTTCCAACAACGTCGCCGGCAACGCAGCCAAGTTTAGGCTGACCAACGGAGCCTGCCCGTCAACATTCGACATCTGATGTATGGCTCTTGCGACCAGCTCCTTGCCCGTGCCGCTTTCCCCAAGAATCAGCACAGGAATGTCAAGATGGGCAACAGTCGCTATTTCACGTCTCAGTCGCTGCATGGGCGCACTGTCGCCCAGTAATGGCACCCCTTCTTGCTGCTCACCGAGAAAGGCCGCTCGCTGGCTGAGGACGTCCCGCTGCATCCGTACCGCTGACTCTGGATCCTTGAATAAAACCTGGCCAATGGCTCCTACGACCTTGCCATCACGCTTGATCGGCAAGCGGTTGACGACTCTCGTCACGCCTCGCATTTGCTGCAACTGCGCGATCTCGGCTCGCCCACTGCGTACCACATCTGCAAGCCTGGAGTTGGGTATTACCTGCCCCGCATCGCGCCCAGCCGCGCCACCGCGAGGCAAACCCAGAAATTTCTCATGCACTGGGCTGATATAACGTATCTTGCCTTGCGTATCAGCAACAGTAACGGCCTGGTGAGGATTGCTGATCATGAATTCCATGATTTCTGTCGCAAAAGGCACTAGCGCCAGAAAATCGAACAACGGGCTGGTTGCAGACAAAGGTCGCAACAATACACACAAACAATCACCATCAAGCATACACAGCCCGAGAAGCGGCAGCTTGCCGGACGCCCCGACCGTGATCAGCTTCGTTTGCGCGGAATCATCGCGTGCCTGGCCCGATTCATCCCGCAGCCCCTCTTTCAATGACCGCAGCACGGATCGCTGGATCTCCGGAAGCTTTCCCACCCCGATCGCCCATATCACCTCGTCGGATACATCGTAAACGATAACACCCAAGCTCTCGCTGAATGTGTCCTCAGAATGTGTATTTGATGAATACATGTATTCCCTATGGCTTTCGCATATGTCCTCAATAAAGACACTTTAACAGTTTCATACACATATTCCACGCTTTTTAAATTGGCATAGATATTGCTTATAAAAGAACTGTAGCTATCACAGACATCGATAAAAAGGAGCATCCATGTCCTGGCAACCAGAAATTGAAGAGCTCGCCTACCGCAAACAGCTTGCCCTGGCTCTTGGCGGGCCAGAAAAAGTGCAACGGCACAAGAGTGCCGGCAAACTTACTGTCCGTGAGCGTATAGAAGGTATTGCGGATCCGGGATCCTTCGGTGAAATCGGCGGGCTTGCCGGCAGCGGCCAGTATGACGCCCAGGGTAAGATTCTGGGCATCACGCCATCGAACCTCATCATTGGCCGCGCGAAAATAGATGACAGGCCAGTGGTTCTGATGGGTGACGACTTCACTGTCAGGGGTGGCGCCAATGACGGTGCAGTAGGCGAAAAGCTTGTCTATGCGGAACGCATGGCGGGCGACCTGCGGCTGCCCATTGTCCGGCTGATCGACGGCACAGGCGGCGGTGGCTCGGTGCGCAATATCGAAACCAAGGGCCACACTCTTATCCCCACCATGAAAGTATGGCAACACGTTGTCGAAAACATGACACTGGTGCCGGTCGTCTCGCTTGCCCTGGGTTCCGTCGCCGGCATGGGCGCGGCCCGAACCGCAGCCAGCCACTATTCAGTCATGGTCAAGAATACGGCGCAGTTATTCAATGCAGGCCCGCCGGTCGTCGCACGGATTGGCCAGCATGTCACCAAGAACGAACTGGGAGGCAGCCAGATACATACGCGCAACGGCGTGGTTGATGATGAGGCAGCCACTGAGCAAGAAGCTTTCGAACGTGCGCGCCGCTTCCTGTCATATCTGCCCTCGTCCGTCTTTGAGGCTGCACCTCGCGGCGTCATCCCCGAAGCCAGCCAGGATCAGGAATGGCTGCTGGGCGCTATTCCACGAGACCCCCGATCAGTCTACAAGATCCGGCCTATCATTCAGACTCTTACAGACAAGGATTCATTCTTCGAGATCGGCAAACGCTGGGGCAAGGCGCTGGTAACCGGGCTGGCCCGCATCGATGGGTGGCCCGTGGCCATCATGGCCAGCGATCCTTATCACTATGGCGGCGGCTGGGACCGCGCCACGGCCGAAAAACTGATCCGCTTCGTTGACCTTGCCCAGGCATTCCAACTGCCAGTCGTCAACATGGTGGACATCGCGGGTTTCCAGATCGGTGTCGAGGCTGAAAAATCGGGAGTCATGCGCGCCGGAGTACGTGCACTTGCCGCAGTCTATCAGGCGACCGTGCCATGGTGTTCCATCATCCTGCGGCGCGCATACGGTGTAGCCGCCGCCGCCCACCAGCATATGGGCCGGCACAATTTCCGTTACGCCTGGCCATCGGCCAACTGGGGTTCACTGCCCATCGAAGGAGGTCTCGAAGTAGCCTATAAGGCCGAAATTGAAGGCGCTGATGACCCTCAACGCAAGCGCGCTGAGATTGAACAGCGCGTACGCAGCCTGACCTCACCCTTCCGGAGCGCTGAAGCTTTTGTCATTGAAGACATCATTGATCCGCGCGAAACCCGGCAACGACTGGTCGAATTCGCTGGCCTGGCCGCACGCCTGCGTGAACCTGGTCAGAAAACCTTTGGCATACGTCCATGACGGCGCGGTTGTCGCGACCCGATCAGAGCAACTGTCATATCTATCGACGACAAGACTCAATCATCAATACAACGGCAATCAATACCTCAACACCAGGAGACTACTGATGCATTCCAACTCCACACGCAAGACTATCCCCTTCAAGCAAACCGCGACTACGGCAGGATCCAGCGTTTCGGTCACCCGCAGAAAGCTGCACCTGGCTTGCGCCGCTCTGCTCGCAGGCTTGACAGCCTGGGCGCCACTGACACTGGCTGCCGGAAAATGGCCTGCCCAAGCCATTACGGTTGTTGTACCTTTCCCTGCAGGCGGCATGACAGACGTACTGGCACGCAGGCTAGCCATGCATATGCAGGACAAACTGGGACAAAGCGTCGTGGTGGAGAATCGCGCAGGCGCCAGCGGCCAGATCGGCACTGACTATGTGGCACGCGCCAAACCAGATGGCTACACCCTTCTGGTGTCCGCCACACATCATGTCATTAACCCCGCCATACGTGGCAACCTGCCCTATGACGCCCGCAAAGATTTCACCAACCTCGCGCTGATGGCCACAACCCCCAACGTGCTTGTTGTCAACAAAGATGTTCCCGCAAGCAACCTGAAAGAGTTTTCGGAATACGTGAATAAGCACCCCAACGGTGTGATGTTCGGCTCCTCAAGCATAGGCGGCGCCACGCACCTGTCGGGCGAACTACTCAAACTGAAAACAGGACTCCAGTTGACTAACGTACCATACAAAGGCGCGACGCCCGCGATGACGGACTTGCTGGGCGGCCAGATACCCGCGCTGTTCCATGACATCACGACCATGGCCCCACTTGTGCGGGACGGACGCGTCAAAGCCATTGGCGTGACTTCGGCGCAGCGCAGCCCTGCCCTTCCGGACGTGCCCACCATCGCGGAACAAGGTGTTCCTGATTACCTGGCCATAACCTGGATTGGCTTCTACGCGCCGGCAGGCTTGCCTGACGATATCGCAAAGCAGCTCAATCAGCTGGCCCGCGAAAGCATGCATACCAAGGACGCGCTGGAAGCGTTCAAGAGCAATGGAACAGAGCCTGGCGATATGGATCTGCCGGCCTACAACCAGTTTGTCAACAGCGAACTGGACAAGTGGCAGGATGTCGTAAAGCGTGCGGGGGTGAAGGTTGAATAAGCCCAGCGAGCCAGCAATGGTCACCGACACAGCAACTTCCCCGCAAATCCTGGACATACTGTCGCCCCGCCGCATCGCGGTGCTTGGCGCATCGGACAATCCAATCAAGGCGGGTGGGCGGCCTATTCATTACATGAAGCAATATGGATTCGCCGGCGACATTTATCCCGTCAACCCTGGTCGAAGCAGCGTTCAGGGCTTGCCCGCCTACCCTTCGCTGAAAGACCTTCCACAGCCTCCGGACGTCGTCATCATCAGCGTGGCAGGCAAGGACGTGGCACACGCCATTGACCAGGCGGCACAAGTTGGCGCCCGTGCCGCCGTCATATATTCATCTGGGTTTGCGGAGCTCGGAGACGAAGGCAGGCAGGCGCAACAGCATATTCTTGCGCGGGCACGTGCTGGTGGATTGAGACTGCTGGGGCCGAATACCCAGGGGGTGGCCAATTTCCGCAATAATGCCATCCTCAGCTTCTCGACCATGATCAATGAGTGCCCGCCCGAGGATGGCCCTGCGGCTATCATCAGCCAGAGTGGCGCGGGTGCCGCCATCGTATATGGAGGCATGCGCCGCCAGGGCCTGGGTGTACGGTATCTGGTTGCCACCGGCAATGAGGCGGATCTGAATGTGGCGGACATTGCCAGCGGCCTGATGCAAGATCCCGATTTGCGGCTGATCCTCACCTATGCCGAATCCCTGCGTGACCCGGCGCTGATGGCACGCGCGGCCCGCCTCGCGGCAGCGCGCGATCTGCCTGTCCTGGCCGTCATGGCAGGCCGCACAAGCGAAGGCCAGATGACAGCCAGCTCGCACACGGGAGCCCTTGCAAGCGAAGACGCCCTCACCGAGGCTTTCCTGCGGCAGCACAATATCGTGCGCGTCAATGATTTTCATGAGCTGTCCGAGTTTTCCCGCCTGTTCATGAAACGGGAACGCCCGCGTGGCCGCCAGGTCGTGGCCATCAGCAACTCAGGGGCAACCTGCGTTCTGGCGGCTGACGCCGCCCAGCAAAATGATCTTGAGCTTGTCCGCTTCAATGACACGCAAACCGCCAGTCTGCGAGAAGTGCTGCCAGTTTTTGTATCCCCACGCAATCCAATCGACATGACCACGGCGCTGCTGACCCAGCCCGATATTTATGGCCAAACTCTGCAGCGGGTAGCTCAAAGCGGCGCGGCCCATAGCGTTTTCACGGGCTTTCCCATTGGAGGCGAGGGGTATGACATGGACGGCTTTGCCCGCCAGACCGCTGACTTCTCCAGGGAGGCCGGTGTGCCTGTCGCGGTTTGCGCAGTACAGGACTGGGTTATCGATGCATTCCAGAAGAAAGACGTTCCTGTCTTCCAAAGCGAAGCTCGCGCAATGCGCGGCCTCGGCTTGCTTGCGGACTACGAGGCTCGCCGCCATCGGCTGCTGTCGGCTTCCGAACCCGCCGCGTCTGGAACACCTCCGCATCACCAGGCAAATTCACTTTCCGCACACCAAGGCGCGCTGGACGAGCCCACAAGCCTGGCTGTACTGAGCGGGGCGGGGCTGAGTGTGGTTGACCATCACGTCTGCAGAGAAGAGGCGGATCTGGCTCAAGTGCTGGCAGATCTGCCCACTCCATTTGTCGCGAAGGGGGTCAGTGCCTCGGTAAGCCATAAATCTGACCACGGCCTGGTACGGCTCGGGCTGCGTACCGCTGACGATGCCCGCAACGCATGGGAAACATTCCGGCAAACATTGCAATCGCTGGGAGCTCCTTTTGAAGGCATGCTTGTTGCGCAACAATGCAAAGCCGATTTTGAGCTTGCGCTTGGCGCACATCTGGATCCCGCATACGGGCCTGTTGTCATGGTAGGCCAGGGAGGCGTGTTGGTAGAGTCATTGCGAGATACACAGTTTCTGTGTGCGCCTTTCTCCCTTGACGATGCACGTGATGCGCTTGGCCGCCTGTTCATCGCCCGGGCTTTCGGTGCGACCCGTGGCATGCCTGCCGTTGATGTCGATGCCATAGCCATGCAGCTGGTCAAACTGGGAGACTGGTTCGCCGCATCCGCAGGCAACATTCTCTCCATTGACGCGAACCCAGTTCTGGTCTCGCGTAATGCGCCACCCGTTATCGTAGACGCAGTCGTTGTCCTGAAAGAGGAACAAGCATGACATCCGCACACAATCCAGAACGCGCCAGCCATCCGCTTCCCAGGCGCCTGCTCATTGCCAATCGCGGCGCCATCGCTGCGCGCGTCATGCGCTGTGCCCAGTCGCTGGGGATCGAGGTCGTGGTGGTCCACTCACCAGTGGATGCAACCCTGCCCTACGTAGACATTGCTGATCAGGCCTTCGAGCTGCCTGGAAATATGCCAGCCGACAGCTACCTGAACCAGGATGCCATTCTCGAAATTGCCAAACGCGCCGACGTGGATGCAATTCACCCAGGCTATGGTTTTCTATCCGAAAGCGCCCAGTTCGCGCAGCGCGTGCGTGATGCTGGCATGTGCTTTGTGGGGCCAAGCCCCATCTGGCTGGAGCGCCTGGGTGAAAAGACCGGTGCGCGCCGTTTCATGCTAGCCCAGGGGATGCCCCAAACACCCAGTTCCGAAATTCTTCCCGACGATGCTGAAACAGTATGCCGTGCCGCAGACGGCATAGGCTTCCCGGTGCTGATCAAACCGGCGCTTGGCGGTGGCGGGATAGGAATGGTTCCAGTACACAAAGCAGAAGACCTGGCAACAGCCTGGGCTTCGGCCCAGGCTGTTGCACAGCGCAGCTTTGGAAGGGCCAGCCTGTATCTGGAAAAACTGGTGCAACGGCCCCGCCATATTGAATTTCAATTCCTGGCGGATCGATACGGCAATGTGGCTGCGCTGTATGAGCGCGACTGCAGCGTACAACGACGCAACCAGAAAGTTCTGGAAGAGGCGCGGGCACCCGGGATACCAAAGGATCTGCTTGATGAAATGGCGGAGCGGCTGCGCGATATCCTGTCACGCACAGGCTATGACGTGATAGGCACAGTGGAAACGCTCTACACGCCGGAAGACGGCTTCTGCTTTCTTGAAGTGAATACGCGGTTGCAGGTTGAACATGCTGTGACCGAACAAGTGACAGGCGTGGACATTGTTGAGGCCCAGATCCGTCTTGCCGCAGGCCAGACTTTGCGGGAGGTCCTGCCAGATATGCCCCAGGCAACTGGTCACGCGATACAGGCTCGTATCTATGCGGAAGACCCCCGCAGGTTTCTACCCTCACCCGGCACGCTATCGCGCTTTGATATTCCTCTGCTGGAAGGTATACGGGTAGAGACGGGCTATGCGGCGGGCTGCGAAGTTCCCCGATACTACGACCCAATGCTGGCCAAAGTGATCGCCACTGGCAAAGACCGCGCAGAAGCAATGGCTCGCCTGCATACCGTCCTTTCGGGCACGATTATTGAAGGAGTGAGAACTAATGTTCCTTTCCTGCTGCGTGCCTTGTCCGACCCTGATTACCGCAACGGGGAACTGGACATCGAAATAGTCGGACGCGTGCTTGCCCGCCCCGAAGAGATTAGCCAGCCAGCGCAAATACCTGCCTGAGCAACACAACTGATATAAAAGGATATTTATCCATGAGTACTATTCAATCCATTGTTTCCGGCACTATTGTCAAGATTCATGCGGCACCGGGGGATCGCCTGGCTCCCGGCGACCCCGTCATTACCGTAGAATCGATGAAAATGGAGATCCCCGTTGAGGTCGAAAGTGAATGCGTCATCAAAGAGATCCTGGTGACGCAAGGCGAACCAATCGAGGAAGACGACGATATCGCCATCACAGAATAAACTCCACACTATCAACCCGGCCGGTTTACCTGGCCGCGGCATCATCAGCAAACAAGAATGAATACTGCGACCATAATGCACACAGAGCTTTCCACAGCATCAGACAGTGAAAAGGATAACGCCAGCTACTTCGGCCTGGCCATCCCTTTCATGAGCTATATCGGCCTGCGGGCCGAGCATATCGAGCCTGGGTACGCCCGCACGAGGCTGCCCGACAACCCCATGCTGGTCAACAGCCGGGGGGATGTGCATGGCGGCACCCTGATGAGCGTGCTCGACTTCACCCTGAGCGCTGCCGCCCGGGGCCATGATCCGTTGAGCCTGGGTGTGGTCACGGTGGAAATGGGCACCCATTTTCTGGATGTCGCACGAGGCGACCTCGTGTTCGAGGCCAGGGTGCTCCGACGTGGCCGCAGCACAGTCTTCTGCGAAGGAAGCGCCGCCAATGCAGACGGCACCACCGTCTGCGTTGCCCGTGCCACGTTCAAGTTGATCAAGCTGAACAAGGAAGGGTGATGTCTGGTCGGGGCTGGGTATGCCTCTGCGTGAGAGCGCATTGAAATGCAAATCCATCCAGCTTAAATAGGGTAGTCGTAGCCATTAAATAGGGTATTGTCTAAGAAATTGCCCCATTAATCTGGTTTGACTACCCTATTTCCAAACCTTGTTGCTTTCCATATGGGCAAGCCATTGCTTTCAAAAGGCCTGCCCAATCCACCAAGCGCTACCGAACGCTTCTGAATTCCGAAAAACCGTCACACCACCGCCAGTCGTTCCACCGTGTCGGGGAACTTCTCGACCAGACGGATCAGCAAGGCGGCCTGAGCGTTCGGCTTGGCCCGGCCCTGCTCCCAGTTTTCCAGTGTGCGGGGGTTGGTGCGTAGATAGCGGGCGAACACTGGGCGCGACAGGTGCAGGCGCTCGCGCAGGGCCAGCAGCTCGTCGGCGGTCACGTCCGGCACCGGGTTGATTTCCACCTCATGTGTGCGCAGCGTAGCTGGGAAGTTGGTGGCCGCCTGGCCACTGCGCTCCAGTAGCCGGGGCTCGATCTGCAGCACCAGCATTGCGGCGAAAGAAGCCTTTCATGTCTGGAAAGGCGGTTCGCAGGTCATTTTGCGGGCGAGTTCCGCTTGTGGGCAGGTCATAAGGAGATGTCTGCCGTCCCACGGTCAGCCGAAAATCGGCCTGCAGCTCCGCCACGCACTGAAGACCGCCCAGAACCGACTGCGCAACCGGTAGCGCTCGCTGAGCCTGGCCGCTCATCAATTGAGCCTTTGATCGCGAAAAGCGTCGTGAAAAATGATTTCATCCGGATCATATTACCGCCGCCTTCTCCGCTTCTTCCAGCAGCCACTCCTCGAACTGCCGGTGCAATAGCGTTTTCTGCGTCGCCACGGGGGTGATGGCCCAATGCTGTCGCGCTGGCGTGCGAATGTCCGGAAATGGCGCAACGATACGGCCCAGCTCAGCGTCACCCGACAAGGTCGGGAAAGGGCCTATTCCCAGGCCCAGACCGTCCGCCACGGCGTTGTAGCTGACGTAGAAGTGGTCGAAACGCAAGGTATCCCACGGGCGGTTGGGTAGGCCGGCGGCAGTCAACCATGCATCCCAGTGGCGTGGCCGCGTGTCGGTGTAGATCCAGGTGTGCTGATTGATGTCGGCCGGTTCTTTGATCGGTTTGGCGCGCACCAGTCCGGGCGCGGCGATCAGGGTCTGCCATTCCTCGAAAAGAGGAAAGCCGCTATAGGCCGCCTGAACAGGCGCATCACGCCGGATAGCCAGGTCAAACGCGCCGTCCAGCCCCAGCTGCTGGGTGGTCGCCGTCTGTACTTGAATGCGCGCGTCGCGATAACGCTCCTTGAACGCTGGCAGCCTGGGTATCAGCCATTTCATTGCGAAGGTCGCCGGCGCGCTCACACGCAGCAGCCGCGTGGTCAGCCCTTTCCCATAAGAAAGACTCGCCTCCTGGATGCGCCCGAAGGCCTGGGCGATTTCCTCTGCATAGGCCAGTGCATGGGCGGTGGGCGCCATGCAATGGCCTTCACGTTCAAACAAGGGATAGCCAAGCCATTCTTCCAGCTGCTTCATCTGCCGGCTGACCGCGCCGTGCGTGACCGATAGTTCGTCGGCCGCCGACGTGAAGCTGCGATGCCGGCAGGCGACGAGAAAGGATCTGAGGGCGTTGAGTGGAGGTGACGAATTCATTGCAAACCTGTGATTTTTAATCACACAAACACAAGAATTAATGGAAATACGAGAAAAGTTATTACGATAGCATGCAGTTTCTGATCACCCAGGAGCTGAAATGAGTTTTGTTGAATTGCATGGTCGTCGCTATCGTCTGCCGACCCGCCCAGTTGTCGTCATCTGCATTGACGGATGTGACCCCGAGTACATCAGCAACGTATTGCAACGCGGTTTGTGCCCTAATCTGTCGACGATGATCCGCGACGGTTTTTCCAGCATCGCAGACTGCGTCATGCCATCGTTTACCAATCCCAACAATGCTTCTATCGTGACCGGCGCCCCGCCTCGCGAGCACGGCATCGCTGGCAACTATTATCTGGATCGCGAAACCGGCGAGGAAATCATGGTGAACGACGCCCGCATGCTGCGCGGCTCAACTCTGCTCGCTCTGTTGTCGCAGGCCGGAATCCCCACCGCGGCCGTCACAGCCAAGGACAAACTGACCAAACTCATCGGCAACGGCCTGAACGGCCCCTGCTTCTCCAGCGAACGCGCCGACCAGACATCTCTTGCAGAATACGGCTTCGAGACAGGTGAAGCGCTCGTCGGCCGGCCACGACCCGACATGTATTCGCCGGACCTCTCGCTGTACGTGCTGGACGCCGGGCTGGAATTGCTCAGGCGTGGCATCAGTCAGGTGATGTATCTGTCTTTGTCGGACTTCGTTCAGCACAAGTATGCGCCCGGCGAGCCGGAGTCGGACGCTTTCCTGCTCGAAATCGACCGCCGCGTGGGCGAGTTCATTGCACTGGGCGCCACAGTGGGATGTGTCGCGGACCACGGCATGTCGCGCAAGACGGATTTTCATAATACGGCTCAGCTGCTGTTCGTGGAAGACGTGCTTGCCGAGGCGTTCGGCGATGGCAGCGCGCGCGTGATCTGCCCCATTACCGACCCTTTCGTCAGGCACCATGGCGCGCTTGGATCGTTCGTCCGTGTATACATGCGCGATGCCGGCAACATCGAAGCAGCCAAGGCGCTGTTGTTGCGCCAGCCCGGCGTGCACGAGGTGCTGTCCCGGCGCGAAGCTGCTGACCGCCTGAATCTTCCTTTCGACCTCGAAGGCGATCTGGTCGTGATCTCGAAAGAAGACTGGGCCCTGGGCAGCGCGCGAAAGGATCATGACCTGGAAGCAGTGCAGGACCGGCCGCTGCGCACGCATGGGGGGTACTCTGAGCAGCGCGTTCCGTTCTTGGTATCGCGCCCGCTCGACCAGGAAGGACAGGCATGGGCAAGCAGCCAGCGGCTGCACAACTACGACATTTTCCACGTCATTCTGAATCACACCAATTGATCGGTTTTTATCAAGGTGTCATCGAAACACGGTAGGGTAATCAGCATGCCAAAAAAGCGCTGTGTTGTAGTCATCTGCGATAGCCTTCGCAACGATCTCCTGGGCCCCAGTACACCGACACTGACTATTCTGGAGCAGAGCGGCACCCGCGCGCTGCAGGCACGAGCCGTATTCCCCTCCACCACCCGTGTCAGTGCCGCCAGCGTCGCCACGGGGTGTTACCCGGAACAGCATGGCCTGCTGGGCAATACCATGATCCTGCCAGAAGCCGAAGGCCTGGTCGCGCGTTCGGTGGGCAAGCCGGAATTCCGGGAACAGCTGCATGCAGCCACTGGCGCCTATCTGCGCGTACCAACGCTGGCCCAACGGCTGAAGGCGCGCGGTACAACGGCGATCTACTCCAATGTGTCGCCCGGGGCGGCCTACTTCTTCGATCCGGAGTGCCACGGCTATGTATTCCACCGGGCGGGTTCATACGCGCCCGGTGGCAAGGCGCTGTCAGGGGATCAAGGACTGGAAATTTCCTCGGGCGCAGCAGGCGATGCGCACATGACTTCGCGATTCAGCGAGCACCTGCTCGCAGATGAGCACCTTGTGCTGGGGGTACTGTGGCTATCGGAGCCTGATGCCAGCGGGCACGCTGTGCCTTTGGGCAGCGCCAGGCACCAGCAAGCCATCCGCAGCGCTGACACATGCGTCGCCCAAGTGCTCGAAACGGTCAGCCAGCTGCGTGAGCGAGGTGAAGACGTGTTGCTGATGGTGGGATCGGACCATGGCATGGTAACTATCACCAATCAAGTGAATATCGGACACGCACTGGTCGAGGCCGGCTTCAAGGCCGCGCCCTACAGCCGTGACATCGTAGTGGCGCCCAATGGCACGGCGGCTGTCCTGGGGTTCAACGACGATTACCCGCACCGCGAAACGCTGCTGACCTGGCTGGCGCAACAACCATGGGTGGGTGAAATGGCGGCAGGCGGCGAACTGGCTGACTGGGGCATGCCGGATTCCCCATCCAGCCGGATCGCCATTTCAATGGCCGGCGACGACGCCCGCAACGCTGAAGGATTGCCCGGGACCGCCTGGTACGCGGTGGACCCTTCAGAGGACAAGGATTACATCGGTCAGGGACAACATGGCGGCCGTCACCTGCGCGAGCGCCATTCGTTCCTGATCATTCAAGGGGGAGATTTCGCCCCGTCCGCGCAGATTACGCAGACAGTGTCATTAGTCGATTATGCACCAACGATATTGCGCCACTTGAACCTGCCTGCGGAAGGCATGCAAGGGCGGCCGCTGCAACTAGCCGCGCTGGCGCAAGCCGGCGTCTGATTACCGACTGAACTGGATTGAAAGGATCATCATGAAACGAAGCTCATTCGCAACCCATCTACTTTCCGCGGCCCTCATGGCTGCCCTGCCCTTTGCCGCGCAAGCGAGCAACGAGCCGCAGGATATTCAGCGTGGCGGAACACTGCACATCGCCCTGCTCGGCCTTGACACCGCGGACCCGCACCGGCACACCGGCTCAATCGCTGTGCAGCAGGTGTACGCCGAAACCTTGACCAGCATTGCCAACGACGGCCAGGTGCAACCCTTCCTGGCCGAACGCTACGAGACCCTCGACGACGGCAAACGCTATGTGTTCCACCTGCGCAAGGGTGTGAAATTCCACAATGGCCGTGAAATGACGGCAGACGACGTCAAGGCCAACTTCGAGCGCGTACAGCAGAAGATCTCCAGCGGCTGGCTCAGCGGCGCCATGAAGCTGGTGACATCCGTGAAAACAACCGGCGACCACACGTTGGAAGTCTCGCTCGAGAAACCTTACGCGCCCTTCCTGAACCTGCTTTCGGAACTCTGGATCCTGGCACCCGAATCCAAAGGCTGGGATGAGACCATCACACACCCCATCGGCACCGGCCCCTTCGAGTTCGGACAATGGCAGCCCAACGTGCGCTTCAGCGCCCCGCGCCACGACGCGTACTGGCAAGAGGGCCTGCCCTATCTCGACGAGGTGGTCTTCGACCTGAAGGGCGACCGCGACAACAACCTGAGCCTGCGCGCGGGCGACGTGCACGTCGCCTATGTGGGCAACGACAAGCTCGACGGCCTGCGCAAGAATGGCTTCATCATCCAGCACTTGAAGGACACCGCCTGGTACTTCCTGTCGTTCAACAACCGCAAGCCTTCCGGGCTGATGTCTAACCCGAAAGTGCGCGAAGCCATCGCCAGCGCAATCGACAAGCAGGCCTACATGAACTTCGTTGCGGGCGAGGCTGGCATTGTCAGCAACCAGCCCATGCGCCCCAACACCTATTATTGGGACGAAAGCATCGAGCGGGACGACAAGTTCGCCCAGCCCAACCTGGAGCGTGCCCGCCGGCTGCTTGAGGAAGCCGGTGTCGACCCGAAGTCGCATACCCTGAAAGTGGTCTCCTGGCAGAATGACTATTCTCAGGTCATGGTACAGATGGTGCGGCAACTCGGCTTCAACATCGATCACCAAGCGCTGGACGATATTGGCGCGCAGAAACTGCTGGGTGAATACCAGTGGGATCTCGCACCCTTCCATTCCGGCCCGCGCGCCGACGTCTATCTGCGATACGCCCGATTCCTGAGCGACGGCCCCAGCCCCATGCTCTGGGGCGGCATCCAGGACAAAGAACTGGACGGGCTGATCGGTACAGCCGTCAGTGCAGCCAATCCCCAGAAGGCGCGCGACGGCTATCTGAATGCGTGGCGCCACATCATGGACAAGCAATATACCGTCGGCATTGGTCACGCGGCAGATGCCATCGGCGTAGCGCCGCAAGTCCGCGGCTACGAGACAGGCTATACCTGGAGTCAGAACCGGGTCGACGGCGGAGTGGCAAGGACATGGCTCGCCAAACAGTGAAGCAATCCGCCTGGCCCTGGGCATTGCTGGCCGTCCTGGCGGCTACCGGCTTGGCAGCCGCGCTGGGCCTGACGCAGGACCCCTACGCCCAGGACTTCATGGCCCGCAACCAGGGGCCCAGCCCAGCCCACTGGCTGGGCACCGATCAATTCGGCCGCGACCTGATGTCGCGTTTGATGGCCGGCGCCTGGCTGACGCTAAGCGTAGCCGCTGGCGCCACGTTGATGGCCCTGCTGGGGGGCGCTGGTGTGGCCCTGGCCGCCTGCATGATAGGAGGCTGGGTGCGCGCTGCCGTGTTTACGGTGTTCGACCTGCTGCGCACACTGCCTCCCATTCTCGTGGGTCTGGCCATCATGACAGCGCTAGGCGCCGGCACTGTCACGGTCATCTTCGCCATCGGGCTGACCTTCGCACCGCTGTTCGCCTATATCGCCAGCGCAGCCTACGACCGCGAGCGTCTCGCTGGCTACGCCATGGCAGCACGCTTGATGGGGGGCTCGACCTTATCGGTGGCCTGGCGCCACATGCTGCCCAACATCGCTGGCGCGCTGATCACCCAGGCCGCCATCGTAATGCCGCGGGCCGTCACCACGGAATCGGTGCTGAGCTTTCTGGGCGTAGGCGTCGCCCCCGATACGCCAACCTGGGGCCGGATCATTGCCGCCGCCTCGGAATATGCCGAAGAAGCCCCACTGAGCCTGGCCGTACCGGTCCTGACCCTAGCCTGTACCACCCTTGCACTCTCCCTGATCGGGCATCGCCTGCGTCGCGCAGAACGTTTGGACCCTGTCCCGGAGGCCACCCCATGAATACGGCCATCGTTACCCGCAGCCTCGTGGTCACGGCCCGCATGCTGCTCAGCATTGTGGCCATTGCCTTTGTGGTGTTCTTCCTCATTCGGAGCATTCCCGGCGATATCACGGATCTTTATGTCGCCTCGGGCGATCTGTCTGCCAGCCAGCAGGAACGTATGCGCAGTGAACTCGGCCTGGACGCCCATGTCTTTGAACAGTTCCAGGTCTGGTCCACCCAAGCCATGCAGGGCGATCTGGGCAAGTCACTACGCTTCCATACGTCTGTGGCGGCCATGCTGCTCGACGCCTTGCCGCACACATTGACGTTGACCGCCGGCGCCTTGATCACGGGCTTGTCCCTGGGCGGGTTGCTGGCCCTGCTCGCCTGCGCCTTCCCCACCGGACGATGGCGGCGCGGCGTCGAGCTGCTGAATGTGTGGTCGATCGCCATGCCTTCGTTCTGCATCGGCATCATCGCCGTGCTGGTGTTCTCGATCTGGCTTCAATGGCTGCCGATCCGCGGGCAGCTGCTCACGCCCATCATCATCCTTAGCCTAGACGTGGCAGGTCAGGTCGCCAAGCCGCTGTATGAGGAGCTGATGGACATTACCCGCCGCGGCTTCGTGCGCACCGCTCGCGCCAAGGGCCTGGGCAACTGGCAGATCGTTTATCGGCACATCCTTCCCAACGCCGCAGCCGTAGTGATCAGCTTGGCCGGCGTCATTTTCGGCAATCTCATCGGCGGCACGCTGACCATGGAAATCGTATTCGGCCTGAATGGCGTAGGAGGGCTCACCTTCACCGCCATCCAGGGCCGTGACTATCCCCTGGTACAAGCGGGCATTACATGGCTGGCCGTCGCCGTCGTCATCATGAACCAGCTTGCCCGCATGGCAAGCCTATGGATAGACCCCAGACTGAGGAGCATCAAATGACCCCACTCTTGACGGTACAGAACCTGCAGATACGCGCCGGAGCACGCACCCTCGTCACCGGTGTCGACCTCGCTCTGAATGAAGGGGAGTTTCTGGCGGTGATTGGTGAGTCCGGCAGCGGCAAGTCGCTGACGTCCATGGCCTGTTGCGGCCTGCTGCCCTTTGAACTCACGGCTCACGGCGCTATCCGCTTCGCGCAACATGATGTGCTCGCACTGACGCCGTCCGAATGGCGCTCGTTGCGCCGCAACGGCGTAGCCGCCATCTTCCAGGATCCCATGTCGTCGCTGAACCCGCTGATGACAGTCTCGGCACAGCTGGCCGAAGCCATCAACGGCACTACCCGGCTCGACCTCGCAAGCGCGGATGCCGCCCGCAACCTGCTGCGTGAAGTGGGTCTGCACGATACCGAGCGCATGCTCAACGCCTATTCCTACCAGCTCAGCGGCGGGCAGCAACAGCGCGTGCTCATCGCCATGGCGCTGGCCACGAACCCCCGCCTGCTGATCGCCGACGAACCGACCACAGCGCTCGACGCCTCGACGCAAGCCCAGGTCATCGAACTGTTGCAGCGCTTGCGACAGCAGCGTGGCATGGCGATCCTCATGGTGACACACGACCTGTCCATCGTGCGCTCCGTGGCAGACACCATTGCGGTATTCCACCACGGCCGTTGCGTGGAGCAAGGCAAAGCGTCGGCGGTCATCACCCACCCCCAGCACGTCTACACCCGTGCGCTAGTCGGGGCGTCGATGCAAGGCGTCGATCTTCCCCTGCGCAAACCTGCGCAGGCGCCGCATACTGTGCTGCATGCCCGGAATGTCGCATTCCGCTACCCGAACGCCGTGCGAATGGCCCTGCAAGGCGTCAAGCTGAGCCTGAAGGCCGGAGAATGCCTGGGCATCGTGGGAGAATCAGGCTCAGGCAAAAGCACCTTGGCGAAGATCTTGGTGGGAGCCATGCAGGCCGATAGCGGAACAGTCGAAGTCTGCGGGCTGTCGCCCCGCGACAGATGGCGCAGCACGCGCCGCAATCTGGCATTCGCCAGGAAATGCCAATACATCTTCCAGGACACCACAGGCAGTCTCAACCCGTCCCATACCGTGGCGCGCACCTTGCAGGAAGCCCTGCTGCGATCAGGCGACACCATTACGCCCACGGACCGCCTCTCCGAATTGATGACTGAGGTCGGCCTTGATCCCGAACTACTGTCTCGCCGGCCCGATGGCCTATCGGGCGGGCAACGCCAGCGCGTGGTCATTGCGCGGGCCCTGGCTGTCAACCCCGAAGTGCTCGTATGCGATGAGCCGGTATCGGCGCTTGATGCGCACCTGCAAAAGCAGATCGTAAACCTGCTGGTGCGCCTGCTGGGATCGCGCCGCATGGCCATGGTGTTCATCGGTCACGACCTGGCCCTCATGAGCAAGTTCTGCGACCGGCTCGCGGTCATGGACCAGGGCGTAATCGTCGAACAAGGAGTCACGGCAGACATGCTGGGCGCGCCGCAAAGCACGGCATTACAAACGCTGATGGACCATTCGTTCTCCGACAGGGCCGGCTCGGCCAGAAAGCGCGCCCTGCTCAGTTGCGCGGCGTGAGATTTGCGTTGGCCACTACCATATTGACACCTTCGACGGCTGATTCAATGCTCGCCTACGCGGACTTTCAGCGCATCGTCACTGATTCCTGTGATACCCGATTCTTTCTACTCTCAACAACGCGGATACAACCTCAACAACGACCGATACACCAGGTTCTTCCAGCGTTCAATAATGTGCACGCATACGGCCGATGCATGGATGCTTGGCGGCAAAGTTTTGCCGGTAAACAGCCTGCAGGTCGGTCTGCTCCAGCGCATGGCCAAGCAGGATGGATGCCTTGCTTGACCAAGACACGCGCCTTCTCGCGGGCCGCACGTGCCTCTGCAAGACTTACACCACCAAGCGCTACTGAGCGCCACCGAGATCCAGCAAAAATCGTCAGACGTTGATCACACGTTTAAACGTTGATCGGTCGGCAAAGTGCCGTGAATGCTAGGTTTCGCGGGGAAATCGCGTCACGGGCTTTGCGGGAATCGCTGGAAGTACCCCCAGTTGTACCCCCAGAGGGGGCACAAGGATCATAAACCAAACCCATGGGCGATTCCAGCAGGCCCGCTCCCTGCAACAAACCGGATGATGCGCAGATCGCATTGTTGCCTGACGGGCACGAGAGTCTGCGATGAGATGTGAGGCACCGGGCCGTTCTGGCCTATACCTCGGAGAATTCTCATGGCCACCCATCCCATCCACCACAATTCGCACGGGCACGATGCCTCGTTCACCACGCCCGCTGCGCTCATGCTCGACACTCGGCTCACGCCGCTGGAACGCAACGGCTGGCAGGTGCTGCGCATGCTGCGCGCGGCGGACGGCACCAGCCCCTTGGCGAACCTGGGGCAATTGCGCCGCTATCTCACCTCGACGCCGCTGGGGCAGCGTGCCGGCTACGAGACAGCTTGGCGCGTCCTGGTCGTACTGCGGCTGACTGGCTGGATCAGCTTGGTGGGGCAGCAGCGCGACCCCATGACCGGCCATGTTCTCAGCGAGCTGTATCAGGTCCATGAGCAGGCGTTGAGCTTCCCGCAAGCCTGCGCACTCGATGCCAACTTGTCGCAACTGCTGCGCGAATCCGTAGACCATGCAAACAATCTGGTTGATCGTGTGGCGGTGCATATCCAGCAGACACTGGTACAAGCGCCTGCCTCGGTCAGCAGTCAGGAGCAGCGCCGCGATGATGATGAGCCACCCCTGCCGCCCGCCCCCACGGATTCGCATCCGGCATCAACATCGAATGAGGTAGTCAGCAACACCGATGGTATGCAGCAAACCAGCCATGCCTATCAGGCGACGCCTGAGCCAGCCAGTACGTATACAACGTATTCGTATAAAAAGAACGTACGTACCGCACGCGCGCGTGAAGAGATCGATGCAGCTCCGTCGGTGTCCTTGCCGCCTTGTCTGCGCAACGCCAAGCCCGACCAGCAGAAAGACATGCTGGTGGCCCTGCGTCGGGTGCCGTCTCAGCATCAGCAGGAAGTGCTGGATGAATTGCAGGCACGCAGCCAGAGCGGCACCGTGCGCAATGTCGTCGCTTATTTCTTTGGCCTGGTCAGGCGGGTGCTTGCCGGTGAGTTTCGCTTGTGGGCGGGACGCAGGCAGGCACAACTGGCCACTCATCCGCAACAGGCGGCACCTTGCGTGGCGGGAAGTGCCCCACCCTCGCAGCCATGCCCGGCACCTGTTTCCCAACCCGCCTCACGTGAGACCGCGCTTGCCTATATCTCCCTCATCCGCAAGAAGCTGAATATGCCGGTGAACGCCGGGGAGCTTGCCGCACAGGTGATGCAGGCCGAGGGGTGGCCTGTGTAGGAGCGGCATGGGAATCATGGCGGTCCTACACAGGTAGCCACCGAGTCCGGAGGCTGCGGCAGTGCCGCAGGCAGAGGGATAGACGGCTGCCGCAGCTCATAGCCCTTTCGCCTAGGCTCGATGCCACGACCGGGCCGTCACTGCCCACCGCAGTGACGGCCCCACGCACCCCAGCAACAATGCGGGCGAGCGCAGATCCCTATTGTGTGCGGCATACATGATGATGCCCGTCCTACACTGACCCGACAGTTGCCAAGACCGGTGGGCTTCGTACACCGGCATCCCCAAAACGCAGGTTCCTGCAAGCGTTGACCCGCAAGGGCGGAACCACTCCCAGGTGTGCCCAGGCTCGACTTGCACGCCGCTCCCTATCCATGGGACAGAGCCGTCTTCATCCGTTCGCACTCGTCCATGCCGCGCCTGCGGCGCATCTCCCCACGGTGACTTCCGCCTGCGCGTCGTGCGTAGGGGTGGTTGCCGTTTTCATCCCACTCACTTTCAACAAGGAGGATTCATCCACGCCTACCGCTCTCTCATCCTGTAGTTCCTCCGTCCGGCCTTCCAACAGGAAGCAAGATGGATGCCTCATTCGAGGCCCTGGTGTCTCCTGAACACCATGCCCTTGCCCTCACGGGATCTCGCCTTGGCGAGCTGGCACGAACACTAACCATTGAGTTTCAGGACAACGCCGCACGACGCTTTGCTTGGAGGCTGGACGATGGACGACTTGACCTACACCCTGCGACAGCTCTGCCAGCGCAACCGCGACGGTAGCTATACCACGCAGGCCGACCGGATGCGTTCGCTGTCGCTGGCCGCACGGCAACTGCGCGAGGCCGGTTTCCGGCAAATGAAGGCATCATCGCTTAAGGGCAAGCATGTCCAAACGCTGCTGGATCGCTGGCAAAGCGAAGGTTTGTCGCCTGGCACCATCAAGAACCGGCTGTCGCATCTGCGCTGGTGGGCCGAAAAGATCGGCAAGGCAGGCATCCTGCCGGCGGACAATATGCAGCTTGGCGTGGCTGAGCGGCGCTACGTGACCAACATCAGCAAGGCCCGCGAGCTAGGCGCGGGCCTTCAGCAAGTCACCGATGCCCATGTACGCATGAGCCTTCAACTACAGGCCGCTTTTGGATTACGCCGAAAAGAGTCACTGCTGTTTCAGCCGCTCTATGCTGATCGTAGCGATCATCTGGCCTTGAAAGGTTCTTGGACGAAAGGCGGGAGGGCACGCACCGTGCCAATCGCCACGCCTGAGCAACGCGAAGTACTGCAAGCAGCTCACCAGCTAGCCGGAACGGGATCTTTAATCCCGACAAACAAAAACTACATCCAGCAGCGGCATGTCTATGACGGCCAATGTAAAAGAGCTGGGCTGAGCAGCATGCATGGGCTGCGACATCAGTACGCGCAAAACCGCTACAAGGCCTTAACGGGTTGGAAAGCGCCTGTAGCTGGAGGCCCTCCCTCCACGACGCTAAACAACGCACAACAAATTCTAGATACCGAGGCACGGCAGGTCATCAGCCGTGAATTGGGCCACGAACGCCTGCAGATCACGGCCGTCTACCTCGGAAGGTAGTCGTCGATTTATTTGCGTTGAGCAACGGTCATAAACATTCTTGTTAGCCAGCCCTCCTAAAAAAACACATGCAATACTCCATCCTCGCTCAAAACTAGAAAATTTTGTACTATCCTGTCGTTGTTTGACCTCTAATGGCCACCACCATGCCCACACACAGTAGCGAAGGCGAAATTCTTACCATCAAGCAGGTCGCTGACTACCTGAAGGTCACTGAGCGGACGATCTACAGGTTGGCCGGGGCCAAGAAGATCCCAGCCTTCAAAGTTGGCGGGACGTGGCGGTTCTCGCGTGTAGACATTGACAACTGGATCAAGCAGCAGTCACTGGAAGGACTCGACGCCGCGCGCGAGGGTGACGACACGGCCAATGGCCAAACGAACGATGGAGTGCGGAAGTAATGCTGGGCCTGACACTACGAGAAGAATTCCGGGGCAAGCGCCTCAAGGGCACGGCCATTGAGCTGTCCAACGACCAGCAGACGGGCGCGACCCAGATCGCAGCCCAGCAGTTTCTGGAGATCACCTATCCGACGCACGATTTGCTGAAAGGCATCGAGGCCGTCGGCCCCAGCCATGGTCGCCCCGTGGTTGTGATCGGCGAACGCGGCCTCGGCAAGTCGCACTTGATGGCCGCGCTCTACCACGCGGTGACCGACCCCGCCTCGACCAAATCATGGCTCAACGCATGGTCCACCACGCTGGCCGACGCCAACATCGGCAAGATCGCCCTGCGCGACGGGATGCACGTCATCGGCGAGAGCCTGCATCGCCACCGCTACAAGTTCCTGTGGGATGTGCTGTTCGAGAACCACCCCCATGGCACCTACATCAAAGGCAAATGGGAAGGTCAAGGCGCATCCAAGACGGAAATCCCGTCCGACAAACTCATCATTGAGCTGCTGGAAAACAAGCCGACGATGTTGCTGCTGGACGAGTTCCAGACGTGGTACGACGGCCTGACCAACACCAAGCAGTACCCGTGGAAGAACTGGGCGTTCAACTTCATCCAGATTCTTTCGGAGATCGCCAAGGAGCGGCCCGACCTGCTGGTGCTGGTGATCTCGGTGCGCAACGGCGGCAGCGACGCCTATCAGCAGGTGCATCGCGTTAACCCGGTCGCCATCGACTTCAAGGCAGGTGGCAGCGCCGAGCGCATCCAGCAGGATCGCCGCCGGATGCTGCTGCACCGTCTGTTCGACAACCGCTTGCAGATCGCCAGCGGCACCATCGAATCGCTGGTCGCGCAACACGTCGCCGAATCCTTCCGCCTGCTCAATGTGCCTTCCGCCGAACAGGAACGCAAGCGCCGTGAATTCACCGAATCGTGGCCCTACGCGCCGCACCTGCTGCGCCTGCTCGAAGAACAGGTGCTCATCGCCACCGACGCACAGGAAACGCGCGACCTAATCCGCATCCTCGCGAACCTCTACAAGAGCCGTGGCGAGGCCGTACCAGTGCTCACTGCCGCCGACTTCCGGCTGGACGATGACACCTCAGGCATCGGCGCGCTGCTCGAAGCGGTCGCCAACCAGCACCACCGCACGCTGCGCGAAAAGGCACAACAGAACATCATCTCGGTGCAGGAGGCGCGGCACGACCACGCCAGCATCGCGCCACACCTGCAAGAAATCATCGGCGCGCTGTGGCTGCGCTCGATTGCCGTCGGCAACCTCGCCGGAGCCGAGCCCGCCACGCTGCAACTGGATATCACCCGTGGCAAGCCGGTGGATGACAACGCCTTCCAGGTCGAGCTGGCCACCATCGTCGAGAACAGTTTCAACATCCATCAGGATGGCACCAAACTGCTGTTCCGCGAGGAGGAGAACCCACGCGCCAAGCTCATGGCCTACGCCCGCAACGACAAACTGTTCGCCGACGGCGCGGATCAGGCACAGCTCGCCAAGCAGGTGCGCTACGTCATCGGCGGCAGCGACGAGGTTGCCAAAACCTTCCGCGTGATCGCCCTGCCGAAGTCGTGGGTCAACGATCCTTGGACGGCACTCGACGAAGCCGAGCAACCCGACAAGTGGGATGACCGCCTGCCCATCCTTGTGCTGCCCGAGGAGGCCGACAAGCTCGACGCCACGCTGGGCCGCTGGCTCAAAGACCAGTTGCAGAAGCGTCGCAACACCGTGCGCTTCCTGCTGCCGCGCTCGGGCAGTACCAACTCCTTCATGGATCGTGACCTGCTCATCCTCGCCCGCGCCGAAATGAAAGCGCAGGAATGGAGCAGCCAGAACCCCGAATACAAGAAGCTGCACAAGGAGTTCGAGAACACCCTGCGCGACAACCTCAAGAAGCGCTTCGACCGCTTTGCCGTGCTACAACGCTGGAATTTCGCCGACCCCGCGCAGTGCAAGTTCAGCGTCGAGCGGCTGGACAAACAGGGTTCACAGATTCCCGAAGCCATCGAGGAGGCGCTGACCGGCGACCTGTTCGTGCCGGAGGATTTCGAAGATCTGGTGCTCGAATACGCCAGCAACAACGAATCGGTCGGCAAACTGCTGCGTGAACTGCAAGAGCCACGCCCTGCCGGGCAGGACTGCATCCCGTGGCTGGGCGAAACGGCGATGAAGGAACGCCTGCTGCGCTTGTGTGCCAAGGGCAAGGTCGCCATCAACGTGCGCGGCATGGAGTATCTGCAAACGAACCCAGGCGAGGACGAGGACGCCGCGTGGCGGCGCCTGCGCCCCAAGCTTTCGCTCACGGGCCGCCACCTCGACGACGTGTTCGTTATGCTGCCCTCAGCCGTGCCCGCAACGGGTGGCACCACGCCACCCGCGCCGCCGCCGGCTGGCGCATATCCGACCGGTAGCGCTGCCCCCGCGCCCGGCGTGTCCGAACCCACACCGGGCGGCATCTTCAGTGGCGATGGCAGCACCACCAAACCGCGCACGCCGCTGTCGAACCCGGCCACATCGCCGCTCAACCTGATCGGCAAGATCGAAGGCTGGGGCATCGGCCCGGCTTCGACCGTGCATGAGGTACGACTTAGCTCGAGCGGCAATGGGAACAGCCGCTTGGTGGAGGTGCTGAAGATCGTTGGCGAGGCCAGAAGCGAGGTCTCTATTAGGGTGTCGTCCGCCACCGGCGCCCAACTCAAGGAACTGCTCAAGAAGCTGCCCGAAGGCATGACCTTCGAGCTGAACCTTGAGAAGGAGGACGACTGATGGCACTGACCGCCAGCGCCGTGCAGGCACTGACCCAAGGCTCCGACACCGATGCTTGGCGCGTCATCGTCGGCCACGCAGTCGAAATTGCCAGCAAACCGCTGGCCGCAGGCAACGCACCCAGCGAGGTCGTCAAGCGCGACCGCGAGATCGGCGCACTGGATTTGTTCCTCTCCTCCAGCGGCTGGGATTTGTGGCAAGCCTTTGGCGATAGCATCGAACGCACCTCGGATCGCTTGGTGCGCTGGTGGGCCGAGCCCTTCAGCGCCAAGGCGGTGTTGATCCTCGACGGCCTGTCTTTACGCGAATTGCCGTGGCTGTTGCAGGGTGCGAAGGAACATGGCTTCACCACGCACGAGGTCGCTGCCTACGCAGCCGAACTGCCCGGCGAAACCGATGAGTTTGCCCGCGCGCTCGGCTTCAATAGCCGCAGCAGGCTTCAGAATAACGGTGGCGGCCTCGCGCATAGGCTGCAAGCCGCCAATACCGAAACCGTGGACTTGCCGTGGAAGGACTGCCAAGCCCTGATCGGCAGCGCGCCGAACCAGATCTTCTGGCACCACTGGCCCGACGCCAAGCTGCACGACATCGCTGGCCAAGGCCAAGGGCTGGAACCGCTGACAAAGGACGTTGCCGAGCAACTGAGCAGCGACGACTTCTGGAGTTTCGTCGAGCGTCTCGCCACCGGGCGGCGGTTGGTCATCACCTCTGACCACGGCTACGCGGCCACCGGCTACTTCCCCGATGCGGATGGCGAGGTCGGCCAGTTCCTCAAGCAGACCTTTTCCAGCGGACGCAACAAGGCGGGCACTGGCCTCACACAAAACGACTGCGGTCCCTTCGTGCCGCCCGTGGCATTGCAGATCAACAGCCCCCACGGCGCGCACCTGCTGGCCCTGGGCCGCAGGAAGTGGCGAAGCCAAGGCGGCTACCCGACGCTCACGCATGGCGGCTTGTCGCTGCTGGAAGTGCTGTCGCCTTGGATTGAGATAAGCAGATGAGCATATTTTTCGGAGCATGGGCTAATGGCACAAGCTGATTTATTAGTCGATCTGGTCAAAACTGCGACCAGCGGGGATCAGCTTGCCTTTCGCAAAGCGGCTGAAGCGCTGATCCAGGAGGAGAAGCAGAAGGGGCACCGGCTGCTGGCGGAGCGGCTCGCCAAAGCATTGCAGCCCAGTCCCCTTCAGACTGCACGCCCGCCGGTTGGCAAGGCAGTGGGCAACAGCCCACACAAAGACCTGTTCTACGAAATCACGCCTGAGCGCAACCTGCAAAGTCTGGTATTGCCAGAAAAAATCAGGGTGCAGATACAAGAACTGGTGGAGGAACAGCATCGGGCAGAGTTGCTGCACGCCCACAATCTGCGCGCCAGAAACCGCGTCCTGCTCGCTGGCCCGCCAGGCAATGGGAAAACCACCTTGGCAGAGGCGCTGGCATTCGAGCTGATGTACCCGCTCATCGTCATTCGCTACGAAACCTTGGTCGGAAGCTATCTGGGCGAAACCTCCAGCCGGTTAAAGAGTGTGATGGACTACGCCAGAACGCAGCGTTGTGTTCTGTTCTTCGACGAATTTGAAACGCTGGGCAAGGAGCGCGGCGACACTCATGAAACGGGAGAAATAAAACGCGTCGTCAGTTCTTTGCTTATGCAACTGGATGAAATGCCTGACTACGTCGTGATCGTTGCAGCCAGCAACCATCCAGAGCTGTTGGACAAAGCCGTCTGGCGGCGTTTCCAGTTGCGCATTGAGCTGGCAACTCCGACCCGTGAGCAACTGACGCAATACATCGCCTCCATTCGCGAGCGATGTGGCGTGAAATTCGGCTATGAACCTGAAACATTGGCGAAGCATCTGCTGGGGCTGAATTTTGCAGAGGCCGAAGAATTTTGCTTGGGCGTCGTTCGTCGTGCCGTGCTCGATATGAAAACGGAGAACGCCCAGCAAATTACCAAGCTGAAGCTGGAACAATGGAAAGGCCGCCTGAAGCCAGCCGCAAAAAAACGCACGGAAGCCGCTGGCGATGTGACTGAAGAGGGGACGAACCGCTGATGGCAACCTCTCTTCCTCTTCTGGTATTTCCGCAGGCAAAAACCATCGCACCACCCAAAGGAAATGGCTTCCCGACAAGCCAGCCCCATGTTCCCGGACATGGAAAGCAGGTGGAGCGCTTGGGTGCGCAACTGACCACGTTGCAACAAGACTTCGAGCGCTACAAAGCTAGCGTCAGCGGCTCCGTGGCTGGCCTTGAGCCTGAAACGGTCTTGGTGATTGAGATTGCAGGCAGCGTCAATGAGTTTCGGCAGGCTGTCGAAGCCATTGGTCTGGAGTGGATGGGCGAATGGGATGTTGACGACATTCCTCCCGATGAGGATTTCTTCGAGCGCAATACAAAAGGGGAGCGCACAAACAAGGCAGTCAAGGGCCGAATGTTCCTCTCGCTTGGTAATGAAACTGGGATGCGCGAACTTCTGTCGTTATGGGAGCAATGGAGAAATAACCAGACACTGCCAAGCGGAAGAACCAAATGGCGCGATGTGTTCAACCAGACCGTACAAATCCGCCGATGGGGAATTGAAGAGGCGCTGCGCGAGACAGGCATGCTGGATCGCTGGCAGGATTTGCTGAACCCCATCAACCCTGCGCAAGCGATCCGCTTTCAGATCGAGCTGTTTTACCGCAGATCAGAAGACAGGCGCAGGCGGAGCGAAAGCAACGTCGCCAATCTTCTGCAAGCTGCGGGCGGTAAAACTTTGGGCGGCTTCATCGACATGCCGGAAATTGCCTTTCATGCGGTAAAGGCTGAATTACCCGCAGAGCGTATCCAGCAGCTTTTGAACGATCTGGAATCCGAGAGCCACGACACTGACATCCAGCTCTTCAAATTTCATGGCGTCATGTATTTCCGCCCCACCGGGCAAAGCCTTGCAGTCACGGAAGAGGGTGAAGGCGTCGATACGGAAATAGCCGAAGGGGTCGTTGACCTTCCCCCCATCGCGGCTATTCTCGACGGTGTACCCAATGTGCAGCATCAGGCACTGAAGGGCCGTTTGCTGCTGGACGACCCGGACAACCTTTCCGCGCAGTACCAACCGGGCGAAAGAAAGCACGGCACGGCAATGGCGTCTTTGGTGGTGCATGGAGAAATGGCAGGCGGCCAAGCCGATCCCTTGCCGCGTCTGGTGTACGTGCTGCCCATCATGCAGCCAGATCCTCACTCCATGAACCGAAGTGAGCATGTCCCTGACGAAGTATTTTTCGAGGATCGCATCGCACGCGCGGTTCGGCGGATGTTTGAAGGCGAAGGCGCGGTGCCTGCACAGGCTCCCAGCGTCTGCGTCATCAACCTCTCCATCGGCGACCCCTCACGTCCGTTCATTCACACACCCAGCCCTTGGGCAAGACTGCTGGATTGGCTGTCGTGGAAATACCGCGTACTTTTCTGCGTCAGCGCCGGTAACTATCCCGAAGCCATCGACATTGCGTTGTCTGGAACGGACTATATGGCTTTGACCGACCCCAAAAAGGTCGAGCATGTGCTCAAGTGCATTCAAGCCCAGTTATCCGGGCGGCGCATCCTGTCCCCGGCAGAATCCATCAATGCCATCACGGTCGGCGCAACCCACGCTGACAGCGGCGGGACCTACTACCAAGGGCAGCGGACAGATTTGCTGCCCGGCACATCGTTGTTCAGCCCTGCCGCACGGCTTGGGCATGGCTTCCGTCGCTCAGTCAAGCCGGAAATCCTGTTCCCCGGTGGTCGGCAGTTGTATCGCACGCCAGTGCTTGACAGCCAAACCGTCTATCAGCCGGATGGCGGGCTTGCAGCGCCGGGGCAACAAGTCGCCTGGGATAGCAACCAGGCTGGCGCTTTGTCACAAACCGTCCATACACGCGGCACCAGCAACGCCACCGCCCTTGCCACGCGCAGTGCAGCACGCATTTATGAATTGCTGGATGCGCTGCGCGGGGAACACGAAGAAAGCATTCCGCAGAGGCTAATTTCCGTACTCATCAAAGCGCTACTGGTTCATGGTGCCAAGCAGAATGATGATGCTTGCAAGGCCATCACCGCCGCGCTGAAAACGCGAGATAACTCACGCCAATTCAAAGAGGTGATGGCGCGCTATCTTGGCTATGGCGCAGTACAGATCGAACGTGTGTTGGCGTGTACTGAGCAGCGCGGCACGGTACTGGGCTGTGGCGAAATCCGTGAGAACGAAATCCACGAATATCGCCTGCCGCTACCGCCTAGCCTGTCCAGCAGCCAGGAATGGCGTCGAATGGTAGTGACCTTGGCATGGTTCAGCGCAGTTAATCCTGGCCACCGGAATTTCCGCGAGGCCAAGCTGGAAATGTCCCCAGCCAATAACTGGGGCACTTTGCCGCTGAAGCTTGCGCGTCAAGACGGAGATCACAATCAGGTGCTGCGTGGAACGGTGCAGCATGAGGTGCTCGAAGGCACAGACCAGATCGCGGCATTTCAGGACGGCGAGGGCATCTTGCTGCACATTGCTTGCAAGAAAGACGCAACGGCACGGCTCGACGATGCCATTCCCTATGGCCTGGCTGTCACCCTGGAGGTGGCCGAAGGCATCCAGATTCCAATTTACGAACAACTTCGCACCCGGCTCCAACCGCAAGTGGTGGTCGGTGCCGCTGGAAGAACACCTTAATGGCAACCAAAAAACAACTACTCCAACAAGAAGTCGCCAAAGCCGTAGGCGCAGGCAAGGCTGTTGCCCTGGAAACGGTGGATTTCAACGACCCCAACCGCCCCAAGACCTGCCTGGAGGTGGATTTCCCCATTCTGCCGGTCAATCAGGTGGCGATCATCGAGGGCAACGCGGGCAAGCCCATCTACCAGATGTCCAAATGGTGGGCGCGGAGGCGTTCCAGCGTGTTCCGCTCGATGCTGATCGCGGCGGCGACCAAAGCGCCGGATGACCCTTCGCACGCGGCCAAGCTGGTGTGGGACAACTACTACGCCAACCACCAGAAGAAAGGCGCGTTCAAGCACCTGAAGGTGGCGGACATCTTCATGGGCGGCGGCACCACGCTGGTGGAAGGCTCGCGCCTCGGCATGCAGATGATCGGCAACGACCTCAATCCGGTCTCGTGGTTCGTGGTCAAGCAGGAACTCGCCAACGTCGATCTGGAGCAGGTAAAAAGGCTCCTCGCCGACATCGAGGCCGAGGTCAAGCCGCAAATCATGCCGTACTACTACTGCGAGGGCCCGCAGGGAGAGAAAGGCCAATGGACGCATCTGCCCACGGGCAAGGTAATGCCTGCCGACTTCGACCCGCTCGCCATTCCGCGTGACGAGCGCAAGGACTACCAGTACAAAGGCCCGGAGATTATCTACACCTTCTGGGCCAAGCACGGCCCGTGTCAGGTGACGGCCTGCGGCCACCGCACGCCGATCATGACCAGCCCGGTGATGGCGGTGAAGACGCTCACCGTCAAGCATTGGGCGCACACCTGCGGCAAGTGCGGCGAGGCGTTCAATGTGGAGGAGGAAGCCGCGCGCATGGCTCCCGATGCACCGCTCTACGTTGTGCCCACCGAAGCGCCGTACTCCGTGCTCGACCGCAAGAAGGGTGTGATCTGCCCGCACTGCGGCCACACCGCGCTGGTGAACCTCGGCAAGGGCAAGAACAAGAAGGTGGAACTGAGTCTTCTGGTGCATCCGCAATGGCTGGCGGGCGAAGCAAAGCAGGACGCGAACGGACAGCCCTACGGCGGTTCGGCGCAGGACGACGTGGCGGCGACCACGCGATGGGACGCGGCACGCGCCGGCAAGATTCGCCTGCTGGAAGTGCGCGGCGCGCTGCCGAATGAAGTGACTGACCCGGAAACGGGTGTCACCTTTGCGCCCGAGATAGGTACGGTACCGAAGAGGTCGAACTACGCCTGCTCGGCCTGCGGCACGGTACAGGATGTGCTGACCACCATCAAGGCCACGGGAAAGACCGGGCCGATGGCCGCTTACGCAGTGCAGGGTTATGCGCCCAAGCGAGATGCAGCGGGCAAGCCTTACGGAGGTCGCTTCTTCGCTGCATACGATGTGGCGCACGCCCGGCAGTACGACGCCGCGCTCGCTGAATGGGAAACGCGCAAGGATGCCGACCTGAAGGACTACTGGCCGCGCTCTGAACTGCCCTATGGATTCATGACGCACATGAACAACGGCGGCATCCCGAATCACGGTTATACGCACTGGTGGACAATGTTCAATCCACGCCAGTTGCTTGGAAATGCTCTGTTGTTGAAAGCCATCGCAACAATTGGAGATTACGACTGGTCAATCCGAGAGTACGTCTTAGGTGCGTTCCAAAACTATGTGCGCAATCAGAACATGTTCTCGTTCTGGCACATGACATTCGACAAACTTGCCCCCAGTATGTCGAACAGCAACTACCACCCGAAGAGCAATGTTGTGGAAGTCGGCGTCTTCCCGCCAATGGGCTATGGACCGTGGTCATCTACCTATGAGGTGATTCTCCGAGGCAGGGAATGGTCGAGCCGCCCATGGGACGTAGTGAGTGTCGAGGGCATCAAGCGCAAAGATGCGGCACTCGCTAACGAAATCAGTGGCAAGAGCGAGAAAGTCTTTCCGGATGATCCAGTAAACGGCGCAGAAGTTTTTTGTGGGTCGTCCACTGAGCTGACGAAGGTTGCCGATGCCAGCCTCGATCTGGTTATCACCGATCCGCCCTTCGGTGGCCTCCTTCATTACTCGGAGCTGTCGGATTTTTTCTACGTCTGGTTGCGCCTCGCGCTTAAAGACAAGTACCCCGACTACTTCACCACCGACTACACACCCAAGTCGTTGGAGGCCGTTGCCAACCGTGCCCGAGAGCCGGAAGACCCGGACGGTTTCTACCAGCGCCTGCTTACGCAATGCTGGCGCGAGGCACACCGTGCGCTTAAGCCCAGCGGCATCCTAGCCTTCACCTTTCACCACAGCGCTGATGAGCCGTGGGTAGCGGTGCTGGAATCGTTATTCGACGCTGGTTACTATCTCGAAGCGACGTATCCGATCCGTTCCGATGAAACCAAGGGTGAAGGTTCGAAACCGGGAACCTTCGGTTCACAGACCATCGAGTACGACATCATCCACGTCTGCCGCAAGCGCACCGAAGAACCCAAGCCGGTGAGCTGGGGCCGGATGCGCCGCGAGGTGATGGCTGATGTGCGCCAGTTGCAGGCCATGCTGGAGAACCATGCAAAGGAAGGTCTGCCCGCAGCCGACATTCAGGTCATCCGGCGCGGCAAGGCGCTGGAATACTTCTCGCGTCACTACGGCAAGGTGTATGTGGACGAAGGCCGCACCATCTCCGTGCGCGACGCGCTGGTCGGCATCAACCAGCTCATCGACGAGGATGCCGACAAGGGAAAGGAAGCGCCGCCGGTCAACGCCGAGCCGATCACGCGCCAGTTCCTGCGCACCTTCGGCGTAGCCGCTGAGCTGAAGCGCGACCAGTTGCAGAAGTTCCTGAAAGGCTCGATCACCACACCGGACGAGTTCGTGCAGCGCGGCTGGTGCGCAGAGAAGAACAAGGTGTTCACCCGCACCGATCCGTTGGAGTTTGCCCGTGAATGGCAAGGCAAGCACCGCCGTCGCCTGACCTCTGATCTGGATCAGGCGCTGGTACTGATCGGCGCGTGCTTCGATGGCAGCGGCATCAACGCCTCGGATACGCTGAAGAACGAAAACTTCAAACCGCATGTGGCACTGAAGCCCTTGCTGGAATGGCTGTACCGCAACGGCCCGGATCAGGCCACCCGCAACGCGGCGTCGCGCGCGGTGTCCATACACAACGCATGGCAGGCCAGCCAGGCACCCAAGCCCGCGCAGGCTTCGTTGTTTGATGATGAGGAGTACGAGCAATGAGGCAACTGCGCGACACGGTGTGGCAGCGACGCGGCACCAGTTGGGTGTGGGACGAGGAAGCGCGCAACCAGATTTGCTCGGCCAGCGAGGTGTGGAGCTTGCGCCAGTTTCTGCGTGCCAAAGGGCAATGGCCCGACGAACTGCCCAGCAATGGCGGCAGAACACTTGTGGTCGCCGGGCTGGATGGCAGCCTCGACCTGCTGACACCAACGGATGCCGAAGCGTGGCTGGCCGACACCATCAAGCCTGCCGTGCTGTCGTTTCAAGACGAATGGGGAAGCGATGGCGCGCTGGTGTTCTGGCTGCCTGGTGGCCACAACCGCATCAGGGCGAATGCCGCCACCGACGAGGTGAGCTGGCTATGCCACACGCCCCACGGGCATCAGATCGACCTCGGCCGCATTCTGTGGGGCCAAGCCAATGAGTACCCGCAGGAAATTCTGCTTCGCGACGGCGGCAGGCCTGCCGGCCTGTTCCATCTGCGAATTACTTGAGGGTGGTTGAGTGACGGCAGAGATTCAGTTCCAACCCGGCGAGCGCATCACCCACCACGAGTACGGCCAAGGCGTCGTCCTCGACCCGGCGCATGACGGGTATTTGCGCGCGTTCTTCGGCGTCGGTGAACGCCGAGTGCCAGTGGCGTCGTTGCGGCGCGAACTCACGCGCACCGCACGCATCCTGCGCGCCGTGGATGGCGGCGCTGAGCGGTCTCGCAAGGCATGGCTGTCGTACGAGGCGCACGCGCTGCCGGTGATGGAAAGCGCCTCGGCGCTGACCTCGGCCAAGATCGACCTGTTACCGCATCAGGTGGTACTGACGCACCGCATCGCCACCGCCTCGCCCCGGCGCTATCTGATCGCCGACGAGGTGGGCTTGGGCAAGACCATCGAAGCCGCGCTGATCCTGCGCGAGCTGGCCAGCCGGGGGGAGTTGACCCGCGCGCTGATGGTGGTGCCTGCGGGCCTTGTGAACAACTGGCACCGGGAATTGAACGAGGTGTTCAACCTCGACTTCGAGGTATTTGGCTCCGAGGGCGACATCACCGACCGCAAAACCAATGCCTTCGCCAAGCACGACCGGCTGATCGCCAGCATCGACACCCTGAAGCGTCCAGCGCGCATCAAGCGCTTGCTAGATGCGCCGCGCTGGGATTTGGTGGTGTTTGACGAAGCGCATCACCTGACCGCCTACCGCATCGGCGGCAAGGTGCGCAAGACCGAAAACTACAAGCTGGCCGAGGCGCTGAAAGATCACTCGCGTGACCTCGTGCTGCTGTCGGCCACACCGCACCAGGGCAATCACTTCCAGTTCTGGATGCTGGTGCAATTGCTAAACCCAACGCTGTTCCGCGGCCCCGAGGAGATGCTGGAAGAACGGCACCGGCTCAACACGGTGATGTTCCGCCGCACCAAGGCCGATGCCTGCCAGCCCGATGGCTCGCCGCTGTTCGCGCGGCGCTGGGTTCACACCGAATCCTTCGTGATGAACCACGCCGAGCGGCTGTTTTACGAGAAGCTGCGCGAGTATCTGGAGGACGGCTTCGACCTTGCGCGCCGCCAAGGCAACCAGGGCCGTGCGCTGGGCTTCCTGATGGCAATCTTCCAGAAGATCGCGGCATCGAGCTTCGCCGCCGTGCGCCGCACGCTCAAGCGCCGCCTGCTGATGCTGACGCTGCACGAGGCGTTTCTGCGTGACAAAGAACTGAACATCGAAGGCCGGGAACGCCTGACCGAGGAGGCGCGTGAGCTGATCCACGAGGAATTTGGCCTGCCCCGCGACAGCGTCGGGCGCAGCGAGGTGGATCGCGTGCTAGCCGATCTGAAGCACCGGCTGGTGAAGAAGCTGGACGAAGAGGCGCTGGAGATGGCCTCCGATCCCTACGGCAGCGAATATTCAGCCACACACGCGGAAGAAGCCGCGTCGGCGGTGGTGAATCTGCATCTACCCGAGGAACGCCTGCGCATTGGCGACTTGTTGCACCTGTTCCCGGCGGAGCGCGAAACCAAGATGCAGAAGTTGCTCGACGGTTTGGGCACACTGTGGCGGCAGAACCCCAACGAGAAGATCGTGATCTTCGCCACCTACCTCGGCACGGTGGACATGATCGCCCGCGAGATAGAGCAGACCTTCCCCGGCCAGGGCGTTGCCGTGCTGCGCGGTGGTGACCACGGCGCGAAGGTCGCGGCGGAGCGGCGCTTCCGCCTGAAGGACGGCCCACGCGTGCTGGTCTGCACGGCGGCCGGACGCGAAGGCATCAACCTCCAGTTCGCTCGCGTCTTGTTCAACTTCGACCTGCCGTGGAACCCGATGGACGTGGAGCAGCGCATCGGGCGCATCCATCGCTACGGTCAGCGCGACACCGCGCAGGTCTATAACCTCGTGCTGTCGGACACCATCGAGGGCCGCATTTTTCTGCTGCTCGACGAGAAGCTGACCGAGATCGCGCGCACGGTCGGCAAGGTGGATGACCAGGGCAACGTCGCCGAAGACCTGCGCGCGCAGATTCTTGGGCAGTTGTCGGAACGGTTGAACTACGACCGCCTCTATCAGGAGGCTCTGTCCGACCCGGAACTGAAGCGCACGCAGGTGGAGCTGGAGGCGGCGCTGTCGAATTCCCGCGAGGCGCGACAGGTGGTGTTCGACCTGTTCCAAGACCTCGACGGCTTCAGCCTCGACGACTACAAGCCCTTCTCGGACGTGTCGTCCAGTCTGGATCGACTGGTGCGCTTTCTCTCAGCGGCGGTCGTGGATCGCCAGCAGAAACTGGTCAAGGTGGACGATGCGACCTGCGACCTCGTCACCACGGAAGGCACGTGTCACGCCCGCTTCACCTTGAGCCGCGAAGCCGCGACCAATCAGGACAATCTGCAACTGATGGGCCTGGATCACCCGTTGGTACAGGAGGAGCTGGGGCGCTGGCGCAGCGTGCCACCGGAAGAAGTTGGCATTGCCGTATTGGACGACGTGGACGAGCCGGTTCTGCTGTCGCTGTGGATGGTTGAAGCATCCGCTGGCAAAGGAGAACGCCGCGTCGTGGTGCAGCCCATTGCCGTCAAACAGGACGGCACGCGCGTTCCGGCGGTCGAGCGCCTGTGCGAAAAATACCTGCAAGCACCGCCAGTCACGCCGACCTTTCAACCAGAACAGCGGATTGATCTGTTCGCCAAAGCAGTTGAGCCGACCTTGCAGCGTGAGCTGAAGCACAAGGGAGCCGCGAACGGCGACGGCAGCTACTCGGCGGAACTGATCGGCTACGTCGAAATCATCGGTCGGGAGACCTGATCCTAGGAGCCTGTCGGACTTGGGGCCGCTGCGGCCATTTTGCAGCCACCGACTCCCAAGTCCGACAGGCTCCTAGACAAATACTCCATCGAGCAGCGCGCGACGCAGATTTTCGATGCACATATCCATATGGTTTCCTTAATTTGCGGGAACCTTTGGTTTCGTTCAGTCCGCTGGGCAGCTAGCGATGCGGGTGCACCCGCTCGAAGCGTTTTTGTACCCACTGCTATTCCTGTTGGCTTCCTGCTTGGCCAATCGCAAAAAGGGGTATTGAATGCGTAGTTACCCCATTTATTCCCATTGTTTGCCTCATTCTCAGCTCCCAGCCTTCGGCAAAAGCAAACGGCAAAGGAATTGCATTCAAGGGGCAACGGCCCTATCCAGAAAAGGAAAAGGCCGCCCTGTCCATTGGTTCTACAACACCCAGCCAACTCTTCCCTATGCCGTGCCGCTGCCCTCCGCAGCACTCAGGTAGTCCGCCCAGTCCTGCAACAGCGTCCTTCTCTGATCCAGCAGCAGCGCCTTGTTGTACGTCGCCCGAACCTTGTTGCTTTCCACGTGGGCAAGCTGCCGCTCGATTGCATCAGGCCGGTATCCGTTCTCATTGGCCCAGGTTGAAAAGGTCGTCCGCCAGCAATGCGGCGTCGTACCCCGGCCCAGGTTCATGTCGCGCATCGCGTAGGTGAGCCGATTGGGCGTGGTGAAGCCCTTGCCGCTCCGGTGTGGGAACAGATAACGGCCACCGCCAGTGATGCACTGCAAATCCTTCAGCACGGCAATGGCCTGCACAGACAACGGGCTGACATGGTCGCGCCGCGCTTTCATCTTCGCCGCAGGCCGACGCCACAGTGCATCCTCAAAGTCGAACTCGTCCCACTCGGCATCTGCCGCTTCCCCTGGCCGGCAGGCGGTCAGCGCAATCAGCCGCAGGCACAACGAGGTTTCCGGATAGCCCCGGTAGCCACGCAACTCCTGATAGAACTTCTGGATTTGCTCTCGAGTCATCGCCGCTTTGCTCTCGCTGAACGGCACGCGGAGCAGCCCACGAAGACTGGGAATAGGATTGGCCTCAACCAGACCCCGCACCACCGCGAACTCAAAGATCGCCGAAAGATCACCTTTGACATGGATAGCCGCCCACGCGCCGTGGGCCTTGCACTCCTCCAGCAGCGGGCGAATCTGCTTCACGCCAATGTCGCTCATCGGCATGCTGTCAAACTTAGGCGACAGGTACTTCCTGATGCGGGATTCTTTCGTGCGGTAGGAACTGAGCGCGAAAACTGGCTTGATCTCGGCCAGATACGCCTTCGCCACCTTGGCGAACGAGCTTTCACGAGCGCGCTTACGCTCCTCCAGCGCATCTAGGTTGCGCCGCTTGATCTGCTGCCGCTCATGAGCAGGATGGATACCCTGCTTAACCAAGGCGCGGGCCTTCTCGCGGGCCGCACGCGCCTCTGCAAGACTTACTTGGGGAAAACCGCCAATGGCAAAGAGGTTCTCCTTGTCTTGCAGACGGTACTTCCATCGCCAGAGTTTGCCGCCGGTGGGTTTAACCAGCAGGAACAAGCCCCGCCGTCTGAAAGTTTCCAGTCTCGATCAGTTGATTTGGCCGACCTGATCTTGGCATCGGTGAGTAGATTCTCGGGCATCGTTGGACTCCACTGAGGGGAAAAGTACCCCCACGGTTGAACACGAGTACCCCCAACGCTACCCCCAAATTTTTCAGACCTCGATGAACAATAGGAACGCTCAACAGACCGCATTGTTTCGCAAGTCCTTGTTTTTAAAAGACTCGCTCAATCCACCAAGCGCTACCGAACGCTCCTGAGTTCCGAAAAATTCGTCAGACGTTAAACAAAAAATTCAACACATCCCCATCCTTGACCACATATTCCTTGCCTTCGGCCCGCATTTTGCCGGCTTCCTTGGCGCCCTGCTCGCCCTTGCAGGCGATGAAGTCGGCGTAGGCGATGGTCTGGGCGCGGATGAACCCGCGCTCGAAGTCGGTGTGGATGACGCCGGCGGCTTTGGGAGCAGTGTCGCCGATGCGGATGGTCCAGGCGCGCACTTCCTTGACGCCGGCGGTGAAGTAGGTCTGCAGGCCAAGCAGACCGTAGGCCGCGCGAATGACGCGGTTCAGGCCGGGCTCGGTCATGCCCATGTCTTCCAGGAATACCGCCTTGTCTTCGTCGTCCAGCTCGGCGATCTCGGCCTCGACGGCAGCGCAGACGGCCACGACGGGGGAATGCTCGGCTTCGGCGTACTGGCGCACGGCGTCCAGATGGGGGTTGTTCTCGAAACCGTCCTCACGCACGTTGGCCACGTACATGCAGCGCTTGGCGGTAATGAAGCAGAATTGCTTGATCAATGCCAGGTCGTCTTCATCCAGGCCCAGCGAACGCACAGGCTTAGCTTCGTTGAGTACGGGAATTATTTTTTCCAGGATAGCAACCAGCTTGATGGCTTCCTTGTCGCCCGCGCGGGCGGTTTTTTGGTGGCGCTGCAGGGCTTTCTCGGCGGTGGCCAGGTCGGCCAGGGCAAGCTCGGTGTTGATGACCTCAATGTCGGACACCGGATCGACCTTGCCCGCAACGTGGACGACGTTTTCGTCCTCGAAGCAGCGCACCACATGCACGATGGCGTCCGTCTCGCGGATGTTGGCCAGAAATTGGTTGCCCAGGCCTTCCCCTTTGGAGGCGCCAGCCACCAGGCCGGCGATGTCGACGAACTCGACTACGGCGGGCAGGATGCGCTCGGGCTTGACGATGTCGGCCAGCGCATTGAGCCTGTCGTCAGGCACTTCGACAACGCCGACGTTGGGTTCGATAGTGCAGAAGGGGTAGTTCTCGGCAGCGATGCCGGCCTTGGTCAACGCATTGAAAAGGGTGGATTTCCCGACGTTGGGCAAGCCAACGATGCCACATTGCAAAGCCATGGGTGTCCTGAAAGTAAGAGTATTCGAAAAG